>Ga0183098_10554_pt1 | contig 62517 bp, 54 predicted proteins | sample BioMet9_FD_128884 | JGI IMG/M metagenome (GOLD analysis project Ga0183098, IMG submission 128884) | Microbial communities from bioreactor (seeded with sewage sludge) at Lawrence Berkeley National Lab, California, USA - Biofuel... | ecosystem: Engineered > Bioreactor > Anaerobic > Unclassified ...
GATAAAAGGTACTCCGGGGATAACAGGCTGATCTTGCCCAAGAGTTCACATCGACGGCAAGGTTTGGCACCTCGATGTCGGCTCATCACATCCTGGGGCTGGAGCAGGTCCCAAGGGTTTGGCTGTTCGCCAATTAAAGTGGTACGTGAGCTGGGTTCAGAACGTCGTGAGACAGTTCGGTCCCTATCTGTCACGGGCGCTGGATGGTTGAGAGAATCTGCCTTTAGTACGAGAGGACCGAGGTGGACGAACCTCTGGTGTACCAGTTATCCTGCCAAGGGTAGCTGCTGGGTAGCCATGTTCGGAAGGGATAACCGCTGAAAGCATCTAAGTGGGAAGCCCATTTCAAGATTAACCATCCCTGGGGATTCAATCCCCCTGAAGGTACCAGGAAGACTACCTGGTTGATAGGCTGGAGATGTACGTTCAGCAATGGACTCAGTCGACCAGTACTAATCTACCGTGAGGCTTGACCATATTATCCTTTACTTTTGAGTGATCTTTGAGGATTGCGCTGGAAACAGATTTTCCAGAAGTCAAGGACAGCATGACTTGAGCTTTCTGATCTAAATACGGCCTTGTGTTCCCGGACTGATTGTTCAGTCCTGTGGCATTCACTTATTCTTCTGTTCCCGTTCCGGCTCTGCAGCCGGTTCCCTTAAATATGTGTAATATGCCTGGTGATTATTGTGTGGGGGTCACACCCGTTCCCATTCCGAACACGGAAGTTAAGCCCTTCAACGCCGATGGTACTGCGCGAAAGCGTGGGAGAGTAGGTCATCGCCAGGCTTTTTTTATTTTAAACAATATAGTACTATCTCGGCGATAGGGGGTCCAATGGAAGCCTCCAACGAAAAACCCACAATTATTCTCTATTTTGCCGCTATTATAGGTGCCGGGTGGCTGCTGCTTATGCTCCCAATATCCTGGCAGGGGGCAAAGCCGCTTAAGGCAGTCGACGCGCTTTTTACGGCGACGAGCGCGGTATGTGTAACGGGGCTTACAACAGTAAATACGGCGGATTACTCGCGCTTCGGGCAATGGATTCTTATTTTGCTCATGCAGCTCGGCGGGCTGGGGATAATCGCCTTTGCGACAAGCTATGCGCTGGGCATGAATAAGCGGATCTCCCTCGGCCGGCGCGGAATGATTCGAAGCTATTATATAGATGAAATAGACTCAAATCCCCGCAGCATTGTAAAACGGATAATTATAAATACCGCTCTAATAGAAAGCATTGGGACAGGGCTGCTCTATCTGCGCTTCTCGGGCCTTAAAGATGGGCTTTTTACTGCATTTTTCCATGCGGTTTCTGCATTCTGCAATGCAGGGTTTTCTACCTTCCCGGATAATCTTGAGGGCTATGTCCGCGATCCCTTTGTGGAGCTGATAATCGGCGGGCTTATTATACTTGGCGGACTTGGCTTTCTTGTAAGCAGCGATATTAGGAACTGCCTCCTGGGCAGAAAAAGGCGGCTTTCCTCCCACAGTGCCGTTGTGCTTGCGATGTCGGCCTCGCTGATCATTGCGGGCAGCCTTGGATTTGGCCTTATTGAGTGGAACCATGCGCTAAAGGGGCTGAGCCCGGCAGAGAAGGCAGCGGCAGCATTTTTCCAGGCCGTGACGCCGAGGACGGCCGGTTTTGACAGCATTGCCCAGAACAGATTCTCCGACGCCGGAATTCTGCTGACCATGTTTCTAATGCTTATTGGAGCATCTCCAGCCAGCACAGGCGGAGGCATAAAAACAACTACATTTTTTGTCCTGCTGGCTCTGGCGCTGAAGGGGCCCGACCGTGATGGAAGGCTCTATCTGAAAAGACGGGCAGTTTCAAGAGGAACCGTTCTCAAGGCTGTGACTCTGGCCGGAAAATGCTTAATTATACTTCTTATATCGGCAGCATCTGTTCTGCTTTTTGAGAGGAATGCGGTCTCACATAATAGAATTGGACTTGTAGAAGTAATATTTGAATGCATCTCCGCGCTTGGAACGGTGGGTCTGTCGCTCGGTATTACGGCTGAGCTGTCCACCGCATCCAAGATTGTACTTATTATGACGATGTTGGCGGGAAGGGTCGGGCTCTTCGCCATGAACATGAATGTGGGCCGCAGAAGGATAGGCAGCTACGCGGAACTGCCCGAAACAGATCTTATTGTAGGCTGAAAACAGGGGGCCATATGAGGCAGTATGCGATTGTAGGGCTCGGGAGTTTCGGGCTGCGGATGCTCGAAAGGCTGTCGGCTCTTTCGAATGAACTCATAATAATTGACAGGGATTCTGAGCCTGTACAGCGCCATAAGGATATGGCCGACAACGCCTATATTTTCGATGCAGCAGACGAGGAAGCCCTGAGAAGGGTGCTGCCTGAGGGCCTCGATGCTGTTATTGTGGATGTTGGCAGCGATAATTTTGAATCAGCGGTGCTGGTGACAAGCCATCTTAAAAAGCTCAATGTAAAGGATATCATTGTAAAGGCAGATACTGAGGAGCGCGGCGAAATACTGACTCTGGTCGGGGCGACCCGTATTGTCTATGCCGACCGGGAGGCCGCAGCCCGCCTGATGCCGCTGATTGTGTCCCCGGCGCTCTTCAACTACATGCCGATTGGCTCGAATCTTGTAATCGCTGAGGTGGCAATTCCCGAGCGCTATGCGGGCATGACTCTGGCCGAGGCAAGCCTCAGGCAGAGGCACAATATAAATGTTGTAGCCATACGCTCACCCGGCAGCACAGAATATCAGTATTTCAATGCGGAATACAGGCTGAACCGCGAGGATATCCTTCTTGTGGCTGGACAGGAAAAGGATATTACCGCATTTTCGGGCGGCGGAGCTGAAGGCCGGAAGGGGCCCGCTGCGGGCATTTTTGAAGGCCTCCTTAAGGGAAAATCCGGCGGCCGGCGGCAGAAATAGCAGAGGAGCAGAGCGCCGGCTGGCCCTCTCAATCCAAAAGGACGGCGCCGCTTTTCAGGGAGCCTCCAGTGGGCCCTCCGTTTTAGGAGCGGCGCGTGGCCGGCAGCCGGCGTGAAGAGGGGCGCCGTACTTGAGACTGCGGGCGCCGCATTCCGTATCCTTTCAATCTTAATACATTTATTGACAAAGAATTGAGCCTTCCGCATAGCTTGACGGCTTCGGCAAAATGCCTATACAATGACAAAAGAGGTCAAAATGTCGAACTGACGGCAGGACCTCGGGAGAAGGGCGCATATGGCTGGATGGGGAGATACACTCGCCCGTCCTGCCTGCCCTTCTGGCGGAAATTGGAGCGGAGGCTCCAGCCGGGGCTCTGAGCTCCGGATACGCCACCGTATGCGCGCGGGACTTCACCTGCGCGGAAGGGGTATCTATGGACATTTTCAAGAAGTGCTATGACTACGACGCGGACAAGATCGCGAAGCAGAAGGGCATCTATCCTTTCTTCCAGCCGCTCGAGGGCACCGATGGCACCGAGGTTATTATGGACGGCCGCAAGGTGCTTATGCTGGGCTCGAACAACTATCTTGGTCTCACTTTTGACCCGAGGATTGTAAAGGCGGCCCATGACGGTATCGACAAATTCGGCACGAGCTGCACTGGAAGCCGGCTTATAAACGGCACGCTGACTATCCATGAGGAGCTCGAGCGGAGGCTTGCAAAGTTCATGGGCCGGGACGCAGCGATTGTTTTTTCGACTGGCATGCAGACCAACCTCGGCGCCATCTCCTGCCTTATCGGGCATAATGATGTTGTCGTTACCGACAAGGATGACCACGCCTCGATCGTCGACGGCTGCAGGCTGGGCATGGGCGAGGTAAAGCGCTTTGTCCATGGAGATTTGGGCCAGCTTGAGTTTATTCTGCAGAAGATCCCGCAGGATAAGGGCATTCTGGTTGTGGTGGATGGTGTCTTCTCTATGGGCGGCGATATTGTCGATCTGCCCAAGCTCGCCCCGCTCTGCAAGAAATACGGCGCACGCCTCTATGTCGATGACGCCCACGCCATCGGCGTGCTGGGCGGCGGCCGCGGCACCGGTGCCGAATTCCATATGGAGAAGGACATAGATATTACGATGGGCACCTTCTCGAAGTCATTTGCCTCTCTCGGCGGATTTGTAGTCGGAGACAAGGATATTATCAACTATATTAAACACAATGCCCGCTCTTTTATCTTCTCGGCCTCTCTGCCCGCATCGAATGTGATGGCTGCTATGGCAGCTCTCGACATTATGGAGAAGGAGCCCGAGCATGTTGCGAAGCTCTGGGAGAATGCCCGCTTTATGCAGAAGAGCTTCCGCGAACTCGGCTTTAACATCGGCAGGACCCAGACGCCGATTATCCCGATTATCATAGGCGATGACGATAAGGCTTTTACCTTCTGGAAAGAGCTCTATCTCGGCGGCGTCTACACGAACCCGGTCTGCGCGCCGGCTGTGCCCGCGGGCATGGCTCTGCTCCGCACGAGCTATATGGCGACTCAGACTCATGAGCAGCTGACCCGCGCCCTCGATGTTTTCGAGAAGTGCGGGAAAAAGCTCGGAATTATCTAAAGACGGCCGGCCCGCAGCTGCTGTTTCAGCGGGCTGCGCGCGGCATGCGTTCCAGAAATGATTTGAGCCTCTCTGTACGGGGCCGTTCGAAGATTTCTTCGGGCGGCCCCTTTTCTATGACCGCGCCCCCATCGAGAAAGACTATTTGATCGGAGACGTCGCGCGCGAAGGTCATTTCGTGCGTGACAATGAGCATGGTCATGCGCCGGGCGGCGAGGTCCGACAGCACAGAGAGGACCTCGCCCACGAGCTCGGGGTCGAGGGCGCTCGTCGGTTCGTCGCAGAGGAGTATCTCGGGGTCCATGCAGAGCGCCCTCGCTATGGCGGCCCGCTGCTGCTGACCGCCCGACAGATGCGCGGGGTAGGCGTCCCTTTTGTCCGCAAGTCCCATGCGGCCGAGGAGTGAGATGGCACGGGCGGAGGCGGTCTCGCGCGGAATTCCCTTTACATGCACTGGAGCCTCGATCAGATTCTGCAGGACAGTCAGATGGGGAAAAAGGTTGAAGCGCTGGAAAATCATGCCTGTGCGCGCGCGGCGCTCACGGGCGGAGAGGGCCTTTCCTTCCATAAGGATGCTGCCCGAATCAGGCAGCTCGAGGGCGTTTATGCAGCGGAGGAGGGTCGATTTGCCAGAGCCTGAGGGACCGATAATGCTGAGCACCTGTCCGGCTTTGAGCTCCAGATCGATATTCCTGAGCACCTCGAGCTGGCCAAAGTGCTTCGAGAGGCCTTGGATGGCGAGGAGCGGCGCCTTGCGCTCCCCTGCAGCGCCGGCGGAGGGGGCATCTGAAGATAAAGTACTAGCTGGGTCAAAATTCATACTACTACTCATGACGCGCTGCCTTCTGTTCGAGCCGTCTGAAAAGCAGTACGAGCAGGGAGCTCATTGCGAGATAGAGAATGGCTGCAATACAATATGCCGTTGCGGAGAAGTCGCGCGCAGCCGTCTCCTGGGCGGCCCGCAGCAGATCGGCCATGCCGATGACTGAGATAAGCGCTGTATCCTTTACGAGATTGATGGCCTCGTTGCTGAGAGGGGGCAGAACCCGGCGCAGGGCCTGCGGCAGAATAATTCTCCGCATTGCGAGGGAAGGGCTCATATTGAGGGCCAGCGCAGCCTCAAACTGTCCCGGATCTATCGACTCAATGCCGGCTCTGAATATCTCCATGAGATATGCGGCGTAATTGATAACAAATGTGAGAGCTGCTGCCGCAAATGGCGGCAGGCTGATGCCGATGAGGGAGAGTCCATAATAGGCAAAGAAAACCTGGAGCAGAAGCGGCGTGCCCCTGAAAATCCAGGAGTAGATCTCGAGGATGCGCTTTGCCGCCCTGTGCCCCTTCGCGACACGTATGAGCGCGAGAAGGACAGCCAGGGGGAGGGCACAGAGCATGGTGAGCGCCCAGAGCTCGATAGTGACAAAGGAGCCCCGGGCGATATAGAGCGCCGTCTTTGCGAGATATGCGGGCATTGCCGATGCTTGTCCTATTTCTTTACAATCTCGTCGCCAAACCACTGGTCGGAGATTTTGTCGGCGCTGCCATCGGCCTTCATCTCATCCAGCACCTTGTCGACAGCATTGCGGAGACTGATATCGTTTTTCCGGAATCCGACGCCATAGCTCTCCGATCCGAAATCCTCGTCGAGAATGCGGTAGCTCTCCGGTTTTTTGCTTATATAGTAGCGGCCAACCACTTCGTCAACGACCACCGCGTCTATCCTTCCAGCCGAGAGATCCATGAGCGCCTCGGTGTTGTCGGAGTATTTTCTGACTTCCTTGAGGCTTGAGGCGACCGCGGGGCTGGCGTTGAGAGAGCTCTCGCTTGAGCTGCCGAGCTGGAGGCCGACTGTTTTGCCGGCGAGGCTGGCCTTGTCGGTTATGGGAGAGCCTGGCTGGACAACAACTATTTGCCTGTTATCGAGATAGGGCTTTGAAAAACCGATCTGCTGCCTGCGCTCATCGGTGATTGTAAGGCCATTCCAGATGACATCGATGTCGCCCTTGTTGAGGCTCATGATTATGCCATTCCACTGGACTGGCTTGAACTCAGCTTTGACTCCCAGTCTTTTTGCAGCCTCGCGGGCCAGATCGATATCGAAGCCGACAATGGCGCCCGATTCGTCGCGGTAGCCCATCGGCGGGAATGAGTCATCGAGACCGACAACGATGCTGCCTTTTTTCTGAACTGCCGCGAGCGATGGATCCGCGGCGGGCGCTGCCGCGCTCTCATGGTGGGCTCCGCTCGGGCCGCAGCCCGAGAGAAGGGCGAGACCAAGAGCAAGAACCGCGAGATGAGAGAACCTTGACATCGAAACCTCCTGTGCCCGCCCCGTACCTGGCGGGCAATGATTCTATGAATAGGTACACTATAGGAGGTTCCAGCAATAATTACTAGTAGGAGAAACAAGACTTCAGGATCCGCCGCGGCCGGAGAGAAGCTGATGCTCAAGAAAACTGAAATATCCATCCTCAGAGAAGATGATATGATCGAGAAGGCTTATGCCGAGCACATCGGCAGCTTCCCCAAGTCTTTTTGTAATATCGAGATCCTCGGGAGATGGGTCCAGCCGCCCCGAAGGATGGTTATGGGCGACGATGACTGCCGATGCCCGGTCCATTATCGGATCAGCGAAGACCTCTCTGGGATGCACAATAGTACGATTTACAAGGCCGATCGAGACTACACGCAGCGCAATCACCTCATGGGCTCCATTCAGGGAACCGCAGATAAAGCGCTCCTGCTTGCGGTCTGCCCAGTGGGCAATAAGGGGCCAGGCATCCCGGGGCGAGGCAATGCGCTTGTCCCTGAAGCCATAGAGCCGCCTTCCAAGCTCAAGCGCGGCTGCCACAGCGCAGGCCTTTGCGCCCCCAATTCCCTGAATGCTCTGGAAAATATCCGCCCCGGGCTGCCCTCCGGCGGCGTCCAGACAGTCGAGGACTTCGGCGGCGAGGGCAGCTACCGGCTTGCCTCTGATGCCTGTGCCGAGCACAACCGTCATCAGATCGGCATCCGAGAGATTGCAGACTCCATCCCTGATCAGACGTTCGCGCGCATCGGGCTCCGTATTGAAATGCTGAGGGCGGGATTCATAGACAGCGGTATTGCTCATTGCAGGGCCTCCCCGGCCTGTTCTGTATACGCTTCCAGACAGCCGGCACGATTTAATCCGGAACAATGAAAGCGGAGATTTGCAAAATGCGGCCGCCGGCATTATATTTGTTCCAACGACCGCGCCGGCCGTCCACGGCGGAGAGGACCGCGGACTGCCGTCGGAGCGCTGAACCGGATTAGAGGCCCTTGTATAAGGGTAAGCGCCGGAATTTTCAAATGGAGGAGGATCCAATGAAAAGCCTAAAGGGCACCAAGACCGAGAAAAACCTTATGACTGCTTTTGCCGGCGAATCGCAGGCCAGAAACAGGTATACCTATTTTGCCTCGAAAGCGCGCGATGAGGGCTTTATCCAGATTCAGCTCGCCTTTGAAGAGACCGCCAACCAGGAGAAAGAGCACGCGAAGCGTCTTTTCAAGTTTCTTGAGGGCGGCAGCGTGAGCATTACCGAGAGCTTCCCCGCCGGCGTAATCGGCGGCACTGCCGACAATCTCAAGGCCGCTGCCGAGGGCGAGAACTACGAGTGGAAGACGATGTATCCCGGCATGGCCAAGGTGGCCCGCGAAGAGGGCTTTGATGCCATTGCCTTTGTCTTCGAGAATATCGCCGTAGCGGAAAAGCAGCATGCCCACCGCTACGAGAAATTCCGCCAGAACATTCTGGATGGAAGCATCTTCAAATCCGAAAAGCCCATACTCTGGCGCTGCCTGAACTGCGGCTTTATCTATGAGGGTACTGAGCCGCCGAAGGCCTGCCCCGCCTGCGCCCATCCGCAGGCCTATTTTGAGCGCCTCGGCGAAAATTACTGATCGCTATGCCGGCACAGCCTCCGTGCTGGAGCCGGCCTGAAGTAGAGGACCAAGGAGGCTCCATGAAAAAGTACGTGTGCGATGTCTGTGGCTACGTCTATGATCCTGCCGCCGGCGATCCTGGCGCGGGAGTCGATCCGGGTACGGCCTTCGAAAAACTGCCCGCTGACTGGGTCTGCCCGACCTGCGGCGCCGGCAAGGACAGCTTCTCGCCGGCATAAGCCCGGCGGAATCGAGTTTTAATGCGGCGCCGGTTTCAAGCCGGAACCGCAGGGCCACTTCCCGTTTTCTGCACGTGGGTTTTATTGCGCGGCGGCGGATTTTAGGCTTATGATAAATCCGCCCCGCGCTTTTTTTTGCGCCAGAGGGCCTGCGCCTGCGGCCCGCAGGCCGGAGCCCTGCAGCGGGCGGGGCTGCAGCCCTGCCTGTTCTATCCAGGCCGCCCTAATAAAGGAGAAAGAGATGATTGCACGCGAAGATTTCATTTTTACCATAGGCTATGATGGCGAGCGCGCCGTGGTCGATGGCAAGGCAAAGAAGCAGTACGGCCGCCTTGGCACTATGGAACTGGCTGAAGAAGGCCTGTACCGCGCTGCTTTCTCTTCCGCGCTCTATTCCAAAAACGCGGAAGAGATGAAACAGTTCATAGAATATTTTAATGGAAAAGCCGGCACTGCATTTGCCACGGCCGAAGAGCTCGAGAGGCTCTTCGGCGTCAAGCTCGAGCAGGTGAGCAAGACGCTTATACTGTAATAAAGCGCGGTCCTCCCACTATCCTTATGGAACATGGCCTGTCCGGCTAGAGCGCTTCTGCCTCGGCGATAACGCATTTGAGATAGCGCGATTCCGGGTAGCCCGAAACAATGGGGTGATCGAGATCCTGGGTGCGGTCTTCAAGCATGCGGAGCCGGCGGCCTGAGTCGGCGGCTGCCTCCGAGAGCATCGAACTGAAGCGTTCGCGTCCGAACCAGAATGAGCATGAACAGCTTACGAGGATGCCGCCTGGCTCGAGCAGCTTGAGGGCGCGCAGGTTCAGGTCCTTGTAGCCGCGGTGCGCTCCCTCTATCGAGGCGCGGTTTTTCGCGAAAGCGGGCGGATCGACAATGATGAGTCCGAAGCGCTCATGTTCATGCTCCAGACCGCGCAGAAAATCGAAAGCGTTGGCGGTGACGGCTTTTACCTGAGCGTCGAGGCCGTTGAGCCCGGCGTTGGCGCTGACCGCGGCTGCTGCTTCGGCCGATGAATCGACTGCGAGCACCGATGAAGCCCCCGCGGCGGCACAGGCGAGCCCGAATCCGCCGGCGTTGCAGAATGCGTCGAGGACCTGTCTTCCCTTCCCCTCAGAATCCCTCGCATAGCGGGCTGCAGCAGCCCGGTTTGAACGCTGATCGAGGAACCAGCCTGTTTTCTGGCCGTTCATCAGATCGAGGCCGAAGAGCAGGCCATTTTCGCGCATGACCAGGTTATGCGGCTCCTCGCCGGCGAGGAGGCAGACCCGTGATTCGAGTCCTTCATGCCTGAGCACCGGCGCATCGTCTTTTTCGATGACGCCGGCACAGGGAAAGAGTTCGCCGAGGGCCGAGAGAATGAGCTCCCGCCGCTGATAGATTCCAAGGGAGAGAAACTGTACGGAGAGCCAGCGCTTTGGGGCGCTGCCGGCTGAAGGCTCTGCCCTCCCATCGGCAAATGAATCGATGATAAGTCCGGGGATGCCATCGGCCTCCGCAAAGACAAGGCGGGCGCTCTCCTTTTCAAGATTGAAAAATCGGCGGCGCCATTCTATGGCATGGCCTATTTTTTCGAGGAAAAAGGCCCGGTCTGCGGATCTGCTTTTTCTGGAGTAGAGCCGGGCTCTGATTTTGGACTGCGGATTATAGAGGGCTGTCCCCACTGGAACTCCGCGGGCATCAATAATATCGACTTCGGCGCCGGGGGCAGCCTCGCCTTCGATGCGGGCGATTTCGTTGTCGTATATCCAGGGGTGACCGCCGCGGATGCGGAGGTCCTCTTTGGGCTTTAGTATGAGCTTGGCTCTTTCCATGTGGATAGACTAGCGGTTTTAGGGGGCTGAAAACAAGAAGCCCCGCGGCTTCCGGCAGAACTATAGTCTGGCGGAGGGCGGGGCTTCGAACAGAGAGAAGAGCGGCATGACAGAGAGCCGCTCCGCTCTCATCTGTCACATATACTTGCGGCCGACCATCCAGAGGGCGACAAGCAGGACGGAGTCGCGGGCAAAGCCGTTGAACCAGACCAGAGCGCTGGGTTTGAAAAAGCTGCCATGAAGGAAGTAGCCGATGAACATGTAGACAGCCCAGAGAATGAAGAGGGCGATGGAGCAGATCTTGCCGATTCCGCCGGCAAAAATCGGCAGGAAGAGGCCAATCAGAAGAATTACGCCGACAACGAGTTCGAGGACGGCGGTGATAACGCTCATTGTCTGATCCTGACCGAAGAAACGGCCGATCTGGCCCGCGGCGGAATCATAGTGCTGGAAGCCCATAATCGCGAGGGTCAGAAAGAAGACACCCAGGCAGAGCTGAAGGAAGAAGGCTGAAGTAACGGAAAATCCACTCTTTTTCACGGTAAACCTCCTGGTAGACTGAATAATGCTGGCACTAAGTATAGCCTGCGGAAAGCCAAATAACAGCGCCCGGCTTCTTTTTTCTCTGAGGTTGAAGCGGAGCCGTCTCCGGGCTAGGATGTTGGTGCTATGGCAAGCTCAAGCAAGCGCAGAATGGTGTACCGCTGTGCCTCCTGCGGACACGTTGAATCGAAATGGCTCGGCCGCTGCCCTGAATGCGGCGAATGGAATACGCTCCGGGAGACAAGCGAGGCCGAGGCAAGGCCCGAGCGGGCAGGGGAGACATTCCCGCTTCCACTGGCGTCGATTGATCCGGGCCGGGGTGCGCGGATTCCAACCGGTTTTGCCGAGGTCGACCGGGTTCTGGGCGGCGGCCTTATGCGGGGTTCGGCTGTCCTCCTCGGCGGCGAGCCGGGCATAGGCAAATCGACTCTGCTGCTGCAGATCTGTGCAAAAGCGGAATGCGAGGGGCGGATACTCTATGTCTCGGGCGAGGAGTCGCCTGCCCAGATACGGCTGAGAGCTGACCGGCTGGGTGCTCTGAGGCCGGAGATCGAGGTCTTCTCCTCGGGGAGCCTTGAGCTTATCCGTGGCGTTCTCGATTCGGTAAAACCCGTCCTTGTAGTGGTCGATTCGGTGCAGACACTCTGGGCCGATGATGCCGGCGCGGTGCCGGGCACTGCCAATCAGATCAAGTACTGCGCTCAGGAGCTGACCGCCTGGGCCAAGGAGCATGAGGCAGGCCTTTTCCTCGTTGCCCATGTGACCAAAGAGGGCCTCATTGCAGGGCCGAAGGCGGCCGAGCATCTCGTGGACGCGGTGCTCAGTTTTGAGCAGAGCGAGGGCGAGCTCCGTGTGCTCGGCGCGAGCAAGAACCGCTTTGGCAGCGCCGAGGAGATCGGCATATTCCGCATGGGAGCGGCGGGCCTCGCCGAAGTGGCCGATCCCGCGGGGCTCTTCCTTGTGCGGCGCGAGGGGCCTGCGCCCTCCGGGGCGGCTGTAGCCGCGGTGCACGAGGGTTCGCAGATAATTCTCGTGGAGATTCAGGCCCTTACCGTGCCTGCCAAGGCGGGGCTTACGCGGGTCTATTCTGAGCGCATCGATTCAGGGCGGGTATCGCGTATCGCCGCCGTCCTCGAAAAGCAGACGGGTCTTCATTTCTCAGATCAGGATATCTATGTGAATGTCGCCGGCGGCATGAAGCTGAGCGAGCCGGGCATCGATCTGCCCCTCGCCGCTGCGCTGTACTCGGCCCGGACGGGACTGGCCCTGCCTGAGAATTCTGCCCTGGCGGGGGAGCTCTCGCTGGCGGGTGAGATCAGACCCGTGCGTCAGATGGCGCGCCGGGCCCGGGCAGCCAAGGCTCTTGGACTTGCCGCAGTGTTCGGCCCGGCCGGCGATGAAGGCGCGGGAAAGGAATGGAGGGTCGCAGACGACATTCGCGGAGCCCTCAAACTGCTGTTTGGAAATACCAAGACCGCCAAAGCCTGAGACACGGAACCGGTTTCCCGGCTCTAGGGCTGTGCAGACTGCGGATTTGCCTTGAACTGCAGATAGATCCTCTTGAAGTATCCGGCGTCCTTGTATCCGACGCGCTCCGCAACAGCCTCGAGCGGCAGTTTGGTCTCGGCGAGTATCTTCTCTGCCCTGTGCATGCGGTAGCGCGTCACATATTGAAGAAAGGTAATGCCCATCTGTTTCTTGAAAAGATGGCTCAGATAATAGGGGCTGATGCCGATATCGCCCGCGACGAGGTCGAGGCTTATCTGATTCATATAATTGCTTTCGATGTAGGTGAGCGCGCGGCGTATATAGAGTGCCTCACTGTTGGCTCCATCCTCATTCAGTGTCGCCATAAGGGAGCGGACAAAGGCGTCGGAGAGATTCATCAGGGCGAGGAGGCTTGTCTGGCTGTCGAGACTCTCAAGCCCCCGGCCTGAGGCATCGGCGAGAGCTTTTCCTCCGCTCTTCCCTCCTATCTCCTCCCAGCTCCGCTCGAGGAATTTTCTGACCATAGCCCTGCACTGCGGGAGGCTTGTTCCCGCGAGGCTGAGTTCGCCAAAGAGGCGGTGCAGAAGGGAGAGAGCCTCGGAGAGCGAGCCGTCCCAGAAAAAGAGCTGGAGCCTGTTCCAGTTTGCCGCGAATGGATCGGCGAGAGAGGGAGCCCCTTCTTTTCCTTCCACGCCCATCTCTGTGTTACTGCCATCGGGAATGCCCCTGAGCTGTGAAAGTGCCTTTGCATACGATGGGGCGAGATCCTCGATGCGCCGGCAGGGGCTGCCCAGAACAAGTTCGGCATTGACATTGTAGAGCTCGCCCAGCGTGGATCTGAGGCCCGCAGCCCAGCTCATCGCCCTGGCCATCAGGTTCCCATCGTCCAGCCTGTCTGGAAAATAAAGATAGAGCGCGCACTCATCTATTTTAAGTTCGCCTGCTATTACCTGAATTCTGGATTCGTCCTGCTCCTTGAGCAGTGAGCGCAGTTCCTTTGTTTTCAGTGCTGTACCCGGTTTCCGCAGCTTGAGTACTGCCATGCATCCGCTGTCGAGGGGAATATCGAGCAGTGATACGCAGAGGGGAAGGCTGTCCGGATCGGCATCATCTGAGGTGACTGCCTTGATAAACTCCGACTGCAGCAGGGGAGAAGCCTTTGCCGCGAGGGAGCCGCCCATCTGGGCTTCCTTTTCAAAACGGCGGTCTTTCAGCGCGCGTTCCGCCGTATCCGAGAGAACGCTGAGCAGTTCGGACCGCCGTGCAGGCTTTACGAGATAGGCGTCCACCCCAAGCTTGATGCCTTCCTGCGCGTAATCGAAATAGTTAAAGGCAGAATAGATAATGACGCGGCCCCTGAGCCCCTTGCGCCGCAGAAGCCCGATGCCATCGAGCCCGCTCATGCCCGGCATTTCGACATCGACAAGCAGCACGTCGGGCTTGCATCGAACTGCCTTGTCCACGAGTTCGAAGCCATTGGATGCCACCTCGACACGCTCGAAAACCGGGAGACTCTCACGTACAAACTGCGCTGTCGCGTCTCTCTCAATTGGTTCATCTTCAGCTATAAGAAGAGTTGCCCCGCTCATATTCCTGCCGGCACTTTCGGGAAGGCGACCTCGACAATAGTGCCGACCGACGGCTTGCTCTCAATGGTGAGCTTTGCACCTGCGCCATAGAAAAGCCTGAGTCTCTGGCATACATTGTGAAGTCCGATTCCTTCATTCTTGGGAATCCCTTCGGAATTTATGGATTCACGGATGCGGGCGAGCTGCTCGCGCGGCATGCCCTTTCCCGTATCTTTTATCATAATAGTTATTATATCACCATCTGCCCTTACTGTGACCGCCACCATGGCCTCCGAGAGCACATCCTTGACGCCGTGTGTAATCGCGTTTTCAACAATGGGCTGAATTGTGAGCCGCGGTATTTTATAGCTCTCGAGTTCGGGCGGGCATTTTACAAAGAAAGAAACCCTGCCGCCGAAGCGCAGATTCTGGATATGGAAATAATCGCGCGTATAGCGGATTTCGTCCGATATTTCGACAGGCTCCGCGGAGTTCTCCATAAAATAATGAAGCATTGCGGCAAGGCTTTCTATCATCTCGGCGCTGGTTGTGGCATGCTCGGTATAGGCTGACTGGCATATCATATTGAGTGTGTTGAAAAGGAAATGCGGATTGATGCGCGACTGCATTGCCTGCAGCTCTGCTTCCTTTACGAGATACTGAGATTCCTGGTTTTTAAGCTCTTCCTGATGCAGCAGTGCCTTGAGCTTCGAAGCTGTCTCGAGCTCGGATATCTGGCGGTTGATTGTGTCCAGCATTGCGTTGAAAGCCAGAGTGAGATTCTTCATCTCGTAGTCAGAGCCAAGGTCGGGCAGGCGAACCTTGAGGTCGCCCTTGTTTATCTTGACCGCGGCAGCAGTGAGCTCCTTGATCGGGCCGATGATGCGGCGCGAAGACTGGAGCAGCAGCCAGCCAGCGAAGCCGCATACAAGGACGGAAAGCGCGATATCAATTATAAGGTATTCGCGCCTTACCTGATCGAGCCGCATTTTAAAACTGCCTGTATCGACGGTTGTGACCGCGAAGACACTCGGCAGCTGCCGTATTAGAAGCTCATGGGTGTTTGCCGCTTCTTCATGGCTCCGGTTTGCGTCCGCAAGCTGGCCTATCTGCCTGAAGCGCAGCGTGTTCTCCGCCTCTTCGAGATAGCTCTGTATAATAAAGCCGAAATCGGTGACCGTGCGGGCCATCTCCTCATCGCGGTCAAAATTGGAGAATTCCTCGAGATAGGCGCTGAGCTGCTTTTTGTAATTTTCGAAGGCGCTGAGCTCGGACTCATTGGGCGATTTAATGCAGCGCTCCATCTGTTCATGGGTCCTGGCTATGCTGTTGTACAGGGCGACGACCAGATCCTGTTCCCTGAACGCCAGGGAGTCGAGCCGTGCGATCTCGGCGTCGGAGATAAGGCTGAAGGCCGCGAGGCCTAAAGTCGCCGTTATAATAAGCCCGATGTTGAGCAGCATCCAGGTGGAGATGGAGTGCCGCCTGAGGGAGGAATCCTGCGGAAGGGTCGACATAGTTTTTCATATTGGCGCATTCTCTTCAATTGTCAAGTTTGGAAGTTCTCTTTCGTCCAAAACATGCTACAATAGCTCCATGGCCTATTCCGACACGGCGCCCCGTGGACGGTTTTTTTCTCCAAGTCATGGGCGGGGAGTGTTTTCCAATCTGCTGTGCTTCTGCATTGCCGTTCTCGCCTGCCTTTCAGGCTGTACAAAGGCGAAGCCTGCGGCCAGCTGGCGCTTTACCTTTGTCTCGCCCTCCAATGCAGGAGGCATTCTGACATCGGACTCAAGCGACGCCGACGGCTACTGGGCCAATGTAGCCCGCGGCGTCCGCGAAGCCAGCCATGACCTCAATGTAAGCACCAATCTGATGGGCTCGAGTTCTGAAACCGATGTGACCGGCATGCTGCAGGCTCTCGAGACCGCTATCGCGGCCAAGGTGGATGGCATTGTCACTATGGCCGCAGATCCTGCGGCATTCGCGCCCCTTATAGACAAGGCCGCGGCCGCCGGCATCCCTGTGGTGCTGCTCGATACCGATGCCCCCAGCAGCAGGCGGATCGCCTATATAGGCACAGACAACTATGAGGCGGGCCGGCAGGCGGCCCATGCCATGATCGATTTTACGGGGGGCAGGGCCCGGATAGGCATTCTTTCGGGGCCCCGCGATGCCCAAAATCTGCAGGATAGAGTCAGGGGCTTCCGGGATGGCATAAAGGACGATTCGGGGCTGCGCATTGTAGATATGCGCTCGGGCAGATCCGATCTGCTCACCGAGAGCGCTCTGCTCCAGCAGATGCTCGACGCCCATCCGGATATAGGCGCTGTTCTCGCGGCTGACGGGGTGGGTGCCAACGCCTCCGCCCTTGTCGTAAATGAGAGAAATCTGCGCGGACGGCTTGTGGTTGTCGGCTTCGACCGCAGTTCTCTGACTACGGGCAATATCAAATCCGGGCTGGTGACCGCCGTGGTTGTACGCGATGGCTACAAGATGGGTTATGACGCGATCCGCATTCTGACCGAGGCCAAGCAGGAAGGCCGGAACAGCAGGAAAGAAGAGTATATTCCTACCACGGTCGTGACAGCAGGTACTATCTCTGGCCCCGAAAAATAGCAAGATTGTCTCTGCTTTCGCAATATTTTCATTCTGCAAATAGCAAGAAATCCCCCTGATTGACAGCAACCTTTTCCTGAGAATGGGCCGCATGATTGTTTCTGCGGGCATAAAAGCCGCTCTGCGGACAGCCGCGTCGAGGCGCCGGCGAAGCTGTCTGCGGAATTTGCAGGAGGAACCCGGAGGTTCCTCTAATTGTGTGGAATCCATCCGCCGCCAGGCGCGGATGGCATTTTCAGGGAGGTAATGATGAAGAAATTTGGCATGAAGAAAGTACTGGCGGTCTTTTTCCTGATCGCAGCCTGCGTGATGCCGATGGCAGCCCAGAAGTCCATCAGCCAGATCCGTATTGGTGTATCGCTCCCGACGCAGCGCGAGGAACGCTGGGTCCGCGATAAGGACACGATGCTTTCCTATGCGAAACAGCTTGGAATAAAGAACATCTATATGCAGCTCGCCGATGCCGATATGAACCAGCAGACCCAGCAGGTTGAGAACCTTCTGACCCGTGGCATCGATGTTCTTATCCTCGCGCCGCATGATGCTGCCGCCGCCGCCGCTCTCGTCGAGAAGGCCCATAAGCAGCACGTGCCCGTCATCTCCTATGACCGCCTGATTATGAACACAACCCCCGATCTCTATATCTCCTTCGATAACGTCCGCGTTGGCGAGATCCAGGGCAAATTCATCACCGAGCTCGTTCCCCAGGGCAACTACATTATTCTCTCCGGTGCACCTACCGACAACAATGCGAAGCTCTTCAAGCAGGGCGCCATGAAATACATCCAGCCGCTCATCGATTCCGGAAAGATCAAGGTCGTCGCCGAGCAGTCTGTCGATAACTGGCTGCCTGTCAACGCGATGAACATTGTCCAGAACGCGCTTACCAAAGCTGACAACAAAGTCGACGCCGTTCTCGCTCCCAATGACGGTACCGCCGGCGGCGTCATCCAGGCGCTCACCGCTGTCGGCCTCGCCGGCAAGGTGCCTGTCACCGGCCAGGATGCCGAAGTCGCGGCTGCCCAGCGGATCGTAAAAGGTCTTCAGGCCATGACCGTCTTCAAGGACACCCGTGAGCTTGGCCGCGCCGCTATCGACGCCGCAATCGTTCTTGCACAGGGCCGCAAGCCGGTAAGCAATGGCACAGTGAACAACAACAAGATCGATGTGCCCTCTCAGCTCCTCGATCCCTATGTGGTCACCAAGGCCAATATCGACGAAGTCCTGATCAAGTCCGGATATATGAAGAAAGCCGACGTTTATAAATAAAACAACGTTGGACTAGAAGCGACGGGGCGGAGATTCCGCCCCGCCTTTTTTCTAACTCCATGGTGGTGCAAATGGACGAATATGTACTTGAGATGGATTCAATTACAAAGGATTTCCCCGGCGTGCGGGCGCTTGATCAGGTTACGCTCAAGGTCCGCAAGGGTGAAATTCACGCGCTGGTCGGCGAAAATGGAGCGGGCAAATCGACGCTCATGAAAGTGCTGAGCGGCGTATATCCCTATGGATCCTATACCGGATCTCTGAAGATAAAGGGAAAAGAGCGGCATTTCTATGGCATAAAAGACAGTGAGGCTGCAGGCATTGCCATAATCTATCAGGAACTGACAATGGTACCGCTGCGCTCCGTCTGTGCCAATATCTGCCTTGGCAACGAGGTGGAGAAAAATGGCATTGTTAATTGGCCCCTTCAATATAAGCGGACCCAGGACGCGCTCAAAGCTGTAAAACTCGATATCAATCCCGATACACTCGTCCGCGATCTGAGCATGGGACAGTGGCAGCTCCTCGAAATAGCGAGAGCTATCGCGAAGAATATTGATATCCTCATTCTTGACGAACCCACGGGCGCCCTCAACGAGGAGGAGACGGATAATCTGCTCTCGCTTCTCAGGGAACTTAAGGCGAAGGGCGTCACGTGTATCTATATCAGCCATAAGCTCGAGGAAGTGCTGGCCATCGCGGATTCGATCACTATTCTCCGGGACGGCCGGACTGTATACAGCGCTCCGCACCTCAGCATTCCGGAACACGATCCCGAGGGCCGCAGGCGGATGACCGAAGGCGAGATTATCTCCCATATGGTTGGACGCACAATAACAAACCGCTATCCGCGTGAGCCGCATACGCCCGGTGAGACCGTGATGGAAGTAAGGAACTGGACTGTGTATGACCCGAAGCGGCCCAGCAGAAAACTTATAGATAATGTGAGCTTCAAAATCAGAAAAGGCGAGATACTCGGCATCGGCGGCCTTATGGGAGCCGGACGCACAGAGCTCGCGATGAGCCTGATCGGCGCATATGGTGTTAAAATCTCGGGCCAAATTCTGATCGACGGAAAACCGGTGTTCCTGCACAATCCGGGCGAGGCCATTAAGCACGGCGTGAGCTATCTGTCCGAAGACCGCAAGGGACTCGGCCTCATCCTGATTCAGAATGTGCTTTTCAACTCGACTCTTCCGAGCCTGGATATACTCGGCCACAATGGTGTTATCGATCATGACAGGGGCATTCAGGAGACAAACCGCTTTGTCCAAGAGCTGAGAATAAAGACGCCCGGCATTGAGCAGAAGGTGATGAATCTCTCCGGCGGCAATCAGCAGAAGGTCTGTGTCGCCAAATGGATGATGACAAAGCCGAGGATCCTTATTCTGGATGAGCCCACGCGCGGCATCGATGTCGGAGCCAAGCAGGAGATCTACATGATCATGAACCAGCTGGTAAAGCAGGGTATGTGCATTGTGATGATCTCCTCCGAGCTTCCGGAGGTTCTTGGAGTCAGCGACAGAATTCTGATAATGCATGAGGGCAGCTTTAACGGGGAGCTCGACTGGAAAGATGCGACACCCGAGAAAGCCATGCTCTACGCGACGGGAGGAAAATGATGCTTAATAAAAGTGCAGCCGGCCTGCCGGCGGGTGCGCCGAAAAAACTGGGGAGCACCGGAAAAATAAATCTCCGCCAGTACTCAATGTTTATCGCCCTTGTAGGCATTGGCCTGATATTCCAGATTCTGACCGAAGGGATTTTCCTCTCGCCCAGAAATCTGTCAAATCTTTTTATGCAGCAGTCTTTTATCGCGATTCTCGCAATTGGCCAGCTGCTTGTCATTATCGCCGGATATATTGATATTTCCGTTGGCTCCCTTGTCGGGTTTCTTGGCGGCATAGCGGCGATCCTGCAGGTGAGAGGCAACTGGGGCACCTGGCCGGCGATACTTGTGACCGTCGTGCTCGGTTTTGTGATCGGCATCTGGCAGGGCTACTGGGTTGCCTATCAGGATATTCCCGCGATGCTTGTGACTCTCGCAGGCATGCTTATTTTCCGCGGCGCGCTTATCGCCATGACGGGCGGCCAGACTGTTGCCCCTCTGCATGATGACTTTAATGCGATAGGTTCAGGCTATCTTCCTCAGCTGTTTATAAAAGGAGAGGATATTGCCTTTAATGATTTCAGCTGCATTATCGCGGTGCTGAGCATCATCGCATATAATATAATCGCGGTGCGGAAGCGGAATTCGAAGAAGCGCTACGGCCTTCAGGTGCCCAGCGCTGGAAGAGCCGCGCTCCAGCAGGTGATTGTGAGCATTCTGCTCGCCCTTGTATTTGCAATTATGATATTCTATCAGGGCATCCCCTATTCGATCCTGCTTGTCTTTGTGCTCATCGTGGTATTCTCCTTCCTTACCGACAACACGGTGTTCGGACAGCAGGTCTACGCTCTGGGCGGCAACAGGGAGGCCGCGAGGCTCTCCGGCGTCAATATAAAAAAACGCATACTCTCTGTTTTTGCCCTGATGGGCCTGCTCTCGGCCTTCGCGGGAATTGTGTTCACCGGGCGTCTTAACAGCGCAACTGCGTCGGCGGGCGATTCCTTCGAGATGGACGCTATTGCCTCCTGCTATATTGGCGGCGCAAGCGCGGTCGGAGGAGAAGGCACAGTGCTCGGTGCCATTATCGGTGCCCTCGTTATGGGCAGCCTGAATAATGGCATGAGCCTGATGAACATCGATGTGGCCTATCAGAAAATTCTGAAAGGCCTGATCCTGCTTCTTGCCGTATGGTTTGATATCGCTTCCAGAAGAAAAAAGAACTGATCAATGTGAGCCGAATGCATCAACCTCGGCCCGTGCCGGCACAGAAGGTGCGGCGCCGGGGCGCGTGACGCAGATGCCGGCGGCCCTGCCTGCGAGCTCGAGGGCATCGGAAGGACTCATCCCCTCTCCAATGCCCGCGAGAAAGTATCCAGTAAAGGTATCGCCTGCGGCCGTAGTATCTACAACAGGCCCTGCGTCTACCGCGGGCTTTCTCACAATTCCGCCTTTATCGGCGTAAAAGGCGCCCTCTGCGCCCAGTGTAATAACCAGCTTCAAATCGGGCCGGGCAGCGAGCAGAACCTGCGCCGCCTTCTCCGGGGCCGCGCCGCCAGAGAGTCCAGCCGCCTCAATTTCATTCATGATAAAGAGGTCGACCAGTTCGAGCGGATAGCCCTGGACCTCAGGACCGAGGGGCGAAGGATTCATCACAATTGTGAGGCCTTTCTGATGTGCCTTTTTTATAATGAGGGGAATTGAGGCAATTTCATTCTGAAGCAGAAGAAGATCTCCCCGGCCAAAGCCTTCGAGTGCTCTGTCGATAAAGGCTTCGTCTATATCGCGGTTTGCTCCGCCATGGATGATTATGCAGTTGCGGCCGCGGGGATCGAGCTGGATAATCGCGTGTCCAGTCGCCTCGCTGGAACTGCCGACGCGGGAGATATCGACCCCGCCCTGTTTGAGGGCCTCTACAAGAAATATTCCCTCAGCGCCGATTTTGCCCGCCATGCTGACCGAAGCACCGGCTTTTGCCAGGGCCAGGGCCTGATTGAGTCCTTTGCCGCCTGCGTTGCGCGCGAGGGAACGGGACGCGATTGTCTCGCCTTCTTCGACCATATGGGGAACCTGATAGACATAATCTATATTGAGCGAGCCAAAATCGAGAATGTGCATTGCGACCTCCAGGGAGTCTCTCAATCGGTAACTATAGCAGTCTGTGTGGGTGAGGGTAAACGCCGGCCAGACCCGGATGACGCTTTAAAAAATTCACGGGAGGCTTCGGGCCTCCCGTGAATGCGTCAGAGCGGAGACGCTTACTGCTTGATGAGCTCGAGCTCTACGGGGATAGACTTGTCGACAGTCTCTCCCTTGAGATACTTGACTGCGGTCTCGACGGCCGTGGATCCGATGAGGGCGGGCTTCTGGGCAACAGTGGCCTTCATGCTGCCGTCTTTGACGGCCGCGACGGCGTCGTCGGTGGCGTCGAAGCCGATAACAGCGACATCCTTCATGCCGGCAGCCTGAAGCGCTTTGACGGCGCCGAGGGCCATCTCATCGTTGTGGGCGAAGACACCCTTGATGTCCTTGTTGCCCTGGATGATATTCTGCATGACTGTAAAGCCCTTATCGCGGTTGAAATCGGCGGGCTGGCGGGCAACCACATCAAGCTTGCCCTCAACAGCGTTGTTGAAGCCAGTGCCGCGGTCGACTGTCGCCGAAGCGCCAGTCACGCCCTGGAGCTCCACAACCTTTGCACCTTCACCGACAAGAGCGATAAGTTCTTCGCCTGCCATTGCGCCGCCAGCGACATTGTCGGACGCGATATGCGAAAGCACTTCGGCACCATTGACGGCGCGGTCAACGGAGATAACGGGAATCTTGGCCTTGGCGGCCTTTTCGACCATCGGCTTTGCGGCGTCAGAATCGCAGGGATTGATAAGAATAACACCGACTTTTTTCTGAATCAGGTCGTCGATCTGGCCAGCCTGCTTGGCGGGGTCGTCCTGAGCGTCGGTGACCACGAGCTCATAGCCGAGCTCCTTGGCCTTGGCCTCAGCGCCCTCTTTGAGCGTGACAAAGAAGGGATTGTTGAGAGTAGAGAGGGCAAGGCCTATCTTCTTGGATGAGCCCGAACCCTGGCTGCAGCCCGCGAACAGAGCGGCGGCGAGAGCCACCCCCGCAAACGCCTTTACAAGAGACTTCTTCATAATTCCTCCTTCAAGGGATATCCTCTATAAGAATTCCATTGGGGTATGGCCGCGCTTTATAGGCGGCGCGCCGTCTGGAATCTTATTTACACTACTTACTGCTTCCTGCGGTCGGCGAGGACCGCGAGCAGGATCACCGCGCCCTTTACAATCTGCTGATAGAATGAGGAGACCTCGAGCAGATTGAGCCCGTTGTTGAGCACTCCGATAATGAGGGCGCCAACCAGGGTCCCTATCATGCGGCCCCGGCCGCCAGCGAGACTTGTTCCGCCCAGTACTACCGCAGCTATCGCATCGAGTTCGTATCCCTGTCCAGCGAGAGGCTGTGCTGAATCGAGGCGCGAGGTAAGCACAACGCCTGCAAGGGCGGAGAAGAATCCGGAGACTGCATATACCGACGCAGTGATTCTGCGCACCGGAAGGCCCGAAAGGCGGGCTGCCTCGGCATTGCCGCCGACAGCATAGACGCTCTTTCCGTAGACAGTGCGCGAGAGAATGAAAATGGTCACTGCAAGGCAGACAAGCATCAGAATGCCCGACCATGGAATGCCGCCGATATCGCCGCGGCCGAGGGCCGCGAAGATGCCATTGTCTCCGAGGCCTGTTATCGGCCTGCCCTGTGTGAATACAAAGGTGCCGCCGCGGTACATGGTCATAAAGGCCATAGTTACGATAAATGCCTGGAGGTTGAATCCGGCGATAATCCAGCCGTTCGCGAGACCGAACACAACGCCGATGGCCAGTGCGGCGAGAATAGCGATCCAATCGGGGAGGCCGCTCTTGAGCATGGCCGCGAGCAGCGCGCTCGAGAGGGCCAGGATTGAGCCCACTGAGAGGTCGATGCCGCCAGTAAAGATGACAAATGTCATGCCCACCGCGACAAGACCGTTCAGCGAAACCTGGTTGAGTATATTCATCAGGTTGGAGAGAGTCAGAAAGTCAGGCGAGATAATGGCTATGATGGCACAGAGAATGGCGAGACCGATCAGCGAGCTGAAATTCGCGATGGCAAACTTCTTTCCGTTCTTCATTTACGCTACCCCCGTGGCCAGCGACATTATTCTTTCCTGGCTGATATCCGAATCGAGAAGCCCGGCGGATTTTCCGCTCCGCATGACGAGCACCCGGTCGCTCATGGCCACAATCTCCGGGAGTTCGCTCGATACCATGATGATGGCCACGCCGCGTGCGGCAAGGCGGTCTATTATTTCGTAGATTTCGCGTTTGGCCCCGACGTCGACTCCGCGAGTCGGCTCATCGAGGACCAGAATGCGGGGTTCGCGCCCCAGCCACTTGGCGAGGACAACCTTCTGCTGGTTGCCGCCCGAGAGGCTTGAAGCAGGAGCCGATATCGAAGATGTTTTTATATATAATGATTTGGCAAGCCGGGACGCATAAGCGCCGAGCAGGCCGGGCTTTACAATGCCATGGCCGCCCAGCGATTCGAAATTCGCGGCCCCGATATTAAAGTCTACGCCAAATCCGAGAAAGAGGCCTTCGAGCTTTCTGTCCTCCGTGACGAGGGCGATGCCGAGGCGCATTGCTTCGCGCGGGCTGCGTATCCGCAGGGTCCTGCCATCGAGCAGAATCTCGCCCGAATCGGCGGGCTCGGCGCCAAAAATTGAGCGGACAAGCTCGGTTCTGCCGGCGCCCATAAGGCCTGAGATGCCGAGCACTTCACCTCTGCGCAGAGAAAAAGAAACGCCGGAGAAGGCCCCTGTCCTTCCAAGGTTTTTGACTTCGAGGATGACGGGCCCGGGCGTATTTGTTTTTTTCGGGAAACGGTCGCCGATCTCACGGCCGACCATCATGGCGACTACCTGGTTGAAGCTGAACTCGCCAACTGGGGCCGTCGCGATATACTGGCCGTCCCGGATTACCGTGATGCGGTCACAGACCTGGAAGAGCTCCTCAAGGCGGTGCGAAATATAAATAAAGGAAACGCCCTCTTTTTTGAGCTCCCGCATCACCGTGAACAGCCTTTCGATCTCCCTGTCGGAGAGCGCGCTCGTCGGCTCATCCATGACAATGAGCCTGGCATGGCGGATGAGCGCCTTTGCGATTTCGACAAGCTGAAGCTGGCCCACGCCGAGTGTCCCCGCCATGGTGGCCGGATCGATATCGAGCCCGAGCCTGCTCAGTGTCTCGCCTGAGATCCGCCGCATCGCAGCCTCATCGACCAGACCTGTCTTTGTTGTAGGCAGGCTGCCGATGAAAATATTGTCGGCGACGCTCATATAGGGCAGAATGCTGAGCTCCTGATGGATGATCGCGATGCCGCAGCGTTCGGCGTCCTGCACCTTTGAAATTGCAGCTTCTTTCCCGTCGATGAGAATCTCGCCCGAGTCTTTTGTGTAGACACCGCCGAGAATCTTCATCAGAGTGGATTTGCCTGCGCCGTTCTCGCCGATAAGGGCGTGAATTTCGGAATCAGCTACTTCGAGCCGCATATCCTTGAGCACTGTCACGGGGCCGAAGGATTTGCAGATCCCGCGCATCTCGAGCTTCATGCCGGCCTCCTTCTAGAATGAGACTCCGGAGCGGATGATAATATTCGCGAAAGGCGTCACCTCGCCTGTCCGTATAACCGCCTTGCAGGTCCGAGTCGCTTCCTTGAGCTGCTCATGGCTTACAAATTCGATCTCTGTATTGGGAAATCTCGCCCTGATTTCCTCGAGGAGGCCCGGATTCTTTTCCTTTATTTCGGCGGCGAGCGCAATCCCCTCGATGTACATGTCATCGCGCACCGCGTCGAGGACGCAGAGAAAAGACGGATTCCCCCTTGTAACGGCCAGATCGATCCGCTTTGTGCTGTCGGGAATAGGCAGCCCGCAGTCGGCGACACAGATTGTGTCCTTATGTCCCATTCTGGCCAGAACACAGGCTATCTCCGAATTTAAAATTCCATATCGTTTCATATAGTACCTTCTTTCCCGCGCAGTGTGGATTCGCGCTCGATTAGCTCGACTCCAAGCATATAGGTAACTCCATCGAGCTGTTCACCATCGATCATACGCATTAGAAGCTCTGTCGCCGCCCGGCCCATTTCGTAGATGCGCTGGGCAATTGTGGTAAGGCCCGGCATAAAGAGGCGGGCGATATAGACATCGTCGAACCCCACAACCGAGCAGTCCTCGGGGACGCGCCGTCCCAGCTGATGCAGAAGGCGTATGGCTTCGGCGGCAGTCACATCGTTCCAGGCGAAAACACCATCGCAGCGCTCGAGAAGGCCGGCATTCTCGGCGAGGCTTCTGCTGTGATCGTCTTCCTCGGCGACAAGAATATCGGGGGCCGGAAAACCCGCGAGTTTCGCCTCGGAGAAAAATCCCTCCTCTCTCTGATGCTTGCTTGTGGAGTCTCTCGAGGAGCCGATAAAGAGGGGATGCTGTACTCCCGCGCGCTCGAGACAGCGGAAGGCCATGCGGCCGCCGTCAAAATTGTCAGAGCTGACGTGCGGAGCCGCCGTGCCGAGCTCGCGGTCGACCGAGACGACAGGAACGCTGAGTTTTTCGTAGCTTTCGCCGCAGTTGCCAGTCGCGGTGATTATGCCGTCCGCGAAGCTCGCTGCCAGAGCGGCGATAAACTGCTGTTCCTTATCGACCGATCCGTTGCCGTTGCAGAGGACGAGGTGAAAGCCGCGCCGGGCGCATTCTTCCTCTACCGCCTGGGCGAGTTCGGGAAAGAAGGGGTTTGTAATACTTGGTACAATCAGACCGATAACCTGGGAGGATTTGGCCGAAAGGGCCCGTGCTACCGCGTTGGGACGGTAGCCGAGTTCCTGAACAGCGGCCTCGATCGAAGCCCGTGTCGGAGCACCTACATAGCCTCCATTAAAATAGCGCGAGACCGTGGCGACCGAGACGCCGGCCTTTGTCGCAACATCGTGTATGGTAGCCATGTGTAACCGTTTACACCCCGTTTTCAGAATAGACCGGCTTTCCATATCCGTCAAGGAAATTTTTCCCGGATAGCGACCTCCGGCACCGCCTTCCTTCCCGGGGCCGGGAGCGGAGCTGGGGCCCCAGCCGGCGCGGCGCGAGCGCGGGCTGGCCAGCCTTTTTTTCGGCCGTGACTGCCTCCCGCCGCACCGCAGCCCATTGTAAACCGGTTCAGCCCCTCGATTCTTTGAGCCACTGCGCTTATACTTGCGCCCATTGGGAGGAACTGAAGCATGAAGTACAGACGCGGAGACAGGCCTGCGAGCGGCATTGTGGCAGCGCTTTCTGCCCTGCGGAGCGCTAGAAGTCCAGCCTGCGGCGAGTATCCGGATCTCGTGCGCCTTGGCGGGCTGGCCCGGAGCTGGGGCTTCAATCTTGTCCAGCTTCTCCCTGTCAATGATTCCGGAAGCCAGAGTTCGCCCTATTCGGCCCGCTCGGCCTTTGCCCTGCATCCCCTCTATATACGCCTCGCCGACCTGCCCGAGATGAATAAGGCGCGCGGCGCGGCCGGCAGTCATTCTGCGGACGCTGTGCGGGCCCGCGCTGGCGCTGCCGCAGGGGCCGGTCACAGCGCAGCGGCGCTGCCTCTCTCCGCCGGTAAGGGCGCCGATGCGGACGCCGCTGACTCGGCCAGAAGTGAAGCGGCCCGGCTCTCCATCCTTGAGGACGAGAAGAAGGGCCTTGCGCAGTTTGCCGGCGATGAGCGGCTGCGCTATGGCCCCTTCCTCGACTGGAAGCTCGGCATGCTCAGGCGGGTCTGGACCGAAATAGCGGCCGAGCGGCTCAGCGGACGGAATGGGGCCCGAAGCGCCTTTGAAAAATGGACAGCCGCCAATCCCTGGGTAAAGGCCTATGCGGTATTCTCCGAGCTCAAAGATCAGAATGGGGGACTCCCCTGGTGGGAATGGAAGGACTGGCGGGATGCCAGCCCTGAGCAGATAGACAAACTCTGGGCTGAGGCGGCTCCAGATTCGGGGATCCGCTTCAGAGCCTGGCTTCAGATGCGGGCCGAGGAACAGTTCAGCGAGGCGGCATCGGAGCTTGCAGATATGGGTGTCGAGCTGATGGGCGACCTCCCTATTATGATAGACAAGGACTCGGCCGAAGTCTGGGCGCGGCGCTCTGTCTTCCATCTGGGACTTGCGGCAGGCGCCCCGCCCGATATGTATTCAGCATTGGGACAGAATTGGGGTTTTCCGATCTATGACTGGGAGGCCGCCGCCCGCGATGGTTATTCCTTCTGGAAGGAAAGGCTCGCCAGCGCTGCGAAATTCTACTCGGCGTACAGAATAGACCATGTGCTGGGATTCTTCAGAATATGGACGCTCTCCGAGCATGAGGAGACAGGCTTTCTTGGCCGCTTTGTGCCGGACAGCTTTATTTGCCGCGATGAACTCAGCGGACTCGGCTTCGACGCCGGCCGCATACGCTGGCTTTCGCAGCCCCACATCCGCAGCGCCGATCTTATGGCAGCCTGCGGAAACGATACCGACGCGATGGAAGCGGTAAAGGCCTGCCTTCAGCGCATAGGCAGCGAGGAGCTCTTTCTGTTCAAGCCTGAGATCCGGGGCGAGCGGGACATAGAGGCCGCGGCGAGGGATCAGGCCCGCGGTTCCGGGCCGGGACTCTCGGAAAAAGCCAGAGCATACCTTTTAAGGCGATGGCGCGACCGCAGTCTCTATGAGTTTGAGCCTGGAAAATTCGCGCCTGCCTGTTCGTATCAGGGAAGCAGTGCCTGGCCGACTCTCTCCCAGGACGAAAAAGACAGACTCGAGAAACTCTTTGCCGCGAAGCGGGCAGAAGGGGAGGCCGGCTGGGAAGTCCATGGCCGCCAGCTCCTCAGCATTCTGAAGAATTCCAGCGATATGCTGCCCTGCGCCGAAGATCTGGGCTCAGTGCCCGGCTGCGTGCCCAAGGTGCTGGGTGAGCTCGGCATCCTCGGGCTCCGCGTTCTGCGCTGGACACGGGACTGGGGCGCTCCCGGCCAGCCCTATGTCGAACTCAGCCGCTATCCTGTCCTCAGCGTCGCCTGTCCGTCTGTTCATGATTCCTCCACTCTGCGCGGATGGTGGGAGAAGGAGGCCGACCGCGGCCAGGTCTGGAGCTTTGTCTCCAGGGTACTGGGCGAAGATCTCGGGCCGGCGCCGGAAAAAGCCGACCCCTTGGTGGTCTCGGCCATTCTGCGCGCCCTCGCCCGCTCCAAATCGCGGATCGCAGTCTGCCCGATACAGGATATTCTCGCGCTGACCGGCATTTTCAGCCCGAAAAACCCCGATTCCGAGCGCATCAATGTGCCGGGCAGCTCCAATGACTGGAACTGGGGCTGGCGCCTGCCGGCTCCGCTCGAGAAGATAAGCGCGGATTCTGCCCTGGCCGCGGAGGCCATCAGGCTGACCTCGCTCCGGGCCTAAAATCCCGTCTGAAGCTGCCCTTCGAATCGCGCTATCGCCTTTTCAAGTTATGATTTACAATGACTTGTAAGGGGGAAATATGGCGAGCGGCGGTGTGAAGGGTGGCAGCATGATTCTCGGCGCTATTCCCGCGGAGGACGGAGACAGAGTTCTCGCGGCCTATGCGGATGCCGGGATCAGGGCTTACCTGTTTCCCGGCGTCTTTGCCTTCAGGCCCGACGAATTCGCGTCGCTCACCGAGCTTGCGCGCAGGCTCTGCGAAAAGGCGGGGCTCGGCGATCCGCTCATCGCACTTGGCGGCTGGGAAAAGCCCCTCTGTGTCCTCCCTGTCCTGCCCGACTTTCCGAGTCCCCTCTGCCTTGGCGCGAGCCGCGACCGCGCGGCCGCCCGTCAGGTCGGGCATTCACTCGCGGGGTATCTGGCAAGCCTTGGCGTTAATTTTATTTTTGGCCCCAAGCTCAATCTCGCGACCGATCCCAAGATGCCCGGCGGCATCCTCGATCTTTTCGGCGAGACGCCAGAAGAAGTCTCGGCCCTCGGCGAGGCCTATGGCCGGGGACTGATCACGGGCGGCGTCATACCCTGCGCCGGCCTCTTCCCCGGCGGCGGCCTCCTTGTATCGGACGGCCACCTGAGCCAGTCCCTTCTGCCTCTGCCCGAAGAGCGCCTTCTTTCGGTGGAGATGCGCCCCTTTGCCCGCTTTGCCCGCGTTCGCGGCGCCTCCATTCTCGTGGGCCGCTTTGCAGTTCCAGCCTTCGAGCCGGAGCAGATACCCGCCGCCCGCAGCTCCCGTGTTGTGTCGGGACGGCTCCGCGGACAGCTCGGCTTCAAGGGCCTTGTGGTCGGCGCTCCCCTCGATGAGGATTCCGAAGGCCCTGGCCGGGCGGCCCTGCTTGGCTCCCTCGCGGGCTGCGATCTCACCGTGGCCCTCGATCCCTCCGCCGCTCTCGAGGCGGCCAGCGCGCTGAACCATGCCGCTGATTCGGGGGAGCTGCCCGCGGTCAATATCGGGCAGTCCGAAAAGCGGCTTTCCCGCCTTATAGCCAGAGTTGTCGGCGGCCCCGGCCTGACAAAAGCCCGCCGGGCAGGCATAGGGCTCGGCCTCTTCGGCCGCCGCAAGATGGGGCGGGGCTCCCCCGAAAAGAGCAGGCGCGATCAGCTCGAGCTGCGCGTAGCCCGCTCGGCTCCCCTCTGGGAGCGCTTTGTAGAAAAAGGCGCCTCTGTGCTGCGGGGTGTCTCTCCCGCAGGTGCCGAGGCCGGCGCTGTTCAGGACAGGTCATTCTGCCCCAAGTCTGTTCCCCTCCGCATCTTCCTTTTTGAACCCCGGGTTGGCCCCTACGCCGTACAGGCTCCGCGCTTCCGCGAGACCCTCCTTAAGGAGCTCAGGCTGCCTGAATCACGGCTGATCTGTCTGCCCGCCGATCCCGAGCCGAGCGACGCCGACCTCGTACTCGACGCCGCCGATATGGACCGGAAGACTCCCGGTCCGCCGAAGGCGGTGCTTGTTCTCAGCTACAATGCCCATCTGAGGGCCTCCCAGGAGAGCGTGATCCACCTGATCGAGGAAAACTTCGGCGCTGTATCGATTATCGCCCTCAAGGACCCCTATGACGCGGCCTTTTTCCCCAGGGCGCGGGCTCTGGGCGCCGTCTATGGTTTTTCGCCGGAGACAGCCCGCGCAGCGGCCCGTCTTGCGGCCGGCGGGCTCGAAGCACGGGGGCGCTGCCCTGTTTCGGTGATCGGTCTGGAGCTCTGAGTCAGGACTGCCCTCTTCATTGACAGCCGGCAAGCCGGGAAGTTAGAGTATTTGGAGATGCATGCGGCTAAAGTAGTGGGCAGTCTTGCCTCCGGGGCCAAAAATGCCCTGAAACAGCTGGCAAAAACCAGCATTCAGAGCGTTTTTATCGGCCTCGCTCTGTTTTTCCTCTTCAATACAGCGGCCGAAAGACTTGTTTCCGGCCTGCTCGACCCTCTGGCCTCATTTTGGAGTCTGAGGGCTGCTCCGCTTATTATTTTCGCCATCGGGCAGTCTGTCTCGACACCTGTAACCCTCATACTGATGGCTCTGGGCGGACTCAACCTCCGGGAAGCCACCATCCTCGGCGTAATGATCCTGTTTTCCCATGATCTCGAGCGCGAGAGCAGCCTGATGAGGCGCGCCGGCTCAGTGCGGAGCTGGCTGCCGCTGCTCCGCTTCCTCTGCGCCTTGGGCGCAGGCTGGGGCCTTGGCAGGGTGCTCCCCTTCTGGAAATCGCGGCTCGCATTCTGGGTCCGTCCCGTCTGGTCCGATATGGCACTCTGGCCCGGTCTCGGCGCCTGGTGCCTTGCCTTTCTGAGGATTTTTTTCCTCGTGTTTCTGCTGCTGATCGTGATACGGATTATCCAGCGTCTGCTCGAAGATCTCCGCGTGCTGGAGCTGTTTGAAAAGCTGCTGGGACCAATTATGAAGATATTCGGCATGCCCGCCGGGTGGAGCAGATACTGGGTTACAGCCAATATCTCGGAATACGAGTTCTGTTCCGCCCAGCTGAAAAATGATATCGATTCAGGAGCGATCCGGCCCCAGGATGCCGATCTCTTCAACCATCATGCGGCCTTCTGCCATTCGCTGTTCAGCGATACAGCTCTCTATACAATTGTCGGCATGCCCTTCCTGTGGACGCTGATTCCCCGCCTTGTGGCCGCCTTCCTTGTTGTATGGATTGAAAAGCTGAGACGGCGCTATGTAAAGCATTCCTTCAGAGCTGGAGTAGCCTGAGCGCACCGCGCCTAGATCCCCGAAAAAGTCAGCCAGGACGCGAGGACAGCCGCGCTCGAAAACAGGCCCAGGGCCTCTGCGAGAGCAGCAGCCCCGAAGATGGAAGTCCACACAATCCGCCCTCTGCGCCATTCCTTGCGGCCTGAGAGGGCGGGGAAGGCACAGAGCAGGGAGAGCAGAGCCCAGAAGACTGCGCCTGCTATGCGGGGCAGAGCCGGGGAGTCTGCGGTGACTCCTCGGAGGGCAAAGCCCAGACGGCTCGCCGCCCCAGAGACAGCGCCGAGCTGGCCAAAAGCCATCAGGGCGCCGAGGAGGGCCAGAATAATGCCCGACACAATATGGATCGCGCGGTTATGCCTCTTTGCCCAGTCGAGAAAGGGCTTCGCGCGGTCAAAGAACAGGCCGACCGCGAGAAAAGGCAGGGCGAGGCCCAGCGAATAGCTGATAAGGAGGACAGCCGCTCTGCCGAGGCTGCCTTCGCGGGCAGCCAGCAGCAGGATGGAAGCCAGAACCGGGCCGACACAGGGCGACCAGCCGAAGGCAAAGGCAAGGCCGAGCACAAATGCACCGGCGAGAGCCCTGAAGCCTGATTGCTTTTTGCCTTCCTTCCCGCCCTGAGCGGGATGAAAGCGGTGTTCATAGTTCAGAAATTTGGCGAAATCGAAAATGTAGTTGAGGCCGAACAGAAAAATAAGCACGCCGGCTCCGATTTCGAGCCCGCGGTTCAGCCCGATGCCACCCGTCCCACCCTCCTGGGCTGCGGCGAGGCCGGTGGCCAGACTCTGGCCGCCTGAAAAGAGCAGTCCCAGCAGCACAAAGACAATGCTGAATCCGAGTACAAAGGAGAGGCTGCGCCAGAATACTCTGCCGCGGGCGCTGCCCGAAGCGAGCTCCCCGCTGCTGCTGCCGCTGATATAGCCCAGATATGCAGGGATGAGCGGCAGGACGCAGGGCGAAAGAAAGGAGAGGAGGCCTGCCCCCAGCGAGAGCAGAAGGGCAGGCAGAAGACTCGTGGGGACAGCGGAATTGAGGGGCATAGGAACTCCTTCTGTACTGGCCTATTTATCGGCGAGCTCGGCGAAAAGCGCGAGGACAGCGGCGCTGTCGTAGGCAAGGCCGCCGACTGTGCCGGCTATAACCCGGCCCTGCTTGTCGATGATGTAGGTAGTCGGGATGCTCCTCACTCCGAATGCGGATCCGACTTCGCCGCTCTGATCGAGATAGACCGGATAGCTGAAGCCGTTTTTCGAGAGAAAGCCCGAGACTTCTGCTCCTGCCTCTCCGCTGCTGACGGCGGCCACTGTAAAGGCCCTGTCCTTTGTCTTCTCCCAGAGTTTCTGGATTGAAGGCATCTCGGCCCTGCAGGGCGGGCACCAGGTTGCCCAGAAATTGAGCAGCACAATTTTCCCCTTGAGCGAAGCGAGATTTGAGACGCCGCCATTCAGCGGGCTCAGCTTGAAGTCCTTTATCGAGACGGGCTGCTTGAAAACGGTAAAGCCAAGGGCCTCGAGCCGCGCTGCATACCAGGGGCGGCCATCGGCTGCGTTCTGGGCCGATGCCCTGATCTGCGCGGATCCGGGAAGAAGGAGCCCGCTCAGCAGCAGGATGCCGAGGAGGCGTGGCAGATACTGTCCGGCGGAAAAAGAGCCGGCGCCAGCCTGTACGGTTCTGTCTTTCTGGTTCTTCTGTGTGTTAAGCATAGTAAAAACAATATATAGCCGAACAGTACAAAAGCAAAGGGCCCCCTCAGACCTCCACACTGGCCTAGGGCTGGCCTTTTTGGTATATTATGGAGGCTTGCCCTCAAGGCGGCGCTAAGGAGTTGTCATGAATACAGAGTGCCCAGGGAGCCGTTTTGGCGAAGAAGAAGACGAGGACCGCGAGCCGCCCCGGCGCCCCGACGATGCGCTTGCCGAGCGCTTTCTCAAGACGAGGACCATCCTCCTCGAAGGTGAGATAGACAAAGAGATGGGCGAACGCGTTGTCCGCCAGCTCCTCCTTCTCGAAAGCCTCTCCGATGATCCGATCAATCTGTTTATCGATTCCCCCGGCGGAGATGTCGACGCGGGATTCGCGATTTTCGATATGATCCGCTTTGTAAAGCCGGAGGTGCGCATCCTCGGCATGGGCCTTGTCGCCAGCGCGGCCGCTCTTGTCCTGTTGGCCGTACCCAAGGAGAGGCGCTTTGCCCTGCCCAACAGCCACTACCTCATCCACCAGCCTCTCTCCGGGATCCGGGGCGTGGCCACCGAGATCGAGATCCACGCCCGCGAGCTCGAGAAGACGCGGACAAGGATAAACCAGATTATCGCCGAATCCACCGGCCAGACCCTGGAACGTGTGCAGAAGGATACGGACCGCGATTACTGGATGACTGCCGACGAGGCGAAGGAATATGGTCTTATCTCCAAGATAGGGGTCACGAGAAAAGACCTGAAGCTCTAGACTGTCCTCCGGATTTCCCGCGCCTTCAATCGGCGCCGGAAACGCCGCGCGTTTCAGGGGTAAACCTCAAGGAGGTCCCATGAAAGCGCGGCGTTTTTTATATCTGGCTCTTTTTTTCTGTGCCCTGATCCTCTGTGCCTGTTCTGCGATTGGCGCCGAGAGCGGAGCCGCCCGGAACATCCTTATAATGGACTACAATGTAAAAAGCCTCTTCGACGATATCGAGGATGGCTGCGAGTACAGCGATTTCTCCATTTCGAAGGGACGCTGGGACAGCCCGCGCTATAAGCGCAGGCTTGAAAAACTGGCCGAAGTGATTCTCGCGGCGGCACCAGAGAGCAAAGGGCCCGATATTGTCTGTCTCGAAGAGATTGAGAATGAAAAGGTACTCGACGCGCTCCGCCAGGGCCCGCTCGCCCAGGCGGGCTATAGATATGCGGCCATTTCGCCTGCACCGGGCCAGGCCATAGCTTCAGCTCTTCTGTCAAAATTTCCATTGAGGCAGCTCAGGTGCCATACGGCAGGCTGCGAAAGGCCTGCCGCTGATGCCGCCAGACCCCAGAAGGCTTCTGCCGAGGGCCGCTATATCCTCGAGGCCGATTTCGATATTGGCGGCATCTGCCTTCATGGCTTTATCTGCCACTGGAAGTCCAAGCTGGGCGGAGCCTCCGCTACCGAGGACGCCAGGCGTGCGGCCTCCTCCCTTGTTGCGCACCGTGTTTCCTCCCTGCTCGCCGCCGAACCCGGGGCCGAGCTTTTTGTCTGCGGCGATTTCAACGAGAATCCCGATGAATACCGGCGCGTCAGGGGCAGCTATCTCACGGCTCTTCTTCCCGCCATCAATTTTGAGAAACTCAGCTCCGAAGCCCTTCTGCTTGTCACGGACAACCCCGATGACACGGGACCCCTGCCCTGTCCTTCGGATCCGCAGGGCAGCGCTCCTGCTCTGTACAGCCCCTGGCTTTCGAGCGGCGGCTACAGCTATATCCATGAGGGCAGGGAGGAGAGGATAGACGGCTTTCTGCTTTCGCCTGGACTTTTTGATGAAGAGGGGCTGCACTTTGTCTCATTTGCGCCCTTTGATGCCGACTTCCTGCTCAACGCTGACGGTTCGCCCAGAGAGTGGTCCCCCCGAGCTTCAGATGGATATTCGGACCACCTTCCGATTCTGCTCAGACTGGAGCTTGAGGCGGAGGGAAGCTAGGCGCCTCCCGCGGGGAGCCTCTCTCTTGTTGCTTGAGGCCGGTCGGCACTACAATACCTGAATATGGCCGAAGGTAAGCCCCTTATAGTTCAAAGCGATCTTTCTCTGCTTCTCGATGTGCACGATCCTGCTTTTGAAGAGGCGCGGGCAGCCATTGGCGCTTTCGCGAATCTCGAAAAAAGCCCTGAACATATGCATACCTACCGGATTGATGCCCTTTCGCTGTGGAACGCAGCGAGCGCAGGCCTTGGTCCGGATGACGTGATACAGGTTCTCGAACGCTACCGCCGGTACGAGATGCCCTCCGATGTGCCCTTTGTTGTACGTGACACAATGTCGCGCTTTGGAAAGCTCGTGCTCCGTGCGCTGGATGGAGATGGCGGAGCCACGCCTCCAGCCAGCGCGGCTGCTGCTCCGGGTGGAGTCCTTGATGGAGCAGAGGGGGCGCCAGCAGACGCGGGCTCCGCATCAGGGGCAGCAGCAGCCGAATCCGCAGGCACTGCAGCCAAAAAGGCCATCCCCGAGCTGCTTCTCATCTGTCAGGATGCAGATGTCCAGCGCGAGCTCGGCGCCAACAAGCGGCTTTCAAAATGGCTGAGACCCTGCCCCGAAGGCTTCCGGATACTCCTCACCGAGCGTGGAACCGTAAAGCGCGAACTTCTCCACCTCGGCTGGCCCGTCAAGGATGAGGCGCCACTTGCGCCCGGTGATCCCCTCAGCCTGCACCTTCTGGACGAGCGGCGTTCGGGCGGCCCCTTCGCCCTGAGACCCTATCAGAAGGACGCCCTCTCGGCCTTTGTCGGAGGCGGCCTGCCCGGTTCGGGCTATGGCGTCGTTGTGCTGCCCTGCGGTGCTGGCAAGACCATTGTCGGCATGGCCGCGATGGCAGCAATCGGGCGCAAAACACTCATAATTACGACTAACGTTGCCGCAGTGCATCAGTGGATGGATGAGCTCGCCGACAAGACCGACCTGAACCCCGACGATATAGGCGAGTATACCGGCAAGGAAAAAGTAGTAAAGCCAGTCACTGTCGCCACCTATCAGATACTTACCTGGCGCCCGGACAAGGAATCGGATTTTCCCCATTTTGAGCTCTTCCGCAGGGAGAAGTGGGGTCTTATTATCTATGATGAAGTTCACCTTCTGCCCGCTCCTGTTTTCCGGGTTGTGGCAGAGATACAGGCTGTACGGCGTCTTGGCCTTACAGCGACCCTTGTGCGCGAAGACGGCCGTGAAGAGGATGTGTTCAGCCTTATCGGGCCAAAGCGCTATGATGTGCCCTGGAAGGATCTGGAGCGCAAGGGCTTTATTGCCGAGGCCTACTGCCGCGAAATTCGCATACCTCTGCCGACTCAGGAAGAAGTGCGCTATACAGTCGCAGAACCCCGCGAAAAGCACAGACTCGCCGCCGAAAACAGCGCCAAATACGAGGCTGTGCGCCAGCTTGTGATCAATCATCCGGATGACCTTATTATGGTGATAGGCCAGTTCCTGTCCCAGCTTGGCAAGCTCGCGAAGGAGCTCAACGCGCCCATTATTACCGGAAAGACGCCGAATCCCGAGCGTGAGCGTATATACGATGATTTCCGCCATGGCCGGGTAAAAGTAATAGTTGTGTCTAAAGTGGCCAACTTCGCGATCGATCTGCCCGATGCCTCTGTTGCGATTCAGGTGTCCGGATCCTTTGGCTCAAGACAGGAAGAGGCTCAGCGGCTGGGCCGCATTCTGCGGCCCAAAGACCGCAATTCATACTTTTACTCGCTTGTGTCCCGCTATACAGTCGAGGAGGATTTCGCAGCCAACCGCCGCAAGTTCCTGACTGAGCAGGGCTACCGCTATGCTATCGAGGCCTGGGAATGAGCTCTTTGGGAACAGACTATGCCTGGCAGGGCCGCATGAACAGAAACCCCGCGGGAAGGGACCAGCGCGGTGAGAACAGCCGCGCTGTTGTGGATGAGGCCCTCTGGCATGATGCCCTTCTCTCTTCGGACACAGAGACTTTTCTTGCGGCTGCGCGCAATTATCTCGGTCCGATAAAGACGCCCTATGATAAGCGCGAGATTGTTGAGAGGCTCTCATCTTTTTTCAGAAAGCCCGAGGTAAAGGACGCCATTCTGAGCCTTCTCGACGAGCTCGACGCCCATATTCTCGGCGTACTGCTGCTAGTTGGTCCCTTGTCTGAGTTCAAGCTCAGGCAGCTCTTCGTGGGCGAGCTCCCGCTCTTCGATCTCGGCATCCGCATCGCGAATCTCTTTGACCGCTTTCTGATATTCCGCTTTGAGAGCTCAGGCAGGCGGCTTATCGGGGTCAATCCGCTTATTGCGCCCGAATTAGACAGAGTTGTGCTCAGCGCGCCCCTGCTCTTCGGCCCCGCGCAGTCGGCGGGGGGCATGGCTGCAGCGGACGGCGCGCCTTCGGGAAGCGCCGAAGACGCGGATAAGAGGCGCGGAATGGCAGGAGAGCGGGTCCAGCCCGATGCTTCCGCCGGCATCTGCGACGCCAGAGCCGTGGTCGCCGCCTTTGTGTTTCTGCTGCATAATCCCGGAGCTCTGAGAAAAGATGGCGGGCTCACAAAGCGCGCCGCGGAGCGGGCCTCCCTGATCCTTCCGGTCAAAGATTCAGAGCGCGGAATGAACCTTCTGCGCGCGCTCGAGGCGGCTCAGGTCATAGGCCGGGCGGAAGATGGCAGAGCGCCATCGCTGGCCGAATTCCGCGCTCTGGTCAGAAAATGGGGAGATGCGCTTCCCGCCTATCTCGCGGTACGGCTCGCGCGCGCGGAGCAGGACGCCGAGGGCGAAGCTCAGCGGCCTCAAAGCGCCCCGGCGCCAGCTGACGCCGCCGAGACTCAGGCGGCGGAGAGTGAACCGGGCTTTGCGCTGGACGCGGAGGTGCTCGGGGCGGCACTTGCGGCCGCGCCCCAGGGGCTGGTCTTCTCACGGGGCGGGCTCAGCCGCTGGCTCGGCATCGCAGCTCTGCGCGTAAGGCGTTCGCTGTTCTGCCCTCCGGGGGCCTATTGCGCTCCCGATGAGGACGATCTCCGCTATGAACCGCGCCAGATAATCTCGGCCCTCGAAAAGCTGGGAATTGTCAGAAATCTGGATTCCACTGCGCTGGAGACATCGATCCAGGACCGCCTCGCCATCGCGGGAGACAGCATTAAAGGCTGGCAGGAAGCTCTCGGAGCGCTCGAGACAGAGACCGCAAGGGCGGAAAAGCCCGGATCCGGCGCTGCAGTCCAGAATTCTGGAGCTGCAGTCCAGCCCATCCTTGTCGCCGAAGGTTCGCACGCTCTGCATCTGATGCCGGAAGCGGGGCTCGAAGACAGACTCTTTGTCGGCAGCGTAGCCCGGCCCACCTCCTTCGGAGAGGTGTGGAGCTATGAAATCGACAGAGAGAGCGCCCATCTGGCTTTTTCATTCGGGCTTACGGCCGATATAATTATCAGCAGACTTGAAGCCCTCTGCCAGCGCCCCCTGCCTCAGAGCCTCTCCTTCTCTCTCCATGCCTGGGAGGAAGAGTACCGCTCGCTCAGACTGTACCGCGGATATGTTCTCGTCGCCGACGAGAGACGGAGGCCGGTTATTGAGAACTCCCGTGTGCTTGCGCCCTACATCGCTGAGCGTCTCGCGCCTGGAGTCTATGTGCTTGCGGTCTCGGGCTCCGAGGAAGCGGCAGAACTCCTCGAAAGCGCTGGCCTTGAGGCGCCTCCCGAGACTCATTATGGCCGCGTGAGAGCAAACAAGGCTGGAACTGCCCCGGCTGGGGGCCAGGAGGGCGGCCGAGGATCACTGGCCGGGACAGGTTCTGGAATCAGTGATGCAGCCATTAAAAAAGCCTTTGCGCCCTTCCTCCAGCTCTCTGCTCAGACAGCCGGCCCGGGGGCCCAGGCCCAGCCCGCTGACATCCAACCCAGCCTCGACCCGAGCAGGCGCATAGTCGAGCTCAAAAAGGGCCTTGAACGGATTGCCGTTGGAGGGGAAAAGTCCCCGGCGGATGCCGCATTGGGGCGCCAGCCGAGGCGTTCTCCCTCGGATGTAAAAGAGCTCTCCGACCGCATCGAGCGCCGCCTGATTCTCACGCCTGAGCAGCTCAGCGCAACGGAGGCGCGCGCCGAGCGCAACGAGGCGAGCGGCCTCGAGTTTAATGGCAAACTGCATCTAATTGAACGCGCCCTCAGGACCTCGGGCGACAGGCTCGAGGTGCTCTACCGTCTTCAAGATGGCGATCCTGTCAGAGCTCTGCTCCGCCCCGTCAGCCTCGAGAAGACCGAAAAGGGACCTGTCCTCGAGGCTGAGAACCTCGCCACAGGCAGCCCTGTAAGCGTGCCACTCAGCAGGGTAAGTTCCGTGCGGAGAATGCGCGCCTCACTCTTTGGAGAAGAAGCATGAAGAATGATTCGGGCCAGCTCAAACTGGCTGTCTTGATTGACGCGGACAATACCCAGGCTTCCATTATCGACGGCCTTCTCAATGAGGTCGCGAAATATGGAGTCGCAAGCGTAAAGCGCATCTATGGCGACTGGACGAGCACAAATCTGCGCTCCTGGAAAGAAAAGCTGCTTGAATATGCCATCCAGCCTATTCAGCAGTTTTCCTACACAACTGGCAAGAATTCTACCGACAGCGCCATGATCATCGACGCGATGGATCTTCTGTATACTGAGAATCTCGATGGCTTCTGTGTTGTGTCGAGCGACAGTGATTTTACGCGGATCTGCGCCCGGCTCCGCGAAAATGGCAAGCTCGTGCTGGGCTTCGGCGAAAAGAAAACGCCCAAGCCCTTTGTTGCGGCCTGCGACAAGTTTATCTATACCGAGATCCTGCGTGAGGGTGAGGATGAAGTTACCCCCGCGAAGGCGCAGAAATCCAGCGCCGATCTGCGCGGCGACCGCCGTGTGGCGAGCCTCCTGCGCAGCGCGGTCGAGGATTCCGCCGACGAGTTCGGCTGGGCTTACCTCGGCGCCGTCGGCACCTACGTTGCAAACCGGCAGCCTGAATTCGACCCCCGCAACTACGGCTACCGCAAGCTTGGCGATCTTATCAAGGCCTCGGGCCTGTTTGATATCGATGAACGCGACAATCCCTACAACCCAGGCAAGCAGGTCTATCTCCGCGTGATGTCCAAAGGCAAGCATTAACCTTAAGCGCCGCCCGTCTAAGGGCGGCACGATGGCGGCCTGCCTCATAATCAATTCCAAATATTAAAAGCCCAGTACCCGCAGTCTGTTTTCAATGCCAATTCGTTTCAGCTCCTCGATAAGGGGCTTTCCCGGATCCGCCTTCTGTTTTACCTCAATTGCGAACTGATTCATTGAAAAGTGCCTGAAAAGCCAGACCCGCTCCACAAGGCTCTCCGGGGCGCCGGCGTACTCTTCTGCAAGCGCCTTCGCGTAGGGCGCGAAGAGACCGCGGGGGCCGAGCTCTCCATAGCCTGAAATCCAGAGCACCGCGTCCGAGGCCCCATGCAGGCGCCGGGCCATCGCCGCCATCTGGATCTGGCTGGCTTCGAGAGCGGCACGCAGCGCGGCCCCGGCCTTCGGGCTTTCCGCCTCCGCGATCGCGAGCAGCTTTCTGATCTCGGCTGTCTTCGGTGTATGTATGGGCGTCTTGTTGAGTATGACGACTTCCCGGCGGAAGTCGACCCCGAGCTCCCTGTTAAAGTAGCCTTCGGCCAGTTTCCCCGACTGTCCGACAAGGTAGCGGTTGTTTATAGTTAACTGTTCTTTTTTGCCGGGGTTGTCCGCCACAAGAATAAAGCTAAAACGGTCCTTCGGGCCAAGTCCGTCGAGCGCACGATTGTACACAACAGGCGTTTCGACCGCGTAATCATCGTAGCCGAGCTGTGTGCGGAGCTTGTCCTGCCAGAGGGCGAGATGGGGAAGCTCTTTCTGAAGCTGGCCGACCAGTTCACGGAATTCGTCGCGGCAGGCATCGAGGGCCGCGTAGGTCTTTGCTTTCATGGCCTCTCACTATGTGGCCCCGAATGCAAAAACTCAAGCAAGGCAGAAATTTTAATTGGATTAAATAGAAAAATTGGAGAATAATATTGAAAATCTGCATATCGGGTGATAAATTCTATTCCATTATTTCGCTATTGAGCATATTTAGGCGCGCAATATTCGCGGCGCCGGCGAAAACGGCCTGTTTTGCAGGCATAAAGGAGTATTCATGCGCACCAAGAGGATTCCGCTTGTCATCGCCTCTGCCGTCTTTATCGCCCTTGCCTTCACTGGCTGCTTTATCTTTGTCCAGTATGGCAACTGCTTTGCCTCCCTCAACTGGTCCTCAAGCTACTATCTGACAGTCAACAGCGATTTCGCCTCGACTTCCGGTTTTGGCCGGGATCCCCGGAGCATGAGCAGTGGCATTTACTACTCGATTTCGCCTTTCAGCCATTATTTCGATTTCGTCCTTTCGCCCTATGGCTATCAGACCTATACCTCCTTTAGATGCAGCTATAACCTCGATCCCCATGAGGGATATCTGGGCGACGATATCCTCGACGCCTATTACCGCATTCAGCTGTATGACAGCGGCTCCTCTGTAATTGATCAGCCTAAATCGCTCAGCGCTTCGGCCGAGCCCGTTTTCAAGGTTGGGGATCAGGTAGTGCCTCTCGACAAGGAGGTTACTGTCAGCACCAAGGGCTATGATATGAAGATCAAGATCAGCAAGGTCAATCTGAGCCAGGATGAGATCAAGACCTTTATCCCTGTCGGGAAGTGAATCCTTTCATTTATCATAATTGAAGCTGATAGAGCCCCGGCCCGTGCCGGGGCTTTTTTGTCCGCGCCGCCGCCCTGTCTTCATGCTGCACACTCAAGGCCCCGCGCATCGGGCCCCTCTGCAGCGCCCCGCGCGTCCACAGCGGCTATTAGGCGCCTGCATCGCCCTTAGGCGCTGGCATCGCCCTTAGGCGCTGGCATCGCCCTTAGGCGCTGGCCCCGCTTTCCTGGCGCCCGTTGAGCTTTGCCCCTGCCTGCGCTATAGTATTGCCATGCGTGCATCAAGCCTCATTTCATTCCTGGCATTTGGTATTATCGCCCTCACAGCCTGCGCCCCTGCTGCGGCAGCCGATTCGCCTGCGCTGGCCAAAGCACTCGCCGCCGTCAGCGCCGCAGGCTATGCGCCTGAGACTGCGGCGGCCATAAAGGCCCGCATTAACGCCAGTCCCGAGCGCTTCCTGAGCCTTCTCGCCGGGGCGGAAAAGGATGAGGCTGCCGTGCCCGATCTTTTCCGCCGGGCCGACAAAACGGTACCCCTCGGCGACAGCTATATACCCGCCGACCTTGTGGCCCTCGACGGTACTGGCCTCTCTGTATCCCGCAAAGGGCATCATCTCCGCCGCGGCGCCTATGAGGCCATGCTGCGCATGAACAGGGCCGCCCGCGCCGATGCTGTGACGCTTCTCATCTCCTCAAGCTACCGCTCCTACGAGTACCAGAAAGAGGTATTCGCGCGGAATACCCGCGAGGAGGGCAGCGAAGCGGCGGCCGAGCGGATTTCGGCCCGCCCGGGCTATTCGCAGCATCAGCTCGGCACTGTTATCGACTTCGGTACAATTGATAATAACTATGTGAATACAAAGCCGGGGAAGTGGCTCGCCGCGAATGCCTGGCGCTATGGATGGAGCCTCTCCTATCCCAAGGGGCTTGAGAATATCACGGGCTATGACTGGGAGTGCTGGCACTACCGCTATATCGGGATTTCGGCCGCCCAGCTGCAGCGCGAATTCTTTGGCGATATCCAGCAGTATGTAATTGAATTTTTCGAGCAGTACAATAAATAGACTCAGCGGAGTGCTGTGAGACAGCATAAAAAAGAGCGGCCCCAGAGGCCGCTCTTTTCGCATTGGGCATATTTATTGGAAAACCGGCGCCAGTCCGGCTCAGGCTGTAATTGTCTGGCGCTTGCCGGCAGCCTCCATGCGGAAGCTCTCCGACATTGTATTCACAATTTTCGAGAAGGCCTTTTCGCCCACAATGCCGAAATCGGCGAGAGGAGTTTTCTCGATCTGCTCGAATTTGACATTGCCGTTTTCGTATTCGCAGAACATATTGGCGAGATAGACGGTGTTGACTACATCGGCGTACTGCGATGGCGCCAGGCCCGGCTCATGATGGTAGCGGATAGCCGCGACAAGCGAATCGGGGAAGTTCCACTTTTCGGCGATGCGCGCGCCTATCTCCGCGTGGTTCATGCCGCCTGCAATGTCCTCGAAGGTATCGGTCGGGATGCCCTTTTCATCGCAGAAATTGCGGATTTTCTCAAGAAGCTCGGGATGCACCGTCGAAAAGACAATTTTGCCCATATCGTGGAGCATTCCTCCTACATAGGAATCATCCACCAGCGCCTTGTTCTGTCCCTTGAAATTGCGCGCCAGGTTATAGGCGTAGTAGGCAGCCCGGTAGCAGTGATCCCAGAGCCGTTTCCGCTCCTCGGTCGAATCGTCTCCGAGTACCTTCATCGTGCCGTAGGAGTAGAGCAGGCCGCGGATGCCCTTAATGCCTGCGAGCTTTACGGCATCCACAATGTTGTCGACTTTTTTCTGCAGCATAAAGGCAGCCGAGTTGACGAGTTTGAGCAGGTCGGCGGTGAGGGCGGGATCCGTTGAGATAGCCCTGGCTATATCGACCATCTGGCTGTCGGGATCAGCGATGAGCCTCTGTATCTCGGCCACATCTTCGGGGAACTGAGGCAGATCGGTGATGGATTTGACGATCTCCTCGGTGAGAATTGCGATGCTCTCGGTCCTTGTCTCGGCCACCGGCACTGTTATCCGTGCCACCGTCTCGCCATTTTCGGCCCAGATGTCGAAGCACTGCTCTCCGAGGCCCATTTTCTTGAGCATGAGCACCAGAATCACAAGGCCAAGGCCGGCGCCTTCGGAGGGATCGAGGACATTCGACAGGGCTTCCTCAAGACTTCCATACTGGCGCGAGCGGGCAAGCTTGTCATGGATGCGGATATATTCAGTCTTGTTAATTTCAACATTGTTCCTGACCTCGAGCACAATATTCCCGCCCTTGGCCTGGAAAATAATCTTTATATAGTAGCCTTTCTCTTTCTGCTTCGCGAGATAGAAATTGAGATTGTTGAAGGTATCCTGTTTGAAAGTCTTCATGCCTTCTTCGTAGTCGGAGGCATCGTTGATGTCGAGCCCCTTGGTCTCGAAGTAGACGCGTTTGGTATTGGCTTTCTTGGCGTTTACGGCGAGTTCCTTAAGGCAGTAGACGAGGTAGTCCTTGAGCTTCTTCTGCCCGAGCTCGGTGAGGAATACATCCAGGACTTCTTCCATATAGACTTCGATGTCGTGTGGAAGCGTGTATGTGGTAATGGTAAGAGGTATGGCGTTATTCGCCGCCTTCTTGATCTTTGGAACATCGACTACAAGTTCTACTGACGACATCCTTCACCCTCAACTTCTAATAATCTCTAAAGATATTCCGCCTTGGCCGGCTTTTCAATCATCTCCCGGGCCTGTCCTGCTATTTTGTGTGGTCAATTAGTGCGGAAACAGGCACAATTTCGAAGCCTTTCTCCTCGAGAGCGTTGATCAGCAGATCGAGCTCGAGAAAAAGGTAGTCATCTCTTCCGCCCTGGGAACAGCCCAGCCTTACCGGGATAATGGCTCCCGGCTTCGCGCTGGCTGCGATGGCCTCGATAATGGCCCCTGTGCTCCGGTAGGCCCCCGGCATGTCCGGGCTGTCGGCCTTTGTGACCCAGTCGAGAGGATCCATATCCCTTCCGGTGTACCGATAGTTCATCGATGTCCCGGCTTCGAGTATGGCGCTGTTTACGGCATAGTAGGGGCTGTGCCAGAGCAGGCTGAGCTCCTTCCCTGTGCAGGAATACCAGTCGTCCTCGGTCTTCGCGAGGCCCCTGCGCATATATTCCCTGTCGGCTCTGATCCGCGCGTCGGTCAGGTCCACAAGGCTGAAGAACATCGAGCCTGTCTCCTGGCCGCTGCGGGCCAGCAGACGGGCCGCGCCGGGGTTCTGTCTGATAAATTCGCCATTTACATAGAAAGTGGCCCTGATGCCATAGTCCTTGAGAGTGTTCAGCACCTCTGTCAGACCTTCGGAGGATTCAGTGAGGTCAAAGCTGAGGGAAAGTTCCCGCCGTCTTGTGCGGAGGCCGTGGTTAAAGCCGTTCCCGTCTGGATCTTCAGGGCCCGCAAGGCTCGCGAGCCGGGAGGGCGGCGGCTGAATTAGCTGTTTTGTCCCCAGGGCTCTGGCCGAGCGGAGCATAATGGTGTTTTTAAAGGGCTCGGCGCCGGCTGTCTCGAGATAGGCGCGGTAGCTCGCAGAACTGTTCCGTGCCGGAAGCGCCCGCGCTTCGGGGCTCTCCTGCCAGGAACTGTCCCCTGCCGCGAGGCTGTAATTTTTGCCTGCCCGAGCGGCAAAGGGGAGCCCGCCCTGAGTCCATCCGAAGCTGTCGACTGCGGAGAGCGCGATAAGATGCCGTGATTTGAGAAGAGCGGCACCTCCAGCGCTTCCTTGCGCCGCTCCGGCCGCGCCGCTGAGTTCGATCAGCTCGATTGTATTGGAGCCCGCGGCCACGATGTGGCTGCTGTCGGTCCAGAGCGCCCTGAAGACTCCCGGCACGGGTATAAAGCCGATTTCGGACCAGCGTCTGTAGTCCAGAATGCGCAGGCCTTCGGGCTCGACCAGGGCGAGCAGGCGGCCATCGGGCGACAGAGCCAGTTCGGCCGCGCTGCCGGTGTCGGGCGCGGCTGCCGGAGCGGCGCCGCCCGCCGAAGCGGGGCTGTAGTCCTCTGCCCTGTATGGTGCCTCAAAGCGGTAGGCAATACCCCTGCGGTCCGAGGCTTCGCCGAGGCTCTGGGCAAATACTGTGACCGGTCCGTCCTTGGGCCAGAGAACCTGCCGTACTGTTGTGCCGCCCTCAAGAAAGAGATAGGGCAGGGCGCACATTTTCGGGCCGCCCTCATAATCGTCCGGGCTCAGATAGATTAGAAAAATATTATGCTCCCCCTTCCGGAGGAGTATCCGCGAGCCGCTGCCGTCGACCCAGAATTCATCAAAATTGGGATCAAAGGAGAAGGGCATTTTGCCGGCGAGGCTGCCCATCCCTGCCAGCCCCTGATAGAGAGCCTGGGTGAAGAATTCGGCGGGCAGAATCCGGTACATCGAGGTCCCCCGCAGATAGAAAAGACTGCCGTCGCTTCCCCAGCGGACAGCGGCTATCTGCCCGGCGCCGATTCTGCGGAGGCTCTCATCCAGAAGACGCTTTGTGCTGAACTGATCGATGGAGAAATAGTAGAGAGAACCGGCCTTCGAATAGATAAAGTAGCGGGAATCAGGCGACCAGCGGGCCGGAAAATTTTCGACCGAAGACGCAATGCCATCGGCGAGGATGCTCTTGCCGCCCGTGCTCTTGTTGAGGAGCACGAGTCTGCAACTCGCGGCCGATACCTGTTCCGCGTAGACAAGATAGGCGCCGTCTGGACTTGGCGAGATTGTGGGCACCCTGCCGGCGCCTACAGTGCTTTCGCCTGCGAAGGAAGGATATCCCGGCACTGCCCTGAGCGCCCCGCCTGCGCTGCCGGTCTGGAACAGGCCGAAGCGGTTCTGTACAAGGAGTGTCCGGCCTTCGTCGACGAGGAAGACGCGCTCGGGATAGGCACTGAGCGCCTCAAGCTTTCCAGAATCGGGATTGGCTCTGTAGAGGGTTTTGACGCTTCCGTTCCCGGGCAGCTGTTCCTGTGCGGCAAACAGAAGGTTTCCATCGCTTCCAAAATCGGGATTTACAAATTCGACCTCGGCCGAGGCGCTTCCGCCTAGAGCGAGCATAATAAGGGCAATCAGGGCGAGGCGCATGGCAACACTCCTCTTTCGTTTATAAATCGGCAGGAAGCCAAAAGCACATAAGCTGGAGAGCTGCCCTGCGCAGCTGCCGCTGTCTCAGCGGAGCGGAAAGAACTGCGGGCAATGCATGGATCCCCGCATCTGTTTTTTGCAGATACGGCAGAATCCCTCGGATCCGGCATCTACTTTTACCTGCTTCTTGTCATGGTCATATTCCCGGACTCCATCCCATTGGATGCAGGCATAGCAGTGTGGCTGGGCCATAGAATAGAAATCGCGTGCCATACAGATCTCCTCACTTTTAAGTACTCAGGGCTGAAAATCAGCCTATTATACTTTAAAATACCCCTGTGCGGCTGAAAATCACCCAAATTATCGCTTTAATGAGAATATCTTTCCGGGTCTGAAGGAGGGCGGGCGGGACAGGCACCGCGGAGTCAGTCTCCCGCGCATCGGGCTTGTGCCGGCCGCGCCTTTGGAATAGCATCGTGCCAATGTCTGATCAAAAAACAGGTACAGGTGCTGAGGCCGGCGAAAAGACCGCAGCCACGGCAGGTACTTCGAAAAATCTGCGGGACAGCGGCCGTCTTACTCTTCTCACCGCGATCTCCCGTGTTCTTGGCCTGATCCGGGAGATGACCCGGGCTGCCTTTCTCGGCACCAACTGGCTGGGGGACGCCTTTTCGGTGGCCTTTACGCTGCCCAATTTTATGCGCCGCCTCTTTGCCGAAGGCTCGGCGACAGCGGCCTTCGTGCCGGTCTTCTCCGACTATCTCGCCGAAGGCGATAAAAAGAAGACAGAGGAATTCCTCAGGGCGATTTTTACGGTGCTGCTTTTCCTTGTCACCATAGCGGTCATCGTCGGCATATGTACGGCCCAGTGGCTCGTCCTGCCCTTCAAATCCGATCATCACGATGAGATGGCCCTGCTGACGAGGATCATGTTCCCCTTCCTGGGCTTTGTCTCGATAGCCGCCATACTTCAGGGCATGCTCAACTCGATGGGCATTTTTACGCCCTCTGGAATGGCTCCGATACTCTTCAACCTCTGCTGGATTTTTGTGCCCTATCTTATCGGCGGGCGCATGGGCAACGCGGCTCGCGCCATGGCGGTAGGTGTTTTTATCGGCGGTATCGCCGAAATCCTCTGCCAGATACCCGCGCTAAAAAAAACAGGCTATCAGCTTGGACTGATGCGGATCGGGCCCGCCTTCAGGCATCCCGGAACGCGGCGGGTGCTCGGCCTTATCGCGCCGACTATCATCGGCATGGCCGCCTACCAGCTCAACATCCTCGTAAGTTCAGCTCTCGCGACACAGGCTGGCGTCGGCGCTGTCTCGGCCATCCAGTACTCGCTCCGCCTTCAGGAACTGGTGCTCGGTGTCTTTGTGGCCTCTGTCGGGACCGTTCTGCTGCCCGATCTCTCGCGTTCGGCTAAACTGGGGAACTGGCCCAGCTATGTCCACAGCTTCGGCGTCGCTCTCAAGGCGATCTTCCTTATCACTATCCCTGTCGCGGCCTTTACCCTGATCGAGGGCCAGGACATAGTGGTTCTGCTTTTCAAGCGCAGGCAGTTTGGCGATGACTCTGTGCGCCTTACCACTGCGGTTTTCTTCTGCCATATGCTCGGTCTCGCCTTTATCGGCGCCAACCGCATCGCTGCCAGCGCCTTTTATGCGCGCGGCGATACCCTCACCCCGACCAAGGCCGGCATCGCCTCGATTGTCGTCAATATCGCGGCTGCCTGGCTCCTCGTAAAGCCGCTCGGTGCGGCCGGCATAGCCCTTGCCCTCTCGATAGCCAGCGCCGTCAATACGGTCCTCCTCGTTATCGATCTGCTGCGGAAAAATCCGCCCGAGGGGCTCAGGGAAGAGCTTGCAGGCGCGGGCCGCTACAGCCTTGTCCTGATTCTCTTTTCGGCAGTGGCTGTTGCCGCCCTCCTTGGCTGCCAGAAGCTCCTGCCCGCCGGCGGAATAGCCGGAATGTTCAGAAGCCAGACCCTGGGAGCCGGCCTTTCGCTGCTCGTGGCCGGCGTACTCTTTGCCGGGGTCGGAATCGGCCTCCTTGCCCTGACCAGGGACAAATTTGCCGCAAGTCTTGTCCAGAGCTTCCTCCGGAGAGGCAAGAAGCGTGCCTAAAGGATGGGTTTCTGCAAAATCTCTTGACAAGAGAAGGCGTGGATGATACTGTACGGCTACTTTTGTTTTCGCCCTTGTAGCTCAGTCGGATAGAGCGTATCCTTGGTAAGGATAAGGTCAACGGTTCGATTCCGTTCGAGGGCTTTAGTTTTGTAGAAAGGATGAATCATGGCGTCCAAGAAGCAGTCAACAGAAATCATCGCTCTTGAGTGCAGCGAATGCAAGCGGCGGAACTATACCACCAAGAAGAACCGCAAGACGGCTCAGGAAAAGCTCGAGCTTATGAAGTACTGCCCCTGGGACCGCAAGCATACGCTTCATAAAGAAGTCAAGGTCAAATAAGGAATTACCTTAGGGATTGCCGTCGGTCTGTCCGTGCCCGGACAGGGCCTGGCGGCGAGCCTGCGCGGTTCTGCCAGAGAGGGAACCGCCCATGAGGCGAAGAGATTCGGGTTCAGTCCCTGAGTCTCCTCGCTTCACGAAGGCCAGTAGCTCTAACGGTAGAGCGCCGGTCTCCAAAACCGGATGTTGAGGGTTCGAATCCTTCCTGGCCTGGTTACTCGAAAATCTATAGGGGCGCGCCTGTCGCGCCTTTTGCCATAATAAGGAGCGGCCATGAAGAAAATCGTACAATTCTTCAAAGACAGCTATGCTGAACTCAAGAAAGTCGTTTGGCCGAGCAAAGAGGATGTCATTTCCTCGGTAAAGGTTGTCGTCATCTCGACGGTGCTGGTGGCCTGTATCCTTGGTCTTTTTGATCTGCTCTTCGTTGCCGGCATCGATCTGATTTTCAAATAACGGGAGAGCTTAATGGCGAAGGCCTGGTATGTTCTCCATGTCTATTCGGGCTACGAGAACAAGATTGAACGGACAATCCGCATGCTTCTCGACAACGGCGACCTCGAAAAAGAGGTCGTTACGGATGTAAAAGTCCCTGCCGAGAGTGTGACTGATATCCGGGATGGCAAGCACCACACGACTTCGCGAAAGATTCTTCCCGGCTACATTCTTGTCGAGATGGATCTTCCAGAGGACAACTGGAAGGCAACCTGCGGCACTATAAAGAAGATAACCGGTGTGACCGGCTTTGTCGGCGCCACACTGCATAACCGCCCCCTGCCGATTTCAAAAGAAGAGGCGAAGGCGGTGCTTCAGCGCGCCGGCGAGATCAAGGGTGAAAAACCGGCCCGCAACCGCCAGACTTTTACGGCGGGTGAACAGGTTAAGATTATCGAAGGCCCCTTCGAATCCTTTACCGGCTCAATAGAGGAAGTAAACGAGGAGAAGTCCAAACTCAAGGTGATGGTCGGCATCTTTGGCCGTGCCACCCCGGTAGAGGTGGACATGGGGCAGGTCGAGAAAGTCTAGTGCTGGAATTCCGGAAAGGCGGCCGTCAGGCCTCTAGCCTTTCCCTGGTTCATTAACAGCAGTTTCTGGCGGGCCCGCGAGGCGCCCTGTCAGAGACTTCTCATAGTGGGGTGTTACCTCCAAAAGATGGGAGTCGCCGCCTGAAGGCGGTGACGCTATCCCGGTCCGGGGCCGTCGTTGGCGGCAAGCGGCCGGGTATACCACGAAAGGAGAGCATTAAATGGCGAAGAAGCAAATCGCTGCAATCGTCAAGCTCCAGTGCCCGGCGGGAAAAGCTACTCCCGCTCCGCCCATTGGCCCTGCGCTCGGACCGCATGGTGTTTCTGCTCCGCAGTTCTGCCAGCAGTTCAACGCGAAGACAAAGGATGAAGAGCCCGGTCTCATCATCCCGGTAATCATCACTGTCTACAAAGACAAGTCCTTCACCTTCATCACCAAGACGCCGCCTGCGTCGGTTCTTATCAGAAAGGCGCTCGGAATTGAAAAAGGTTCCGGGAATCCCCAGAAGACGAAGGTCGGGAAGCTCTCTCAGCAGAAGCTCGAGGCGATCGCCAAGCAGAAGATGCCTGACCTTTCCGCGAATGATATCGAAGCCGCGAAGCGCATTATCGCGGGTACCGCCCGGAGCATGGGCGTCGAAGTGGAGAGCTGAGCATGAAACACGGTAAGAAATACAACGAGGCCGTCAAGAAGCTCGACCGCGAGCAGGCCTATGAGATTCCCGCCGCCTGCGCTCTCGTCAAAGATATGCACTATGTCAAGTTCGATGAGACTGTCGAAGTGCATGTCAGGCTCAACCTCAAGAAGAGCCAGTCGGTCCGCGATACGGTGGTTCTGCCCAATCAGTTCCGCGCCGAGAAGAAGATCCTGGTCTTCTGCAAACCCGACAAGGAAAAAGAGGCTCTGGATGCCGGCGCCGCCTATGCCGGTTCCGATGAGCTTATCGAGAAGGTTAAGGGCGGCTGGCTCGATTTCGATGTCGCCGTCGCTACCCCGGATATGATGAAAGACGTTGGAAAGCTTGGTATGGTACTGGGCCGCAAGGGCCTGATGCCTAACCCGAAGACCGGCACAGTCACCCACGATATCGCGGCTGCTGTCGCCGAGCTCAAGAAGGGCCGCACCGAGTTCCGCTCTGACAAGTCCAACATCATCCACCTCCCGATCGGGAAGGTTTCGATGGATCCCGCCAAAGTCGCCGAGAACCTCACCGTTCTCCTGAATGAAATTTCCCGCAGGCGTCCCGCCGACGCCAAGGGCGACTGGGTCGAATCCGTCTCCGTCTCCTCGTCGATGGGCCCTGGGGTCCGCGTCGAGATGGTCAAGGAAGAGAGGTAAAGCAGATGGCAATGAGAGCTAGCAAGGTTCAGCCGGATAAGGCGGAAGCCATCGGCGACCTCAAGACTCAAGTTGGCGCCGCGAAGGACTTTATTTTCGCCGAGTACCGCGGTCTCACCGTGGAGCAGATTACTGCGCTCAGAAAGCAGCTCCGCGAGAAGAAGGCCACCTTCCACGTCGTCAAGAACAATTTCGCGCGCATTGCGTTCGAGGATCTTGGCTATCCGAAGACTGTCGAGCCCATGCTCGCCGGCCCCACCGGTGTGGCTTTTGCCACCGAGGACTCCAACGAAATCGCGAAGGTCATGGTCGATTTTGCCAAGGACGTCCCGAACCTCAAAGTAAAGGGCGGCCTTATCGACAAAGAGTTCCTGGATCTGGCCGCGATAGGCGCCTATTCCCAGGTCCCCGGCAGGAAGACGCTCTATGGCATGTTCCTCGTCGGACTCAAGAGCCCCGTTCAGAAGCTTGCCTACACCCTCGTCGCTCTCCGTGAGAAGCTCGAGAAGGAAGGCGGGGCTGCCGCTCCCGCCGCCGCTGCTCCTGCAGCCGAGGCGCCTGCCGCACCGGCCCAGGCCTAAGGAATTTCTGGCATTCAGGCTTCGGAGCAGCTGCCGACCTGTTTGCCATCAAGGCGCCTGTAGCGCCGGGACGCCATACCGCGTCCCACTGTACAGACTGGCTCGTATGAGCCGGCCAGAACGCATGAGGAGAAGATAATATGGCAGCTATCACCAAAGATCAGATTATTGAAGCCCTTGGAGAGATGAAGATCACCGAGATCAACGATCTCATCAAGGCTATGGAAGAGAAGTTCGGCGTTACTGCCGCCGCGCCCGTCGCTGTGGCCGCCGGCCCTGCCGCCGCTGCTGCCGAGGAGAAGACCGAGTTCACGGTCGTTCTCAAGGCTGGTTTCCCTGCTGACAAGAAGATCGGCATCATCAAGGCCGTCCGCACCATCACTGGTCTCGGCCTCAAGGAAGCCAAGGACCTCGTCGAAGCCGGAAACAAGCCCCTCAAGGAGAATGTCTCCAAGGAAGAGGCGGAGAAGATCAAAAAAGAGATCGCCGACGCCGGTGGCGCTGTCGACGTAAAGTAAGGCAGATTCTCTGTCGCGGCGCGCGGGTATCCGCGGCCGGCGCGTCCTTCTTCATTGTGAGGGGGACGCGTCCGTGTTTCTGCCCTCGGAAGGCAGAGCGCCGCTTTCTGTTTTCAGAATAAAAAATGATCGACCGATCCCGAGCGTCACGGTAATCGCTCGCAGCCTGGGGGTAACGGATGGCATATAGAGAGAAGAAGGTTGAGCGGCAGTATATCGGCACTGATTTCCAGGAGGTTATGGGACTTCCGGATCTGATCGACATACAGCTCTCCTCATACGAGCGTTTCCTCCAAAAGGAAAAATCAGTAAAGGGTGAGCCTCTCGAGAACCTGGGTCTCGAGGAGGTCTTCCAGAGCACTTTCCCGATCGAGAGCCCGAATGGCGACATGCTCCTGCAGTATGAGCGCTATTTCCTCGACGAAGCCTCGATGAAGTACTCGGAGCTTGAGTGCAAGCAGAAGGGTCTCACCTACGCGGTGCCGCTCAAGGCGCGCATCAACCTCGTTTTCCAGAAGACGGGAGAGATCAGGCAGAAGGAAATCTACCTGGGCGATATCCCGCTGATGACCGACCGCGGCACCTTTATCATCAACGGCGCCGAGCGTGTTGTTGTCTCACAGATCCACCGCTCGCCTGGCGTTATTTTCTGCCACGACAAGGGCGTCTATTCCGCGCGCATTATTCCATACCGCGGCTCCTGGCTCGAGTTTGAAATCGACCAGAAGAAAGAGCTCATCTATGCGAAAATAGACCGCAAGAAACGCATTCTCGGCACAAGCTTTCTCCGCGCTCTCGGACTCGAGACCCGCGAGGAAATTATCAAGGCCTTCTATGTCTCCGAAAAGGTGACTATCGGCGAGAGCCGCGAAGAAAAGGAAAAGGCCATCAACCGGGTGCTCGCCAAGGCTATTTACGGCGAAGTCGACGGCCAGCAGAAAAAACTCTACCGCGCCGGCGAAAAGCTGCACCTGCACGATGTCGATGAACTCTATGGCATGGGCATCAAGGAATTCGAAGTTATCAACTTTGAAGACCCCGATTCTCTGCACTTCGATATGATTCTGAACTGCCTTGAGCGCGAGGATATCAAGCTCGTCAAGGAGAATCCCGATCAGGATGAGCCGACCAAGGCGGACGCCCTGGCTTCGGTCTATTCAACCCTGATGCCCGGCGAGCCCATTACCGTCGAGAACGCAGAGCGCGATCTGAACAATATGTTCTTCTCGATCCGCCGCTACGATCTCGGCAAGGTGGGCCGCTACAAACTCAACAAGAAGTTCGACTACAAGGAGCCCGTCGAGGACTTTACGCTCGTCCGTCAGGACATCATCGCGACGATGAAGTACCTGATGAACGTGTACTACGGCGAGTGCAACATCGACGATATCGACCACCTCGGCAACCGCCGCGTGCGCTCTGTCGGCGAGCTTCTCGCCAACGTAATGAAGAGCGCCTTCAGCCGCATGGAGCGCATCGCCAAAGAGCGCATGAGCCTTAAGGAGACCGAGACCATTAGGCCCCAGGACCTTATCTCAATTAAACCGATTGTCGCCGCGATAAAGGAGTTCTTCGGCTCCTCGCAGCTCTCCCAGTTTATGGATCAGGTCAACCCGCTCGCTGAGCTTACGCACAAGCGCAGACTCAACGCCCTCGGTCCGGGCGGTCTCTCGAGAGACCGCGCTGGATTCGAGGTCCGCGATGTCCACTATACGCACTATGGCCGCATGTGCCCGATCGAGACGCCAGAAGGCCCGAACATCGGCCTCATTGTCTCGCTCGCCACCTATGCAAAGGTAAATGATTACGGCTTCCTCGAGGCGCCCTACCGCCGTGTCGAAAACGGCAGGGCTACCAAGAAGGTTGAATATCTCTCGGCCATGGACGAGGACAAGTACTATGTCGCCCAGGCTTCGGCCAAGATCGACAAGGACGGCAACTTCCTCGACAAGGCGGTCTCCTGCCGCCACCAGGGCGATTACACTACCCGGCCGGCCTCGGAGATTCAGTACATGGACGTGTCGCCGAAGCAGATTATTTCGGTGTCAGCCGCCCTCGTCCCCTTCCTCGAGCACGACGACGCCAACCGCGCACTCATGGGTTCCAACATGCAGCGCCAGGCCGTTCCTCTTGTATTCCCCGAGCCGCCGATTGTCGGCACGGGCATGGAGCAGAAGACAGCCTACGATTCGGGCGTTCTCGTAAAGGCCAAACGCGCCGGCGTTGTCGAATATGTCGACGCCTTCAAAGTGGTGATCAAGCCCGATGAGGCAAAGAGCGAGCGCGATACCTACGAACTCGTAAAATACCAGCGCACCAACCAGGATACCTGCTATACGCAGCGCCCTGTTGTCAAAAAAGGCGAGAAGATCGCCAAGGGCGGAGTCCTTGCTGACGGCCCCGCCACCGCCGACGGCGAGCTCGCCCTCGGCCGCAACATCCTCGCGGGCTATGTGCCATGGAATGGCTACAACTACGAGGATGCTGTTCTGATCTCCGAGCGCGTGGTGAAGGAAGATATGTTCACCACAATCCATATCAAGGAATTCCAGACAGAGGTCCGCGAGACCAAGCTGGGGCCTGAGCGCATTACGCGCGATATTCCCAATACCAGCGAGAAGAGCCTCGACAGCCTTGACTCCGAAGGCATTATCCAGATCGGCGCCAAGGTTAAATCCGGCGATATCCTCGTCGGCAAGGTCACGCCCAAGAGCGAGACCGAAACTACGCCCGAATTCAAGCTGCTCAACTCCATCTTCGGCGAAAAAGCCAAGGATGTCCGCGACAGCTCCCTCCGCGTGCCGCATGGCATCGAGGGCACGATTATCGATGTGCAGCGCCTGAAACGCAGCGCCAACGATGATCTCGCGCCCGGCGTCGAAGAGGTTGTTAAGGTTCTGATAGCGGTAAAGCGCAAACTCAAAGAGGGCGACAAGATGGCCGGACGCCACGGCAACAAGGGCGTTGTGTCCAGAGTTCTGCCCGTCGAAGATATGCCCTATCTCGACGATGGCACCCCTCTCGATATCTGCCTGAACCCCCTCGGCGTTCCTTCGCGGATGAACATCGGCCAGCTTATGGAAGCCGAGCTTGGATGGGCTGGCAAGGAGCTGGGCGAGTGGTATTCCTGCCATGTCTTCCAGTGCCCCTCTCAGGAGCAGATCGAGGCCAAGCTTAAAGAAGCCGGCCTGCCGACCTCCTCCAAGATGAAGCTCCACGATGGACGCACCGGCGAGTATTTCCAGAATGAAGTCACGGTCGGCGAAGTTTACTTTATGAAGCTGCACCACCTGGTCGACGACAAGATGCACGCGCGCTCCACTGGCCCGTACAGCCTTGTCACCCAGCAGCCTCTCGGCGGAAAGGCCCAGTTCGGCGGCCAGCGCCTCGGCGAGATGGAGGTCTGGGCTCTCGAAGCCTACGGCGCCGCCAACACGCTGCAGGAGCTCCTCACTATCAAGTCCGATGATATGACCGGACGCGCCAAGGTATACGAGGCAATAGTGAAGGGAGAGCCGCATACAGCGGCCGGCATCCCCGAGGCTTTCAATGTAATGGTCCAGGAATTGAGGGGACTTGCCCTCGATATCAGGGTCTACGACGCCAAGGGCAAGCAGATTGCCCTCACTGAGCGCGACGAGGACATTATCAACAAGCAGGGCACCTTCTAAGAGAAGGGGGAGCTTACATGAGAGATATTCAGGATTTTGACAGCATCATGATCCGCATCGCCAGCCCGGATATGATCCGGGCCTGGAGCTACGGCGAGGTCAAGAAGCCCGAGACGATCAACTACCGCACGCTCCGCCCCGAGAAGGATGGTCTTTTCTGCGAGCGCATTTTCGGCACCACCAAGGAATGGGAGTGCTACTGCGGCAAGTTCAAATCGATCCGCTATAAAGGCGTCATCTGCGACCGCTGCGGCGTCGAAGTTACGCATTTCAAGGTACGCCGCGAGCGCATGGGCCATATTGAGCTCGCCTCGCCGGTTTCCCATATCTGGTTCTACCGCTCAGTGCCGAGCCGCATGGGTCTTCTCCTCGATCTGCCCGTCGCCGCTCTGCGCTCTGTTCTGTACTATGAGAAATATATTGTCATCGACCCCGGCGACACCGATCTCAAGAAGCAGCAGCTCCTCACCGAGGAAGAGTACTATGAGGCCCAGGACCGCTACAGCGGCGCTTTCTCCGCCGGTATGGGTGCCGAGGCTATCCGCTCTCTGCTGGAGCAGATAAACCTCGATGACCTTGCTGCCGAACTCCGCCAGAAGATGGTCGAAAAGGGCGCCAAATCCGACAAGCGTCTGCTGAAGCGCATCGAGATTGTCGAGTCCTTCCGCAACTCCGGCAACAGGCCAGAGTGGATGGTCCTCGACGCGATCCCTGTCATTCCGCCTGAGCTCCGCCCTATGGTCCAGCTCGACGGCGGCCGCTTCGCCACCTCAGACCTCAACGATCTCTACCGCCGTGTCATCAACCGCAACAACCGCCTTAAAAGGCTCATGGCTCTCAGCGCGCCTGATATCATCATCCGCAACGAGAAGCGCATGCTGCAGGAAGCTGTCGATGCCCTCTTCGACAATTCGAAGAAGAAGAGAGTTGTCAAAGGCGCCTCGAACCGCGCCCTCAAGTCTCTCTCCGATATGCTCAAGGGCAAGCAGGGCCGTTTCCGCCAGAACCTCCTTGGAAAGCGTGTAGACTACTCCGGCCGCTCGGTCATTGTAGTCGGCCCGGAACTCCATATGTGGCAGTGCGGTCTGCCTACCAAGATGGCCCTCGAGCTCTTCAAGCCCTTTATTATGAAGAAGCTTGTCGAGAAGGATGTTGTCTACAACATTAAAAAGGCCAAGATGCTCGTCGAGTCCGAGACCCCCGAGGTCTACGCCGTCCTCGATGAAGTCGTTAAGGAGCACCCTGTACTGCTGAACCGCGCACCTACACTGCACCGCCTCGGCATCCAGGCCTTCGAGCCCGTGCTTGTCGAAGGCAAGGCCCTCAAGCTCCATCCTCTTGTCTGCAAGCCTTTCAACGCCGACTTCGATGGCGACCAGATGGCAATCCACGTTCCTCTTACGAACGCGGCGCAGACCGAGTGCTGGACTATAATGCTTTCGAGCCGCAACCTTCTCGACCCCGCGAGCGGCAAGCCGATTGTCTATCCTTCCCAGGACATGGTCCTCGGAGTCAACTATCTGACCCGCATCAAGGATGGCGTAAAAGGCGAGGGCAAGCGCTATTCCAGCCCTGAAGAAGTCCTTATGGCCTGCGAGGCCGGCTCCTGCAATTATGAGGCCCTTGTAAAAGTGCCGGTTGCACGCCGCCCTGTATGGGAAAAACTCGAGAAGGAGACCAAGGTCCCCGAGAACGGCGTTATCGAGACAAGCGCCGGCCGCATCCTCTTTAATGAGGCGATGCCCAAGGAAGTGCCCTATATCAACTATCCGATGGGCGAGAAGGACATCCGCGGCGTTATCGAATCTGTATACAGAAAGAACGGACCCTTTATCACTGTTACAATGCTCGACCAGATCAAGGCTCTCGGCTTCAAGTACGCGACCTTCTTTGGCGCGACAATCGGTATGGACGACATCATCGTCCCGCCCGAGAAGCCCACGATGATCGACGCCGCCAACAAGCAGGTCGATTCGATCGAGAACCAGTATCAGTCAGGCCATATTACTCAGGAAGAGCGCTACAACCGCGTAGTCGAGGTCTGGTCCAAGACAAATGAGGACCTCACCTCCGTCATGATGAAGGCCTTCGAGAAGGACCGCGCCGGCTTTAACAACATCTATATGATGGCCAACTCCGGCGCCCGCGGTTCGAGAAACCAGATTCGTCAGCTCTCCGGCATGCGCGGCCTTATGGCCAAACCGAACGGCGACATTATAGAGCTGCCTATTCGCTCGAACTTCCGCGAGGGACTCTCCGTCATCGAGTTCTTTATTTCCACGAACGGCGCCCGCAAAGGTCTCGCCGACACGGCCCTTAAGACGGCCAACGCCGGCTACCTGACCCGCCGTCTCGTCGATATCTCGCAGGATGTGGTCATCAACCAGGATGACTGCGGCACAATCAACGGCGTCGAGTACACCGCCATCAAGGACGGCGAGGATATTGTCGAGCCGCTGCGCGACCGCATTATCGGCAGATTCACACTCGACCCTGTGCGCCACCCGATTACGGGCGACCTCATTGTAGGGCCGAACGAAGAGGTCACCGAGGAGATCGCCGACAAGATCGATGAGGCCGGTATCGAAAAGGTCTCAATTAGAACTGTACTTACCTGTGAAGCAGAGCATGGCGTCTGCCGCAAGTGCTACGGCCGCAACCTTGCAACCGGCCGCACGGTGGATATCGGCGAGGCGGTAGGCATTATCGCCGCCCAGTCCATCGGCCAGCCTGGTACACAGCTCACAATGCGCACCTTCCATATCGGCGGCGCCGCAGAGAAGAGCTCCGAGGAAAACCGCGTCTATCTGCACTATGCAGTCCTGATAAATGAGGTGCAGGGCACCTACGTCAAGCTGGATTCAGGCAACTTCCTCTTTACCCGCAAGGGCTATCTGCTTGGCTCCAAGATCTTCTCGAACTTTGAGATCAAGGATGGCGATGAGGTCCTCGTAAAGGACGGCCAGCGCATCCTCAAGGGCGATTCGATTGTCAAGCACAGCGATGGCAAGGTGGACAAGGCCTCCGATATTTCCTATGCGAAGATGATGGGCCCGGATGGCAAACCCAGCCGCGTGCTCCTCGTCGCCCAGGAACTCAGAATCGAGATGAGAAACGGCTCGGAAGTCGTGGTAAAGCCCGGCGATATTGTCCAGCCGGGGGCCACACTCGCTTCCTTCGACCCCTTCTCCGACCCGATTATCTCCGAGGAAGACGGCTACGTTCACTATGAGGATATTATCCCCGGCTCGACCCTCAAAGAGGAGATCAACGAGGAGACCGGCAACACCGAAAAGAAGATCGCCGAGTTCGCCGCCGAGCGCGACGCCAAGCAGCCCCGCCTTATCATTCAGGATGAGGCAGGCAACGAGAAGAAGACCTACTTCCTGCCGGGCGGCGCCTACCTCAACGTCGACGATGGCGAGGAAGTAAAGGCCGGCCGCACGCTCGCAAAGACGCTCAAGGAATCCGCGAAGGCCATGGATATCACAGGCGGTCTGCCCCGGGTTGAGGAACTCTTCGAAGCCCGCAAGCCCAAGACGCCCGCCGTACTCGCAGCCGTCTCCGGCACTGTCTCATTCAGCGGCATTGTCAAAGGCAAGCGCGTTATCAACATCAAGGACATCTTCGGCAAGGACTATAAGCACCTTGTGCCGATGGGCAGAAGGCTCCTCGTGCGCAACGGCGATGAAGTCGAAGCCGGCGATATGCTCTGCGATGGCAGCAAGAACCCCCACGATCTTATGGCGATTATGGGCGAGCAGTACTGCCAGCGCTTCCTTATGGATGAGGTCCAGCAGGTATACAGACTGCAGGGCGTTACCATCAACGACAAGCATATCGGTGTTATTGTCCGCCAGATGATGAAGAAGGTTGAGATTGTCTCGCCCGGCGATACCAAGTTCATCTATGGCCAGCAGATCGATAAGTTCAAATTCAACGAGGAGAATAACCGGGTTATCGCAGAAGGCGGCCAGGCCGCTGTTGCGCGGCCTCTTCTCCTCGGCATTACCCGGGCATCGCTCAAGATCGATTCCTTCTTCGCGGCTGCGTCCTTCCAGGAGACCACCCGCGTCCTCACCGACGCGGCCATCTCGGGTGCAACCGACAGCCTCCGCGGCCTCAAGGAGAACGTCATTATCGGCCACCTCATCCCGGCTGGCACCGGAATGAAGCAGTACCGGAATGTAAAGCTCTACGACAAGGACAACGAGGATCTCGACGCCTTTGTCAACGAAATTCTCGAGAAGCGCAAACGCGAGAAAGAGCTTCAGCCTCTGCCCGCGCTTGAAGACAGGGCCGAGAATGGCTCGAACTTCGAGGAGGAGGATGTCTTCCAGAACGATGAGGGCTTCGGAACCGAGGACAACCCCGATGCCGGCGCCCCCGAGCCCGACGACGAAAATGAGAGTTCCGGGACTGACGAAAGCTCCTCCGAAGGGGGAGATGATGGCGAGGAGGGCGGCGACGAGAGCTGAGCTTCTTGACGCCCTTTGCGCCCTGATTGTAGATTGATAGCCTCTGCAGCCCGGGTGTCACGGCCTTGAGCTGTGGAGGTTGTAGATTTTAAGGTTCGCGTACCATAATCCGCCGGGCAATGCTGATGCCTGGCAACGTAGGAGTCGATGCATTTATGCCGACGATTAACCAGTTAATCCGCCTCGGACGCAAGAACAACGTCTGGAGGACCAAGGCCCCGGCGCTTCAGGAATGCCCTCAGCGCCGTGGGACCTGCACCCGTGTCATGACCATGACGCCGAAGAAGCCTAACTCAGCGCTCCGCAAAGTAGCGCGTGTCAGACTTACCAATGGCATCGAGGTCACTGCCTATATCCCCGGTATCGGGCACAACCTTCAGGAGCACTCGGTCGTGCTCATCCGTGGAGGCCGTGTAAAGGACCTTCCTGGTGTCCGTTACCATATAATCCGCGGCGCCAAGGATACCCTCGGCGTTGAGGACCGCAAGAAAGGGCGCTCTAAATACGGCGCCAAGCGGCCGAAAGCCTAAGGGGGATTAGAACATGGGTCGCAAGAAGAAATCCATAGATCGCGGTCACGCTCCCGATACGAAGTACAATTCGCCGGTTGTGACCAAGTTTATCTGCAGAATGATGTGGCAGGGAAAGAAGTCCATCTGCACCCGCATTATCTACGATGCGATGGGCATTATGGAGAAGAAGGCGGGCGCTCCGGCCCTCGATGTGTTCAACAAGGCACTCGAGAACGCGAAGCCTGTCGTCGAGGTAAAGTCCCGCCGCGTTGGCGGCGCCACCTACCAGGTCCCTGTCGAGATCCGCGAGTCCCGCCGCGAAGCGCTCGCCATGCGCTGGATTATCGGCGCCGCCCGCAGCCGCGCCGGCAAGTCGATGGCCGACAAGCTCGCCGATGAGCTCGTCGATGCCTACAACAACACCGGCACCGCCGTAAAGAAGAAAGAAGACACCCACAAGATGGCAGACGCGAATAAGGCATTCGCGCACTATCGGTGGTAATTGTCAGTCACTGACAAAGGAAAGGCCGGCGTTGAGCCGGCCTTTTTATAAGCCAGGGGAGCGAATGCCGAATGAGCGGCAGCGCCTGGCCCGC
>Ga0183098_10555_pt1 | contig 62476 bp, 60 predicted proteins | sample BioMet9_FD_128884 | JGI IMG/M metagenome (GOLD analysis project Ga0183098, IMG submission 128884) | Microbial communities from bioreactor (seeded with sewage sludge) at Lawrence Berkeley National Lab, California, USA - Biofuel... | ecosystem: Engineered > Bioreactor > Anaerobic > Unclassified ...
AGTATAACACGTATAATATTGAACATAAAGATTTAAGATTGTTTTAATTTTAGATTTTTATATTTTTTTGCTATTATATGTAGCAATCGGTAAAGACGGAGTATAACAGGCACTTCGAGTGCGTTTTTATGAATGTCTGCCATATAATTATTTACTAATTCGGTTGAAGATAATGGAACTTAGAGTTCGGATGAAAAGCGTGTAGGAATATAAATAGTATCATATGGTGTTAACCGAAATATTTAGAAAGGAGAAAAAATGGAACATATTTTAAGTTTTGATATTGCAAAAGGTAAAAGTGTTTATTGCTTCGTTGATAGCAATAAAAATACCATTATTGATGCAACTGAAATTAATCATAACAAGAAAGAATTTGACTATCTTCTTAATTTGATTGATAAATATGATAATTTAAAAGTAATCATGGAATCTACGTCCATTTATCATCTGCCAGTAGAAAACTATTTTAAAGCGAAAGGAATTAGCACTATCGTTATTAACCCTAAATTAGTTAAGCAATATAGAGATACTTTAAACAGATCTAAAACAGATAAATTAGATTGCTTTAAAATTGCAAGATGTTATTTAGGAACTGTCGATACTTTATATCAAAAGAATGATGAATATTTTATGTATAATCCTCTTGCTCGTCAATATTGGTCTTTAGTTGAAGGACAAACAAGATTAAAAAACAGATATAAACAATTAATTGAAATTGTTTTTCCGGAATTTAATCAAATATTTGATGATTTATATAGTGATCTAGCCTTAAATTTTATACATGATTTTCCACACCCTGATTTATTTATAAATCGAAGGATTGATTATTTGATGAATTATTTAAATGATAAAAATGGAAGTACAAAAGCATATAGATTTAAGAATAAAGCTTTTAAAATAAAATCTATAGCGTCTAATTCATTGTGTTATGTGTCTTTGAATTCATTTGAGGTTCAAAACCTAGTTCAAATTATAGAAATGATTCAATATAATAAACTAGAAATAAATAAAATAAAGGAAAAATTAATAAATGGATTGAAAGATAAACAATTGTTTAAAATTATTAATTCTATTCCTGGATTTGGTGAATTTAGTACAGCATTATTTTTAGCAGAAGTTGGTGATATAACAAGATTTAATGACAAATATCAATTTATATCATTTATTGGCATAGATTCAGTAATCTCTCAATCTGGTGTATCAGCATATCATGGACCAATTTCAAAAAATGGATGTAAATTTGGAAGAACAATATTGTTTAATATTGTAACAACAATAATTCAAATAAGTGCTAAATCTAATCAATCTAATTCTATTTATTTATTTTTTAGAAAAAAACAATCTGAAGGTAAACATCATTATAAATGCATAATCGCCTGCGAGACGAAACTATGTAAAATCATTTATAAACTATGTACTTCAGATTGTATCTACATTAACAAATAAACCAATTTATTATCACTCATTAAAAATTGAGAAACCTCAGTTCTTTTTGTTATGCATATAATATCACAATTTATTATGTTTGACAAAACTTAGATAAACACAAATATAATTAGCGGAGTAATCTTTTCCATCTTGGACTGGTATTTCTCACAGTAGAAAAATAATTATCTAAATTACTAATTAATATATCTGCTTTGGCTCTCATTGGAGATCCTGATATATATTGACCATTTAATAAATAAGTTCTAGTCATTAAATCAGCAAATATTTCGGCACGATCTTCACGATAATTAGTTTCACCATATAAATCTGAGAAATAACAATAATTGCCACAATTGCTATCTTTATCAAGGAAGGCATAAGCACCATTAAAATTACCATAGACAAATCCTTGAGGATTTAAAGCATTATATTGATCCTCTGGTGAATATCCGTAATAGCCATATAAATAATTATCTATATAATGCATTGTTTCATGGTAAGTAACTCTTTTAACATAATATGAATCCATACTTGATATGTAGATATAAACATTAGAAAAGTATTCATGATCAGTTAATCCAGCTTGATTATTTTCTTCAGCATAGGCAACAAAGCGATATGTTAGATGAGATGCTCCTAATTCACGAAAGAATCCATTTGGAAAATTAGATAATGCACTATTTAAATCATCTAACATGCTATTTATCTTGCTATCATCGGTTACTGATCCATACCAAGAAGAAAATTCGTTGCCATATTGAACACTAACTCCGTAAGTGTTTTGAATATTATTTCTTTTTTGATTATTTAATTCGGCTTGTGTAGGAGTTGAGGCTGGTTGTGAATTAGTTGTTTGTGTAGATTGATTATTATTTTGTGTATTTGATTGTGATGCACTTTGTGTTGAATTATTATTGGTACTTTGAGTTGATTCATTCTTACTAGTGGAAGCTGATTCACTTGTTGAAGTAGAATCAACTGATGAAGAAGTACTATTTAATTCACCCGGTTTAAGGCTATTACTAATTGTCTCTTCTTTTAGGGATGACGAAAAAATACTCCTTTGATTAAAAATATATACTGCCAAAGTAGAAACAAGTACTATTGCTAGCACTGCTAATGCGATGGTTAATGATTTCTTGTTTTTATCATTCATAAATACCTTACTAATTATATATTACATAAAGAAAAGAAGAAAAGCAAATTATTTGTTTTTCTTCTTCATTAAATCCCTTATTTCTGTTAATAATTCTTCTTCTTTAGATAATTTTGGCTCTTCGACAACTACTTTTTTCTTTCTTAATCTATTAGCCGTTTTTGTAAGTAGAAAAGCACAATAAGCGATAATTAAGAAATCTAATACTGATTGAATAAATAAACCGTAATTAAGTGTAGCATCACCTATTTTTAAAACTAAATTAGAAAAATTAATACCACCTATTAAGATACCAATTAAAGGCATTAGAATATTATTAGTTAATGATGTAACAATTGCACCAAAGGCAGCACCGATTATTACGCCAATAGCCATATCCATTACATTACCTTTGCTTATAAATTCTTTAAATTCTTTAAACATATTTTCTCCTATATTTTTATATTATATTCTTTCTTTACTTTTTCAATATTTTTATCATTATAACCAACTAAAAGATTCTTATTAATCTTAGATATTTTAGTTGCAATATCTCTTAGTTCTTTAACATTCTTTTTTTCATCATTTGAACTAGCTAAGAATATATATTTTATTCCATCACTAGACCATAATACTAATGAAGATTCTGTTTGAATATGATTATAACTACTATTCATTTGATATGTTAATATAACATCTTTTAATGAACTAACATTAAACGTATTACTTAAATTTAGAATATAATTATCTGTTATATATGTATTGGCACTCTTAATGTATTTACCATTATTTAATTCTTTGCATATTGTATTCCATTCTTTTTGATTGTATTTATTTAAAACATACTCCGTTTGCTTTTTTCTATTAAGATATGCAAGATACAAAATTAATGATACAAATGCTGATACAAATGGTAATAAATAATTTGTATAATTTGAATTAGAGAAATCAGGAACATCAAGTGCATATTGACCAACTAATGTAGCATAGTCTGATGTTGTATAATCCTTTGAATAAGTTTGATTTAAAGCATTGATTAATATCTCTTTAAAACTATCTTCTGGAACAATGGAAGTTCCATATAATCTTACTGTCCCTGATGTTACTTTTGCACTTAAATCATTGAATTCATCATTTGATAGGACAACAATATACATATAATCACCTGTAGAAGCAAGATAATATCCATCGGATGTAACATCATCTGTTGCTACTAAAACAGGTGTAGTAGTAATATCTAAATAAGCATCAGAACCATATTTTGAATTATTTAATATTTTTTCAAAGTCTGATATAGCACTTAAATCTTTAGTGCTATGTGTATATGCAAAAAATAAAAGTAAAATTGTTAAAGCGATGAAAGCAAAAAACGTGTATAAATATATATTATATTTTTTAGAAGTTTTTAGTACTATAAAATTGTTTAAATTCATATTTCACCTAAGGAAAAAAGTGCTGATAGCACTTTTATTCTGTATCCTTGCTATTATTATTTGTTAATTTAGTATTTAATCCCTCTACAGCTTTTAATACTTCAATTGGGATTGCAAATACAATTGTGTTTGATTGATCTGAGCTTAAGTCATTGATTGTTGCAAGCGTTCTTAGATGTAATGCACCTGGAACACTAGCCATCTTAGCGGCAGCTTCTGCTAAATTGTTAGAAGCTTCTACTTCACCTTCGGCTTTAGTAATAACAGCTGCTTTTTCTCTTTCAGCTTCTGCTACTTTAGCGATAACACGTTTCATTTCTTCTGGTAATGAAATATCTTTTAATTCGATATTTTCAACTTTAATTCCCCATGGATCAGTTGCAATATCAATAATTTTAGTAATCTCTGTTGAAATCTTATCTCTTTCACCTAATAATTCATCCAGTGATACAGCACCAACAGCATTACGAATTGTTGTTTGTGCTAATTGACTAGTTGCATAATAATAATTTTGAACAGCTAATATTGATTTAGAAGCATCAAAGATACTAAAGTATAAAACAGCATTAATCTTAATTGAAACATTATCTTTTGTAATAGCTTCTTGTTCTGGAACATCTACAGCACGTGTTCTAACATCTACTTTGCTATAACTTTGAAATATTGGTAAAACTAGATGCCAGCCTGGTCCCATAATGCCAGAAAACTTACCTAAAGTAAATCTAACTCCTCTTTCATACTCATCAATTTGTTTGATTGATGATAAAACGATAATAATAATGATAATAAATAATGTAGTAAATAGTCCTTCCATATTTTCCTCCTAGTTTTAGTATATCATTTTTCTTCATAATTATGTATATCTTTAATTTTACCAGCCTTCCATGCTTTGATAGCATCTAATCTCTTTTTATATATTGATTCTCTTCCTTGTGTAGTAGGATGATAATATTCACGATTCTTTAAATTGTCTGGTAAGCATTGCATATTAGCAATCTTATCTTTTGTATCATGAGCATATATATAGCCTTCTCCATAATGTAGATCTGACATCAATTTTGTTGGTGCATTTCTTATATTTAATGGTACTGGTTCTGATAACATATTGACTGCATCTTTAGCAGCATCATTATATGCAACTTCCATAGCATTAGATTTAGGTGCTAAAGACATATAAATTACTGCTTCAGTTAAATTAACATTGCACTCTGGTACTCCTATTGAATGACAAGCATCATATGCAGCCGTCGCAATTAAAAGAGCATTAGCATCAGCAAGACCTACATCTTCTGATGCAAAGCGTATTACACGTCTTGCAATATATAGTGGATCTTCGCCTGCTTCTAACATACGTGCTAGCCAATATACGGCAGCGTCTGGATCTGAATTACGCATTGATTTATGAAGGGCTGAAATTAAATTATAATGTTCTTCTCCGTTTTTATCATAAAGCAATGCTTTATTATTAATACATTGTTCTAATACTTTATCAGTAATAACAAGATGTCCTTTTTTAAGTTCGGCATTAGTAATACATAATTCAAGGGTATTAAGTGCTGTTCTTGCATCACCATTAGCAAAGACAGCTATTTTAGATAGCATCTCTTTAGATGCATCTATCTTTTGCTTGTTATATCCTTTTTTACTCTTTAAAGCATTCTCTAAAATAGTAACTAAATTATCTGTTGTTAGTGGATTTAAAACAAATACCTTACAACGTGATAAAAGGGCTGAATTAACTTGAAATGATGGATTTTCTGTCGTAGCACCTATTAAAACAATACTACCCTTTTCTACATATGGTAAGAAAGCATCTTGTTGTGCTTTATTAAATCTATGAATTTCATCAATGAATAAAACTGTTTTTTCGCCCATCTGACGATTCTTTTCAGCTTCATTCATTACTTCCTTAATTTCTTTAATACCACTCGTTACAGCGCTAAAATTAACAAAATGGGCATGGGTACGACGCGCAATGATAGAAGCAAGTGTTGTCTTTCCTACTCCTGGTGGTCCCCAAAATATCATCGAACTTATTTCATCATTTTCAATTTGATTACGTAAAATCTTCCCCTTGCCTAAAAGATGCTCTTGTCCTACAAATTCATCAATATCATCAGGACGCATACGAGCAGCAAGTGGATTAGTATTATTACGATCATCAAATAAATTTACTTGTTCCATAGTTCACCTATAAGACATATTATAACATATAAAAAGAGCTAGAAAACTAACTCTTTTTTAATACAAGATGAATACATATTCCATAACCATATAAAACAGCTAAGACAACTACAATAACACCTACTACTGGTACTAATCTTAATATATAAATTAAGAATAATGCTAGAGCATATGTTAAGTATTTATTTTCAACTTTAAATATCTTTAACTTATTGATGTAATTAGATATTACCCATGCTGTAACTAATGATGATAGATACATTACTAATCCTGATAATATAAGACCTAAAACACCTGTAGCAATACCAAATTGGAATATCATTAATATAGCAGCAACTATAGGTATAACAATTAATGCTAGTAATCCATCAAGCATATTCATAACAACTGCTTTAACACTATTATCTTTTGTAGCATTATCAATTTTTTTAAAGATAGCTGGGAAATAATATAACAATATTAAACCAATTACTAACATATTTAAATATGCAAACATTGTGCTATTAAATGAATTTAATAGTGAATAAGCATTGGTATTAACATAATACGTATCAGCACTACCTGTTTGTGCTTTATCATCTTTTTCAATTTTAACATTATTATTATAAAGTATTTTACCAGTAACAACAGCTGATGATGTCAATTTAATAGTTTTAGCAGCGGCATAAACATTACCATTAATTGTTGAATTGATAACAACATCTTGTCCACCAACGTAAACATCGCCAGTAACTGGACCATCTATTTTAACTGTTTTACCAGCAACAAATAAATCTTTACCAATTGTTGATTCAATTGTAACATCTGGTCCTAAAGCATATGCTGTTTTAACAACATTACCTTTCATAGATACACTAGATCCTATAGCAAGAATATATTCACTATTACCTTCTGTAATAACTGAATTACCAAGCATATATAATGAATCAGTAGTATTGACCTTACATGTAATATTATTACCTAAATAATAAGCACTATCAGTTAAATCTCCTTCTTCATTAATAGTATCTCCCCATTTAATAGTAGATGCTGCTTTAACATTTGGTATAAAAACAAACATCATTAATAATGATAATAAAATGAATAAATAATTTTTCTTCATAAACCTCACCAGTTAAATTATAACATATTTAAAAATAAAGAAGAAATCATTTAGATTTCTTCTGTTCTTTACTAACACTAATTAATTTCGTATTGCTATACTTTTCATACCAAAATTCTTTGCCAGTAGCAACAAAATGTATTGTGTGGATAACTACATAAATATAATAAATTATGGTGCATAAAGTTAAAAGAAAACCTAAAGCACCTTCAAAACTACTATTTATCCACATGATATAGTAAGGTGTAAGCATAAAAACGAAATAAAAGATAAAATATCTTATGAAATAGTGTGGAAAACTAGCATCTTTACCATCTTTTTTAGCAACCTTTAATCCTGTTAAATAGCATCCGATTGTTTTACCATGTGTAAAACTCATAAATATGCCATAGTAAATTACAACTGCTACTAATAATCTAATAAAATCATTCGTTTGGTATAAATTAAAATCATCTATTAATGCTATAAATACAAAGAATGGTATATCAATACAGAAAGAAAGTGCTCTTCTAATAAAACTAACATGTTGACCTTTTTTAATAGCATATGCATCAATATCTTCTCTGCTTGGTAATTTTTTACTTAATATATTTGCTATTCCATACCCAATAAAGCCACCTAAAGTATTAAGCATTAAATCATCAACATCAAATAAACGATATCCACGAGGATATATAAAATATAAACCACTTAATTGAGTTAATTCAAAAAATAGACTTAATAAAAATGAATATAATACTGTATGCTTCATATCTTGCTTAAAATAATAATGTAAATAAATACCAAATGGGATTACTAAACATATATTAAACAAAGCTTGTAATAATGCAAAATTAGGTAATGATTTAATAAATAATGTAGCACTACTAAAGTTCAATCTTTCAATGATATCTTTAATAAAACTAAATGGGATTAATTGAACTCTTGGTGTTGTTAATAATGCCACTAATTTTCTATCTGGTAATGGTAGTATAACTAAAAAGTAAGCACACATTAAATAAAGTATAAACGAATATATTATAGCTATTCTTAACTTTGGTATTGATCCATATTTACGATATTCGTGAATCATAAATGGGATTGTAAATAAGAAAGCTATAAAAGGAAAACATATAAAAGCACTCTCTATAGTATTTAAATAATTCATACGCAAACTCCCTGTATATAAAAATAACAGATTTCTCTGTTATTTACAAGTGCACTTCCTGCCTTCTTGACAACCACATTTGCAGTCTGGACCACATTTACAATCATCACCACAATTGCATTTGCCATCTTTGCAGCCACAATCACAATTGTCATCACATTTGCAATCGTCACCACATGTGCATTTCTTTCCTTCTTTACAACCACATTCGCAGTTATCAGAACATTCCTCTTTCTTTTTCTTCTTATCTTCCATAGTATTTACCACTTTTCTATTACTAATACTATCTAAATACTCACTAAGTTCATTAATTTTATTGCGATTTAACTGATAAAATGTTTTGTTGCCTTTTCTTACTTTAGATACCAAACCTGCATCAAGTAAAACTTCCATATGATGTGATAATGTTGGTTGTGTAATATCTAAATGTTCCAGAATATTACATCCACATAGATTCTTATCTTTTAACAAAGATAATATCTTTAATCTATTATCATCAGCTAATATTTTAAACAAATCACTATAATTCATAAATCACCTATATAGACGCTCGTCTATATACTTAGATTATAGACGCCAATCTATATTCTGTCAATAAAAAAGAATTATTTTACTAATTCCTTTTGTCTTACCACAATAGATAATGCTGTTTTAGGTTCTTCTGTATATGCACTTAAACTATTTTCGTTAGCTCTTATTAAATCTTTTAACTTAGTTTTATTTAAATAAGGTTTGATATATTCTGCATCATATTTGTCTTTCATTTCCATATCTTTTTTAATTAAGTACATATTTTCTAATGACGCACTACGATATGGAATACCATAATAATTTTCTTTTTTTGTTGTATACATCAATTTTGTTTGCTCTATAGTTGTTGGTTCTAAGAATACTTTTATTTGATCATTTTGATCACGATAATACGAAATACGTGTTATAGAATTGTCTTCTTCTCTTCTAAATAAGAATAAACCTATATTTAACATATCATCTGAATTAATATACACGCCATGGTTATGTCTTCCAACTAATTTTCTTTCTGATGCATATAATTTAGCATTAGTTAATAATCTTTCATCTTCTAAACTAAATTCACTACCTTTTAAAGCATTATTTAATTTTAATAAATCTTCTTCATTTATAAATATATCTATGTTATTATGATATCTTTGAAATTCTTGATTCGTATTTAAATAACAGCAAACACCACCATGAAGATAGTAATCAACATTATTATCATTTAGAATTGGTAATATTTCTAATAACGTTTTCTTTACTTTCTCGTGATTAACTTCTAACTTGTCTTGTGCACCTATTAAATTCATGGTATCTAAATAGGCAGCATGTTTACCTAATTCCATTGAATTTTTATACTTATTATTAATTCTTAGTAAATAAGATAATATTTCTTGCCCATGCTGTGCAGTAAGATGATCTTGCTTTAAATCCGTTATCACTTTACCTAAAAGGTAATCAGTAGCATCATCATCATTCATATTATTTAATTTTTTTATATCTCTATTTATTGCTTCAATATCATAATTACCTGTATATTTGGATAATTTATAATTAACTTCAGATATTATTAATTCTCTATTAGTCATAAAATATCACCTCGTTCATATATTATATCACAATCGTGAATAATACTTTCTTAAATAAAAAAACTACATTATGTAGTTTTTTATTAATTAAAAATTAAATTATTTTAGATATTCTCCTAATGATGTTATAGTTCCATCTAAATTTACTGCATATGGTGCAAAAGTATAACTATTTTGGACAACAGATACAACATTACTCATTCCACTAATATCCTTAACATCTAATTGAGCAGTCATAAGTAAATTATAATAATTTAAATATGATAATGTGCCATTTTCCTTTAAAAATACAAAGAATGAATCTGAGCCATTACCATTAGTAACATAATACATATCCAATACACCACTAACATTTAACTTATATGCACTTATTTCTGTTGATCCATTCATATACATATAATTTTTTGGCGAATAAGTTTTAAATTGACTTTGTATCTTTTGAAGATTAGCTTTGTAAGTTGCATTTGTTTCATAATCTAAAGTTCCTGGTATTGCTAAATATACATCTCCCGTTGAATCAGACAATACTTCTACATTTCCTTCATATAAAGCTTGAACACCTTTTTTATCGGAAAGTTTTCTATTATATTGTAAACCACTAGTATTTTGAGTAGATTCGCTTGTACTTGTTGATTCACTTTTACTTGTAGATTCAGATGTTGTACTTTCTGTTGCCGTCGTTGCCATCTTTTTAGAAAAGAATTTGTCATATGCAATATAACCTGCTAATGCAACAACCATTAAGATTAATATAATCATTAATCCTTTGTTGCTTTTTGTCTTGGGTGCAGTTACTTGAACATTATTTTCATTATTCATATATACTCCTATTTTCTATTATAATTATATCATATAAAAAGAGACTAAAATAGTCTCTTATTTATTTAAATAATCTATTGTGAGAAGTGCTGCAATAGTACCATCTGCTGTTGCGGTAGTAATTTGTCTAACATTTTTAGTACGGCAATCACCAGCAACAAAGATACCATCGATATTAGTCTTACAATCATTAGAATTGATATATCCTTTGTCTAAATCAACATTATTAAATATTTCTGTTGATGGTATTAAACCGATTGAAACAAAGACACCAGATACTTTAATTTCATGAGTACCTTTATCATCTTCTATTTCAATACCATTTACATGATCAGTACCAAGATATTTAGTTAACTTAGCATTGTAGTAAACAGTAGCATTCTTTTTGTTTAGTAAATCTTCTGAATCTTTGGCAGAGGCAGTAAGACTTGCTAAATTCTGAATGACATAGACATGATTGCAAATATTAGATAGAGACAAGGCATTGATAACAGCTGAATTGCCACCACCAATTACGGCAACATCTTCTCCCTTATAAAACGCTCCATCACAAGCAACACAGAAAGAGACACCATTACCGATTAATTCTTCTTCATTAGGAAGTCCTAATCTTCTAGGTTTAGCTCCTGTTGCAATAATAACAGATTTAGTTTTATAAGTATTAGAGTCTGTAACAACCTCACCTTTTTTAATAGATAATACTTCTTCTATTTCAATATTGCCACCAAGATCAATTACCTGTTCATACATCGCATTAGCAATATCTGTCCCAGGTGCTTTTTTAAATCCTGGATAGTTTTCAATTAAAGGAGAGGAAGCCATTTGACCTCCTATTCCTTCTTTTTCTAAAACTAATACTTTCTTATTGGCACGTAACAAATAAATAGCAGCGGTAAGTCCGGCTGGACCGGCACCAATGATGATAGTATCAAACATTATTTTTCCTCAATAAACTTTTTGATGTTAGAAAGATTAGTATAAGTATCTTTCTTATCACCTTTAGTTACTATTAATGTAGGTGCTAACTTAATGCCTTCCGCTTTAACCTTTTCTGGTTCATCTTCAGCATAAACAACATCGTATTTAATACCTTCTTTATCCATTAAAGTTTTAGCCATTTTGCAGTTAGGACAAGTATGACTAGCATATAAAGTTATTGTTTCTTTATCTTTTTTGACAGTAACTTTTTTGTCTTCTTTTTTAGCAGCCATGGCATGAACGCCACTAGGCTTAACTGAATCCAAAGCACAATTAGGGTTATATTCCTTACGTTCTTTATATTCTTCAGCTTTACCAACATTCCAATCTTTAACTGGACGATAGTAACCTGTTATACGGCTATATACTTCGGCTTCACCACCACATTTAGGGCATTTGAAGTGTTCACCAGCAAGATATCCATCTTTAGGACATACTGAGTATGTTGGTGAAAGTGTATAGTATGGTAAACGATAGTTTTCAGCAATCTTACGTACTAGTTTAGCAGCTGATTTCCAGTCTTTTAGTCTTTCACCTAAGAAGGCATGGAAGACAGTACCACTCGTATATAGAGTTTGTAAATCATCTTCGATATCAAGAGCAGTAAATACATCATCTGTAAATCCTACTGGTAAGTGAGATGAATTTGTATAATATGGAGTCTTACCATCCATTGATGCTGTAATGATATTTGGATATAAATCCTTATCATGTTTAGCTAGACGATAAGATGTAGATTCAGCTGGTGTAGCTTCCAAATTATATAGATCACCATATTCTTCTTGGTAATCAGATAATTTTTCTCTCATAAAGTTTAATACTTCTTTAGTAAACTTTTGAGCATCTTCATGAGTTAAATCTTCTTTAATCCAGTTAGCATTTAAGCAAACTTCATTCATACCTACAAGACCAATTGTTGAGAAATGATTCTTAAATGTACCAAGATATTTCTTAGTATATGGATAGAATCCTTCATCAAGTAGTTTTGTAATAACATTACGTTTAATCTTTAAAGAACGAGCAGCGATATCCATAACGTGAGTTAAACGATCATAGAAATCCTTTTCATCTTTAGCAAGATAAGCGATACGAGGCATATTAATAGTAACAACGCCTACTGAACCAGTAGATTCGCCTGATCCAAAGTATCCGCCACTCTTTTTACGTAATTCACGAAGGTCTAATCTTAGACGGCAGCACATACTACGTACATCTGATGGTTCCATATCTGAATTAATATAATTTGAGAAGTATGGAGTACCATATTTAGCTGTCATTTCAAATAATAATTTATTATTTTCTGATTCATCCCATTTGAAATCTTTAGTAATAGAATATGTTGGAATTGGATATTGGAATCCTCTTCCTTCAGCATCGCCTTCAATCATTATTTCGATGAATGCTTTGTTAACCATATCCATTTCTTTTTGACAATCTTTATACTTAAAGTTCATCTCTTTGCCACCAACAAGGGCATTAAGTTCGGCAAGATCGTTTGGAACTGTCCAATCTAACGTAACGTTAGTGAATGGTGCTTGTGTTCCCCAACGAGATGGTGTATTAACACCATAAATGAAACTTTGAATGCATTGTTTAACATCGTGATAATTTAAATTATCAACTTTAACGAACGGAGCAAGATAAGTATCAAATGATGAGAATGCTTGCGCACCAGCCCATTCATTTTGCATAATACCTAAGAAGTTAACCATTTGGTTGCATAATGTTGATAAGTGTTTAGCAGGAGCAGAAGTGATTTTACCAGGTACATGACCTAATCCTTCTTGAATTAATTGTTTTAAACTCCAACCAGCACAATAACCTGTAAGCATTGATAAATCATGAATGTGCATATCAGCATTACGATGTGCAGCCGCAATTTCTTCATCATATACTTCAGATAGCCAATAATTAGCTGTTATAGCGCCTGAGTTATAAAGAATTAATCCACCTACTGAATAAGTAACGGTAGAGTTTTCTTTAACTCTCCAATCAGTAACATTGATATATGAATTAACTAGACTCTTATAATCAAGTACTGTTGATTTAAGATTACGTTGTTTTTCATGTAATTTACGATATAAGATATAAGCCTTTGCAACATGTGTATAACCTGCTTTAGATAAAACTGTTTCAACGCTATCTTGAATATCTTCTACATTAACAATATCTTCTTGAATCTTTGGCGCAAAATCAGCTGTAACTTTAAGTGCTAAGAAATCGATGATATCTTGATCAATTGGTGTTTCTTCAGCTTCAAATGCCTTAGTAATGGCCTCCTTTATTTTTTCAATATCAAAGTCAACAATTTTTCCTTCTCTTTTTCTAACTCTATACATATTAATTTCCTCCCCTATATTTATAGATCTCTAACTGAAACGTTAGTAAATTGTCTTTGTAATTCTTCTTGAATGAATTCTAATTCGTGAACACTAAATGGTTTTAAATCACTACCTAGTACATATTCACTATCTTTAAAATTCTGTAAATAATATTTATCACCATCAACTAATTGACATATCTTAACTAAATCCATTAATGAATGATAATTCTTCATAATTGTTGTTCTAAATTCATGATCTATCTTTGATTCTTGCAACAATTTAATGCTCTTTTTAATTTTATCTACTTGTGGATTAATAATTGTTATCTCTTTATACTTATCCAAATCTGTCTTAATATCCATAGCAACATAATCAATTAATTTATTCTTGATTAAGTCTGCTAGTAAATCTGGATTAGTACCATTAGTATCTAACTTAACTAATAATCCAATCTTTTTGATTTTTTTAATAAACTCTTTTAAATCTTTTTGAACAGTAGGTTCACCACCAGAGATAACGACACCATCTAAAACATTTTTTCTTTGTTCTAAATAATCTAAAATTTCTTTTTCATCATATATACCTTCATTATGTAAAACTAATTCACTGTTTTGACAGAATGGACATCTATAATTGCATCCTACTGTAAAGATGATACATGCTACTTGATCTGGATAGTCAAGAAGTGTAACCTTCTGAAATCCGCCTATTTGTATCATTTTGTCATCCTTAAGATGCTTGCATAATATGTTCCATCTTCATACATCTCACGTACTAATTTTTCAATTGTCTCAGCATTATCATCTTTATTGTAGACATATGTAATATGTCCACCATGTGTATATTCATGAAAGGCTGATTCTTTTTTAATACGATTACTATTATTTAATGTTGGTATATAAAATGCTGATGTATATCTCTCTTTATTAGTAATATCTTTAACACTACCATATATTGCTTTATCAAGATTTAAGAATCTTTCATCAATATTCTTATCTTCGGTCGCTACAAGATTAAAGTTTAAACTATTTTCTTTAGCATACTTGTTAACGATATCATTCATACCTTTAACAATCTTTAATCCTAATTTATATGAATCTTCATCACTCATATCTTTACCAGTTAAAGCGATAATACACTCTTCTAATCCAGTAAAGCCAATTGATAAAGTACCATGTTTTAAGACTCTTCTAATACGATCTTCACCTTGAAGTGTCTCTCCATTATTCCAAGCTCCAACGCCTAGTAAGAATGGAAATGAAGATGCTTTCTTGGAACATTCTATTTCAAATCTTTCTAAAAGTTCATCTTTGCACAACTCCATGATGCTTTCTAATTCAGTGTTAAATCCTTTTAAATCAGGACTCTTTCTTTCATTAAGATTAATACCATATTTTAATCCTAATCTTGGTAAGTTGATAGTAACACTAGCAAGATTACCACGACCAGTAACAGTTTTATCTTTCTTATCAGTAACATCTTCTAAGATACGAACATTGCCATAACTATATGCTACTTCATTAAGTGGTATAGCATTATGTTTGCCTTGATTAGCATCAATGAATGAGAAGTTAATCTTATTACCCTTCGCTACTACTTGATAAGCTAATTTAAGTAAATCATAGTTAACATCATGATTATTTAAGTTAATACCTTCTTTAACTTTGAAGATAGTAATTGGATATCTTGGCATCATACCATGTCCAACTCCAGCTTCTAAAGCTAAAAGATAATTCTTAGTAATCATTCTACCTTCAGTAGTAGTATCTGTTCCTAGGTTGATAGCTGAATAAGCAACAGTAGCACCACCATGAGCAGGCATTGTATTTAAATTGTGTATTAATGCTTCCATTGCTTGGTATGTTCTATTTTCTGTTTCAGTATATGCTACTTGATAAGCTTTACGAAGTAACATTTCAACAGTAGAACTATTTTTATAAATACTTTTAAATGTTTCTAACTTAATATCAATAGTTTTTAAATTACTTATTTGTCTCATTAAAGTTTTATAGTTAACTAACTTAGTTAATCCTAGAACATCTAAATATGAGTCTAAAGTGTTTTTAAATACCTTCTTAAATGTCTTTAAGACACCAGGTGCTAAATAGTAATCAAAAGCCGATATTGTTACACCACCATATTGATCACCAGAACAAGCATTGATTGCAAGTGATGTAAGGATTGAATATGTCATAATATCATTTGGTGTTCTAACATATCCATACATCGAAGCAAAACCTTTTTCAAATAACTTATCTAAATTAATATTACAAGTCTTAACGCTTCCCATAGGAATGTAATCCATATTATCAATATTAATTTGACCACTATCATGTGCTTCAACAAATTTAGATTTAACTAAATATGATTTAGCAAATTCAGTAGCAATAATACTACCATATTCAAACATTGTTCCTGTGGAATTAGCATTAGACTCTTCATTAGCTTCTTTAAATGATAGAGATTCTACTGCTTTCATCAATTTATGTTGTTTAGAATAAAATATTCTTCTTGATTCAGCTCTTCTTTCTCTATATTTAGAGAAAGCTTCATAAACATCTTTATATTTTAGTTCTTGAAGTGATTCTTCAATTAAATCTTGAATCTCTTCAATCTTAATATTTGATTTATCTTTGTATTTATCTTTAATCTTATCTAGTACCTTTAAATATACTTTATTGGAATCAACCATCGTATATTTATTGTTAGGAGTACCATCAAATCCTTTTTTAATCGCAATGGCTATCTTTTCACCATTGAAATCTACTTTCTTACCACTACGTTTTATTACATCGATTTTAATATTATTGTCTTCCATAATGGTACCTCTTTCTACCTTAATTGTAATTTTCATTTTTTAGATTTGCAATAAAAATGATATCTTTTTTTTAACTATTTTTTAGTCTTTTTTTACGAACCCTTATATTATAAGGAAAAAGTTGCTTTGTTCGATTTACAGACTTGACAGTTTTTTCCAAAAAATCTATTTTTGTTAAAATCTTATAATTTAATTTTATCATTTTTTAGGCAAAATGCAAATATATAATTCGTTGAAAATAAAGGAAATTATTATCTTGACAAAATAACTTTTTCTATTTTTCTAAAAATATCATTTTTTATTTTTTTAATTTTTTTGAGTATTTTATACGCATAAGATATCTTGGTATATTGTTACCTTATAATTAGGATAAATAAAAAATATCACAACCAACTGTGATATTTTTTAATATATATTTTCTTAATAACTTCAACTAATAAAGCATAGGCGATACCGAGACCAACTAAATATAAATAATATGTTGGTGGAAGTATCTCATAATGGAATTCTGGAATATTGTGTAAAAGCATTGGTGTTAGAATTGTACCAATTAGTGTAATTGAAGTCATAAGTGCTAGATAAGGACTAGCATGAGACTCAATAAATGGTTTCTTTGCCGTTCTAATAAAGTAGATAATAGTTGTTTCAGAAATTAAGCATTCAACAAACCATGCTGTTTGGAAATAAGAGGCCTTATCAACTGAATTCCACTTAAAGATGAACCAGAATACTAAGAATGACATAACATCAATTACAGATGATGTAACACCCATAACATTCATAAATCTTGATAATCCTTTAGTATCCCATTTCTTAGGTTTTTCTAAAAATTCTGGATCAACATTATCATATGGTATCGCTATCTGAGAGAAATCATATAAGAAATCTTGAATTAACATTTGAATTGGTAGTAATGGTAAGAATGGTATAAATATTGATGCCACTAAAATACTAAAGACATCACCAAAGTCAGCTGATAGAGCCATCTTCATATATTTAACAATATTACCATAGACTATTCTTCCTTGAAGAACGCCTTCATATATAACATCTAAACTTTGTTCTAGTAAGATGATATCTGATGTTTCCTTTGCAATATCGGTTGCTGTATTAACACTAATACCAACATCAGCATTATGTAATGATGGTGCATCATTAACGCCATCTCCCATATAACCAACAACATGTTTATTAGCTCTTAGAACATTGATTATTCTTTCTTTTTCTAGTGGATTAACTCTAACAAAGATATCTGTCTTCTCCACTGCACGTGATAATTCTTCATCAGACATTTCACTAATTTCAGAACCACGCAATATATTCGTTGTATCAATACCTACACCTTTGCATACATTAGTAGTGGTATAAATATTATCACCAGTTAAGACTTTTAATCTAATACCTTTAGATTGTAACTTCTTAATTGTTTCTTTAGCATCTTCTTTAATAGGATCTAAGAATGCTACAAAGCCAATGAAAACCATGTTAGATTCATCTTCAGCTTTAAAGCCATCTGATTCTTTATCTGTTGCTCTTTTAGATGATATAGCAATAATCTGCATACCATTAGATTCTAATTCTTTAGCACGATAATTAATCTTATCAACAGTCTCTTTATTAAGTGGAACTATCTTGCCATGTAATTTAGCCTTACTACAATCCTTTATAACCTCTTCTAAGGCTCCTTTAGTTATTAAGCGATAATTTATACCATTAGTTCCTTTAACAACGACAGATTGTTTCTTTCTAGTATAATCAAAGGGTATTTCATCAATCTTCTCATACTTTTCAATACTCTTTTCAATATTATGTTCTTTACCATACTGAATAACGGCTTTATCAAGCATATTCTTAATACCAGTACTATAATAACTATTTAAATAAGCATACTCTAATATAGATTCATCAATATTGCCTTCAATATTAATATATTGTTGTAATACGATAGATCCTTGTGTTAAAGTACCAGTCTTATCAGTGCATAAAGTATCAATTGATCCTAAATTTTGAATAGAATCAATTTGTTTAACAAGTACTTTCCTTTTAGCTAGTTCTTTAGTACCTTTAGTTAAATTAACATTAACAATCATTGGTAGCATACTTGGTGTAATACCAACTGCTACAGATAATGAATAAAGTAGTGCTTCCATCAAGTTACCACGAAGTACAACATTAATTACAAATACGATAGGACATGTAATTACCATATAACATATTAGTAATTTAGTAACTTTACCAATACCAATATCAAAATTAGTAACAATGTGAGTACTATCAATATCTTTGCCCATTCGACCAAGATATGTATCAAAGCCAGTATTAATTACTAATGCGGTTGCTTTACCACTGACAACAGAAGATCCCATTAATAATAGATTAGATGTTTCCATAATATCATTAGAATCATTAAATTTAGCATCTTTTTCCACAGGAATACTTTCACCAGTAAAGACTGATGTATTAATAAATAAATCCTTGGAATCTAAAATAATAGAATCAGCCGGTATAATTGAGCCTGCACTTAGTTCAACAATATCCCCTACAACAACATTCTCTGTTTTAATTTCATCTTGTTTATTATCAATAATAACATTGGCAGTAGGTGTAATCTCACTTTTTAATTTACGATTAAACTTATAAGTATCATAATCTTGTTTAAAACGTATAAATGCCGAAGCACAAGCGATACCAATAATAATTAAAGTACCAAGTTTATCACCCAATACAAAATTAATTACAGCAAGTATCAATAAAACAATGATAAATTGGTCTTTAAAAGATTCGAGTATAAAATACCAAGCACTCTTTTTATCATCTTTAACAACGATATTAAGACCATCTCTTTTTAATATTCTCTCTCTAGTTTTTTCATTTATCCCACTACGACTAGTTTTAAACTTTTCAAATAATTCTTGTTCATTTAATTTAAGTAGTCTTTGATATTTAATTAATAATTCAATATCATTATTCTTGCTACTTACTTTCATTGTCTTTTCTATCATATATTATCACCATAATCATTATACACTTCTATGTAAAATGAAAACAATAAAAAAGAGATAAAAATCTCTAATTTGTTTTAAATGTCATATTGAAATTTATATTACTAATATTAACTCCATTATCAGGAAGATTATCTCCCGTATATGAAATGGTTAATGTAACATTCTTTGATTCTCCAGCTTTAATAGTATCTCCGGCTTTTAAATCTTCTTTAGAATCAGTATATTGCAATGTATAAGCAATACCACCACAAACTATATTGGCATCAGATGATGCTTTAGTAGAATCACTATCTATACCTGCGCATGTTGGAGTACCTTTAACGACATCAGTTATGCTTACATCTTTACTGCCAGTATTTTTAATATCAAATGTATATGATACAGCATCTCCTGATATAAGTAGTTTAATACCTAAATCACTTAGACTAGTACTCGATAGTTTAGCCTCGCTTGTTACTTTAGCACTACCGGTTAATGTAGAAGTACTTAGATTTAATAATTCGACATTAAGTTTAGGAGCAAGCATATTTTGATAACCATAAGCAACTAAGGCTCCTAGCACGATAAATAGTATAATAGCTAATATTAATTTAAATATTCTTTTCATAAATCACCATCAATAGTATAACATTAAATTCTACTGTTGATACCTTTCTTGTATTCTTCAACACCTGGTTGATCAAATGGATTTACTCCTAACATATAGCCACCCATAGCAGATGACAATTCAAAGAAGTAAATTAGATATCCTAAATTATATAAAGATAAATCATCTATATGAATTATTGATGAATATGTATTATGAAGCAAATGAGCTTTGGCTACCTCTTCTTGAGCGATAGTAAGTAGTTTATCGTTAGAATCAAATAATGCTGTTTCAAATATTATTGGTTCTCCTTCTTGAATATATTGTCCTAATGAATGAAGATCTCTAGTATATAAAGTTGATATAGGTAATATTCCTTTTTGATTCTTACCTTGAGTCTCCGCGAATAATTGTTTTAACCATTCATTAAAATATAGTAATCTTTCATCATATGTAACAAAATTTTCAATAAACTTACCACTACGATAATAATATTCTCTTAAAGCAGCATATTTAATAGCATCTTTTATTTCTACTTCTTTAGCACCTTTAAATAACATTCTAATTCGAAGACCAGCATATGCTAGTGGAAAAAGATTGGCTGTAGTAAAGAATGAATAACGTCCACCAATATTATCTGGCATATTTAATATCTTATATTTATTCTTTTCAGCTTCTTGATAAAAATATCCATCCTTATTATTAGTAATAACTACTGTTCTTTTATTTAAATCATCATATTTATTTTTTAATTTATTAACAAAAAAGTTATAAGCTTCTTTTATTTCGAGAGTATCTCCTGATTTAGAAATAATACAAAGTGCAACATCTTTCTTTTTAATTTTATCCCATACTCTTTGATTAACTCTTGGATCTAATGAATATCCAGCATAAACAACATTTTCTTTATTTAATGCTGATAATACTGATTTAGATCCTAAGTAAGAGCCGCCAATACCAAGTATTAAAAGAATATCACTCTTAGTAAGCATACTTTGCGCAACTGCTTCTATTTCTTGTAATATTTTTTCATCGCTTAATTTATTTAAATTTAACCATCCCGTCATGTCAGGATCATTGATTAATAAATCATAGGCCTTAGAAGCACGCAAAAAGTAATCATTTATCGCACGATAATTATTGTATGATTCAAAGTCTATTTTTATCACAATATCACCCTATTTATTCCATGGATTATTAGTATCAGGATCAGTTGGATCCCATCCTTTATTAGGACTATCGGCACTGATAACTATCTGTGTTGGTTTAGTAATGACTTCATTAGGATCATCATATATTTCAACTGTGGTACCTTTAGGACAGTTATCATATATCCATTTTACATCATGTACGTCTAATCTGATACACCCAAGCGATGCTTTTGTACCTAATTTATTAAATTCTTCCCATTCAAGAGAGTCTTTTGTCTTTTGAGTATATGGTACTGAGTGAAACCATATAGAACCATCAATACGTGTTGTGTATTGACCATATAATCCGCCAACTAAGTATAACCACTCTACTTTATCTGATGTCTTAAATGTTCCTGTTTCAGTATAAGTACCAGTTGAACATAAGAATGTCTCTGTCAAAACAGTATAATTGCCATTACCATCAAGTCCATAAACTCTGACAATATTTTGAACACGATTGATTCTAATATAATAAGAACTGTTATTTTCATTTTTAATAGTCAATTTAAATGGAACTGTTGCTGTATTACCTGCTGAATCTGTTGCTGTCGCATTTAAATTGTATTCTCCTGGCGTATTAAAATCATAATCCCCAGTTATTTTGGGTTCAATTGTTTCACCTGAATTATCTGTAACAGTAAGATAACTTGTCATATCAATCGTATCACCATAATAAGATATACGATCAACTACTCCTGTTATTACTGGTACTTCTTTATCCACAACATTTATTTTAAAAGTATACTTTTTATTTTCATTAAACTTATTAGTAATATCTAGTGTAATCTCTTTTTCACCAATAGTACCTGTATCTACTGCTTCATTCAAATTGTTAATTGTGCCATTTCTTATTGAGCTAACAAAATTAGATACTGTCGCATCCGCTTTATATGGAACCGATAAGTCATCATTTAAGACCACTTTAAAATTATAAAAATCAAAAAAGATTAATACAAAAAGGAATATAAATGCTAAAGCTAGTAATAATTTCTTTTTCATTTTATCATCTCACTATGATTATAACACACTTATGTTATAATTAAGATGGTGATAGTATGAAAATGGACGCAATAATTTTTGATTTAGATGGCACCCTTTGGAATTCATCAGATAGTATTATGAAAGCATGGAATAAAGTGTTTGCCGAAAGACATATCAACTATGTTTTAACTAAAGATAAACTTAAAAATATCTTTGGTAAAACAAATGATGTTATTGCTAATGAATGCTTTCCTAATCTCAGTTTAAAAGAAAGAACTGATGTTATAAATGCTTGTGCTTTAGAAGAAGTTAAAGTTTTAAATTTATATGGTGGAAAACTTTATGATAACATTAGTGAAACATTAAAAGATTTGCATAAAGAATATAAATTAATGATTGTCAGCAATTGCCAAGAAGGTTATATCGAAGCATTCTTAAATTATCATAAACTTAATGATTGTTTTGATGATATTGAATGCAATGGTAAAACAGGGTTAGACAAAGCGGGTAACATAAAATTAATTATAGAGAGGAATCAAATTAAGCGAGCAATCTATGTTGGTGATACCATCATTGACTATGAGTCTGCTAAGGATAATAATATACCATTTATTAGAACTACATATGGATTCGGAAAATTTTATTGCAAATATAAAATAGATAATTTTAAAGACATTAAAAAGATAATTAAAGAGATAGAAAAAGATACTAACGATTAGTATCTTTTATTAGTACTTTAGGTTTATCTTTTAACTCTAAACTCTTTTGAGCCGAATCTAATGTATGTTCTAATAGTTTAGCAATAGTAGTTGGTCCTACTCCACCAGGTACTGGTGTATATGCTGATGCTTTATTACCTTCTAAATCAACATCACCCATATTATTAGAATAACCACAATCAATGATAACTACTCCATCTTTAAGTTTATCAGCTTTAATAAAATTAGGTTTGCCTATAGCTGCTACCACTAAATCAGCATCACTTAATTCTTTATCTAAATCTTTTGTTTTAGAATGACATATTGTTACTGTAGCATCACGATTTAATAATGCCATAGCCATAGGTTTACCTAGTATTGCGCTTCTACCAACGACAACAGCCTTCATGCCTTTAACATCAATATTATAATAATCTAATATGGCAAGAACACCATCAGGTGTACAAGAAAGATATGCATCATTTTTCATAGACATAAGTCCATAAGACTGAGCACTAACTCCATCAACATCTTTAGCTACTGATATAGCATTAAAGCATGCTTGTTCGTCTATATTACTTGGTAGTGGATGTTGTATCAATATACCATTAACCTTATCATAATCATTTAATCTACTTATTAATGTTAATATATCTTCTGTTTTAGCAGATGGATATTGATAATCGATAACATCAATACCACAATTATTACATGCTTTTTCTTTCATATTAACATATGTAATACTAGCTGGATCATCTCCTACAAGTATTGTTGCAAGACATGGTTTATAGCCATTCTTCTTGTAAAACTCTGAAGCTTCTTCTTTAACTTTCTCTTTAATTTCTTTTGCGACTTGTTTTCCATCTAAAATCATAAACATCACCGATGTTTATTGTATCATAATTCATCAATATGTTATAATCATTTCGGTGATGAAAATGGATAAAATATTAATATTTGGTCATAAGAAGCCTGATACAGATACTACTACTTCTGCTATCGCGTATTCTTATTTAAAAAATAAGCTAGGTTTTAATACTGAACCATGCTTACTTGGAGACTTAAATAATGAAACAAAATGGGTGCTAAAATATTGGAATATTAAAGCACCTGAATATATTGATGATGTTAAATTACAAATAAAAGATATTAACTATCGTAAAAATTATTATATCAACGAAAATGATTCAGTAGAAAAAGCTGTTAACTATATGACTGATAAAGGTATTAGTACAATACCCGTTGTGGATAATGATAAAAAGTTTATTGGCGCTATTGCAATGAAAGATATTGCACGTAATCAAGCTAAAGGTAACTTTAGAGTACTTGATACTACTTATGATCATTTACTAGAAACATTAAATGGTAAAGAAGTATTACGTTTTGATGATGATATTGTTGGTAATGTCGATGTCGCTGGATTTAAGAGTACAACATTTATTGAAAATTTTAATATTAATCATAAGACTATTCTTATTGTTGGTGATCGTCATAGTATAATTGAATATGCCGTTAATAATAGTGCTTTGCTTTTAATTATCAGTGGTGATGGTGAAATTAAGCCAGAGCACCTTGAAATAGCTAAAAAGAACCATGTTAACGTTATTATATCTTCTAAGGATACATTTGATATAGCAGCACATTTAAATCTTGCTAATAGAGTTATATCAGTCCCTTTCTCACAAGACTTTATCTGCTTTAAAGAAGAAGATCATGTCGATGATTTAGTTGAAGTTTCCAATAAAAAACGTTATTCTTATTATCCTATTGTTAATAAAAATAATTGTTGCTTAGGTTTAATTAAATTAGCTGATTTACATGATCGTAATCCTAAGAAAGTAATCTTAGTTGATCATAATGAATTAGAACAGAGTGCTGATGGTATTGAAGAAGCTAATATAGTAGAAATTGTTGATCATCATAAGATTGGTAATTTAGTTACATCAATGCCTATCAACTTTAGAAATATGCCAGTTGGATCTACTAATACTATAATATTTAAATTATTTGAAGAAAGCAAAGTGGAAATACCCAAAGAAATAGCTGGTATTATGGCTAGTGGTATTATATCTGATACATTATTATTAAAGTCTCCTACTACTACTGATATGGATAAAGATGCACTAGCAAAATTATCTTTTATCGCTGGAATAGATCCTAGTAGTTATGGATATGAATTATTTAAAGCTGGATCTTCATTAGAAGGTAAAACTAAAGATGAAATACTTTATAATGATTTTAAGAATTTTGATTTAAATAATAATAAAGTTGGTATTGGTCAAATATTTACTATGGATAATAGTTATTTTGAAAAACATCGTGATGAATTTGTTGAATTAATAAATAAAGTGGCTAAGCAAAATGATTATTATATTGTAGCTTTATTTATTACCGATATCGTTAAAAATGGATCTTATATTCTTTATAATGATAGTGCCAGCGATACATTAGGTTTAGCCTTTAATATAGATATTAAAGAAGGATCTTATATCGATGGTTGTGTATCAAGAAAGAAACAAATTGTACCAAGTATAATGGATGTTATGAATTAAAAAAAGAAGTATCAATTGATACTTCTTTTCACATACTTTCTGTTGAATCATATTTAGATAATAAATCAGTAAATATGCTTCCTAAACTATATAATTTTTCTTGATCTTCGGGGGTTATATCTTTGATATTAGCAGCATCTTTTGTTGCTATCGTATCAACATTATCACCTTTAGTAAATTCTAATTGATTTTTAATATTAAATGTATATGAAGTTGTTGTACCATTACTTGTTCCAGATAATATTGCTGTTAATTCAATTGTTACTTTATAATCAGCATTAGCAGATATCTCTTTTAGTTCATATGTTCCTTTTAATTCAATATTAGCATTATCATTAATAGTATAAATTAAATCATATGTTCCATCTTTACCAACAGTACCAGTTACATATGTTTTATCTCCATATTTAATAGTAACATTATATGTATTATCACTTAATACCCATTTAACAGATGCTAGAGCTTTTTTAGTATTAGAATCTATAATGCGAATTTCTTTAGTACTATCATATTGGTAATAATCAATAATTTCTTTATCACCTATTAATTCAAATAATACAACAGTATTTATGTCTTTAACATACATATTTAATGTAGTCGTAAAATTATATTTGTTTTGATATTCTTTTAAGGTATCACTTAATTTTTGTACTACTTCATCTTTAGTCATACTATTAGTAGTCATTAAGATATTCATAGCATCGCCATCATTTTGAATACGATCAAAATAATCTTTCAATATAGTTGCCATTTTAGCAGTAGTAAGTTCTAAAGAATACTTTTTAACTTTAACACTACTATCTAATGTTATTTGTTCATTAGTAACTTTAAAATCTTCGTTTTTAATATTGCTTCCTAATGATTGAACTAATAATTTTCTAAAGACATCCATATTACTGGTATCTACTTTATTAAAGATACTATAGTAATCTTGATCTTGATAATAATATTTTGATAATACATCATTAATTGTAAAATACAATTTATTGTTACTTAAAATAGCATTACCACTTATTATTTTGTTGTCACCACCAGTTAAATTAGCATCTATCGATGAAGCTTTTGAGCTGGCGTTTTCAACATAAGTACCACTAAATGTATAAGTATTAGTAGATAATCCTAATTTAGAATCAATATTTAATGATAAATCTTCTTTAGCTTTTATTTTGTCAGTATTATATAAAAATTTATTTAAATTTTGTACTGTCTTGCTATTAAATGTTTCATTTAAACCTTTAGTTAAATTATTAATAGATGTAATAGCGACAACTTTAGGGCTAGTAATAAATTGAAATCCAAAATATCCTAATACACCTAATATGATTAAGATAGCAAAGAAAATAATTAACCCCTTTTTCCTTTTCTTTGGTTTAACTTGTTCAGGAGTATTATTATTTAATGATGCTTGAAATGCTGATTCTTTTTGTTCAGCAACATTTTGTTCTTGTTTAACTACTGATTCAGCAGTAATAGTTTGCGCTGTGGCAGATATAATTGGTTTAACATACTTGTCTTTTTCTTGAACCTGTTTTTGTTCTAGTTGAATTTCTGGAACTACTAAAGAATCAACAACATTTGATGGGATTTGTGTTTTAGACCCGCCATTAATAGTAACATCAATTAATCTATCATTTTCTAATACATAATTAATATTTCCACCAGCTTGATTATTAGCAAATGCTGATATAAAGTCACTAACATTTTTTAAGTCATTAGGATCAACAGCAACTAACTCATTATTTTTAAGTTCACCAAAACCAATAGTAGTTAAATTATTTACCGGTTCTCCAATGGTATAAAAAAGATATTCTTTGCCAAAAATTTTGTAAATGAATGCTTTCTTACTTTCTATCACATTTTTATTTGTATCTAACAACTTCATGTACAACTCCTACCTTATGTAATAATTATATACCATATTAATGCACAAAAAAAGTCTCAAAGAGACTTAATTGACAATCTGGTCGGGAAAACAGGATTTGAACCTGCAACACCTTGGTCCCAAACCAAGTGCACTACCAAGTTGTGCTATTTCCCGATATGGTGCGCCCTAAGGAAGTCGAATCCATAACCTTTAGATCCGTAGTCTAACGCTCTATCCAATTGAGCTAAGGGCGCAGACAAGCGCCATTTGTAAAAAATTAAATGGTGGCTCCGGGTGGAATCGAACCACCGACACAAGGATTTTCAGTCCTTTGCTCTGCCGACTGAGCTACAGAGCCAACTGGCGGTCCCAACCGGATTTGGACCGGTGATCTTTTGCGTGACAGGCAAACGTGATAAACCGCTACACTATGGGACCAATATGGTTGCGGGAGATGGATTTGAACCAACGACCTTCAGGTTATGGGCCTGACGAGCTACCAAGCTGCTCTATCCCGCGATATAAAAATATAAATGGCGGAGAAAGAGGGATTCGAACCCCCGCACCGTTTCCGATCTGTCGGTTTTCAAGACCGATCCCTTCAACCGCTTGGGTATTTCTCCATTGGTGCCTAAGACCGGACTTGAACCGGTATGAGGTTTAGCCCTCGCAGGATTTTAAGTCCTGTGCGTCTACCATTCCGCCACTCAGGCAATATTTATAAATGTCCATAGGACAATTAAGAGTATACAATATTTTGCTTATTTTGACAAGTCTTTTTATTGTATTTTAAATAAAAAGGTATCTAAGATACCTTGATTTACAAAAAAATGGTGACTCGTGGCGAATTCGAATCGCCGACCCTTTGATTAAAAGTCAAATGCTCTACCTGCTGAGCTAACGAGTCATACAAAATGGCTGCCCTGGCTAGATTCGAACTAGCGCAATGCCACAGTCAAAGTGTGGTGCCTTACCACTTGGCTACAGGGCAATATTACAACCAAGTCAGTAAATAAAAAAATGTATTCACAAACCGACCAAATGTTGCAAAAAATAAAATGGTGGAGGGAGATGGATTCGAACCATCGAACCCGAAGGAACAGATTTACAGTCTGCCGCATTTGGCCGCTTTGCTACCCCTCCAAAATATGGTGCCGAATATCCGCCTCGAACAGATGACCTACTGATTACAAATCAGTTGCTCTACCAACTGAGCTAATTCGGCAAAAACATGGTGGGGGATATAGGACTCGAACCTATGACCCCCTGCTTGTAAGGCAGATGCTCTAACCAACTGAGCTAATCCCCCACGTCTGTAGACGTCTTTAACTATAACATCTTAGGCTTTTGTTGTCAACTTGTTTTAGTTATTTTTTAGATTTTTTCTTTATAATTTTCTATCCATTCTGGCAATTTATCTTCTAAGCCTTTAAAACCTGTACCCATTTCAACAATTTTTGTCTTACGAGCATGTTTTCTAGCATTGTATGGCATATCTTTAATACTTAATTTTAGATGACCATGTTCTTCATCAATACCAATGATTTTAGCTTTTATTTCGTCACCAACTTTTAAGTAGTCATTAATGTCTTTAACATATCCATTTCTAAATTCAGATATATGAATCATACCAGTATAGTATTCATTTAAAGATACAAAAGCGCCATAAGATTCTATACCACTTACAGTTCCTTTTACTATTTCTCCTACTTCATATTTGTTCATAAATCACCAAAAATATTATAACACAATGGTAGTATATAAAAAAGTATTTACTCACAAGAATAAATACTATATAATAACAACGTAAGTGGTGAAATTATGAGTAAAAGCAATAAAGAAATTGAAAAAGAAATAAACAATGTTATAGATAAATTAAGACCGTTTTTAGTTAATGATGGTGGTAATGTAGAATTCATTAAATATGAAGATCACAAGGCATACATAAAATTAGGTGGTGCTTGTGCTAATTGTAATCTACTTGATTTAACACTTAAAGATGGTATTGAAATGGCCATTCAAGAAGAAGTTCCTGAAGTAGAAGAAGTTATTAATGTAATGTAAAAAGGACTTTCGTCCTTTTTATTTTAATTTTATCGAAGCAAAGTAATAATTACCATCTGTATCTTTTTGAAAAGTATAAACATAAGTATTACTTTTGTCTAAATACCCATCAGCTTGTGAATTTATCTGATCAGAAGTACTTCCTTTAATAGTAGCAAGTGTTGTTCCGTCATATGGTGTAGATATTGTATAAGTAACATCTGGGTCAACACCTAAATTATAATGTGTTGGTGTCAGTAATAATACTTGCTCTGTAATTTCAATTTTATTAGAATATTCTTTAGCATCAACTAATTTTAAATAATAATGTGGTAATGGTGCACCTGTTCCGCAACCAGTTGATTGTGGTACATAGGCCTTTTGCGAAGAATCATAAATATGATTATAGCAACTATCTTTTACTTCTACATTATTATAAGTAATTGAACTGCCAAATACTTTTACCATATAATTTTTAAAATCTTCTATTGATACAGTAACATTTTCTTTGCTACTATCTTCATTTAATGCTTCAGTTCCAGCTAATACTTTGTAACGATCATCTAAATCATTAGCATTTATACCTTTGCTTTTGTACAATCTGCCAAAAAATTCGTCGTTATTTAATGAAGTTATATTTAGTACTAATGCACTATTTTTCATTAAATTTGTTACTTGTGTTCCATTAATGTCTAAATTTTGTCCTACTTCTTCGCTTGTAGATTCCGATGTGCTTGATTCTGATGTGCTTGAAGTAACTTTTGAATTATTCTTTCCAACTGTCATACCAATATAAAAAGCAGCGCCAATTAGTAAAATTACTAAAACAGCAATAATTATTTTTAATGTTTTATTAGAGTTCTCCATATTCCCTACTTTCTAATATAATTTTATCATAGATATATTTTAAGTCAATAAAATAACTATTCTTTCGAATAGTTATTTATTATCTCCATCTTTAGGCATTGGTTCGCCTTCAAGGATTTGTTTTATCTGATCATATTTGATTTGATATGAAACTGTTTTACTTTGTAAATCAAATAATTCTTCTTCAAGTCTCTTCTTTTCTTGTGCTATTTCTTCATACATTGATTTATAATCAACAGGTTTTTCTTCATGAACTGGTGCCTCAGGTATAGTTGGCATTACTGGTGCTACAACAGGTGCAACTGGAGGTACAGGCATAGGTGTTGGTGTAACAACAGGTGGTACTTCAACTTTTTTAGACATTGCTTCAAATAAACTATCAGCTTTAGCACTAATATCAGCAATAGCTGGCTCAGTCTTAACTTCCTCAACTTTAAATTCTTTCTTATTGGCTTCTAAATCTGGTAAAACATCTCCGGCAAGTTTAAATACCTTTAAGTGCTCTACTACTAATCCAGCTAATTTATTATAATCTAAATCTCTAACAGTTAATTCTTTACCTTCTCTATTTTCATTAACAATATTCCTAATCGTTGCTTTTACGTATGTCCATTCTTGTTCAGTTAAATCTGATGTAATACCATCTTTTATCTTAGTAACATATAATCTAACATTGTTGTCAGCATCTACTTCATTTAATGTATATAGTAAAATTTCAGCGTCGCTCATAACAAAGTAACGTATTACTTCTACATCAAACGGATCTTTATGAGGATTTAAAATAGTTATTTTATCCATAGTATTACTCCTTTACTAATTCACTACCATTATACTAAATCTTTCCTTGCTTTTCAACATATATCGTTAATTTTCACATTTTTAGTTTTAGAGTATAATAGTGGTATGAAAAGAAAAATTTTGAACATTATTGCTGAATTATTTGGTTCCATTTTATGGATATATCTTGGTATAACTCTAATTATATCTAATGATAAGTTTATGAGAGATTTATATCTTGTGACATTTTTTGCTGTTTTAGTATATTCCATAATTAAAATCATTAATGTTTTTGCTAACAAAAAGAAGAAAGAATATTTTAGGACAATTACTCGTGCCATATTAAATACTATACTCGGTATCTTTCTATGCTTTCATATTAATTACTTTGTAAAAGGCATAATATTGATATATATACTTTATTTATTAATGCTTACAATAACTGAATCTATTAACTCATACATTTATTATACTAAGCATATTAAAGGTGTTATTAAGCCAATATCTAATGCTATATTTAATAACATTATGGTAATTATCATGATATTCAATCAAGACAATGTTAAGATTGCATCTTTGATATTTGGTATATATTTTATTATTTATGGTGCATTTGAATTCTTAAATATGATAGTTGATTTATTACCACAAAAAGTACAAGAAGAAATCAGAATTGCTCTTCCATCCGTTGTAGCAATGTTCATACCAAAAATATTAATACAAAAGATTGATGATGATATGGTTAATAATAAATTTGAAAAGACTAAATATCAGAAGAAACCAGGTCATGCTAATCTATTTGTTATCATTCATCTTGCTAAAAGTGGATCTGCTGCCTATGGTCACATTGAGATAGCGCTTGGTAATAAAATATATTCATATGGTAATTATAATAATCATTCCAGTAGAATATATGGTGCTCTTGGTGATGGAATGTTAATGATTTGTGATAGACAAAAATATATGCGTCAAGAAGTTATTATGAATAAGAGATATCTATTTGAATTTGGATTACATGTAGCGCCTATTGAAATGATTAAAATTAAAAAGAAATTAAAAGGCATATTTAAAGATAGTAACAGATGGTATTCAGATATCGAAAGAAAAGCTATGGGAGATAAATCTATCACTAAATATGATGATGCTAGTAGTAATATGCATCGTTATGCGGATGCTGAATTTTACAAGGTAACTAAAGGAAAACATCAAAAATTCTTTATATTACAATCTAATTGTACTATGATGCCAGAGGCAGTCTTAGATGTGATTGGTCTTCATATTCATAGTATGAATGGTATCTTGGCGCCAGGTAATTACTTTGATTATTTAAATAGTGAATATAATCGTGATAACTCTAAATTTATATCTAAACGAGTATATACAAAAGAAGATTTTAATTAATCTTCTTTTATTAATTCCACACTTGAATTATTTTTAATTTCTTTTATAAATTCTGAATAATTGCTATAAGGTGATAATAAATAGACATAGTTTTTTGTACGTGTTAAAGCAACATAGAATAGTCTTCTCTCTTCTAATATATCCTCTTTAATATTAAGAATCTTAGGATTATCCTTATGACTTGGAAATCCATATACTCCATCATTCATATTAATGATGATAACTTGATCAAAGCCTAATCCTTTAGAGGCATGAACAGTTAGATAAGTTATATCTAAATTGGGATATTTTACTGATATTAATTTATCGCCATCTAATATAAAATGCTTTTTATCTAGATAGTATTTAATATCAAAAGTATATCTACCTAATATTAATATCTTCTGATTATTAAATTTACTTAGTATTTTTTCTAATACTTTTATTCTAGTATATTCATCTATATAACATATCTTAACTGCTTTATCTAAATGTTTATTGCTTATTAAATCTTTCTTAATATGAATATTATCACGCATAATGAATGAGCCAGCTAAATTAATTAATTCTTGGCTATTACGATATGTATTAACTATCTTTATTATCTTTAAATTATCTCTTTTTAAAAATGATCTGAAGATATTAACATCTGAACCTGCAAAAGCATATATTGCCTGCCAATCATCACCTACTACTATTAAATGAGAATCTACTGCTAACTTTTCTAATAATTCATAACGTTCTTGGGATATGTCTTGATACTCATCAACTATAATGTACTCCCATATTTTATGATTAACTTGTTTAGTAGCAATTTTAATCATATCATCAAAATCTATTAATTTGTTTTTAGATTTATAACTCTCATAATAATTAATTATATTGTATTTTGATTTAATGAAAATGTTACCTTTTTTATTTAATATAATATTAGAAGTATCTCTAAATATTATATTAATATATGAAGTATAATTTATCTTTTTAAACCTTTTATAGATATTGATTAGACCTAGATATCTAATTAATGCTGATACATCTATATACTCTGCTACACTCCTTAAATCTATCTTATTTAGATAATCAGTTAATACTCTATTTCTTTCTTCTTCACTGATAATTTTATAATTATGTCCAATTATCTTTAAACCTAGTTTATGGAATGTTAAAACATCTACTTTTAAATTAAATTCTTTATTAATTCTTTCTTGTAACTCAGATACAGCCTTATTAGTAAATGAGATAACTAATATATCTTTGGGATTAACATTCTCTTTTTCAACAAGATATTTTACTTTAGCAGCCATAGTTGTCGTCTTACCACTACCTGCTCCGGCAATAATCATCTCATTTTGAGCATTACATACGACAGCTTCTTTTTGATTATCATCTAACTTTATATCTTTATAAATTGTATCTAAATAATTATTATCCATACCTTAATATACTAATTAATTTAGATTTTTCCTTTAAAAAAGATAGATTATTCAAAATAATCTATCTTCATATTATGTCTTACTTTTTTCATTGTACTTTTAGCACGTTTATGTGCAGCATTAGTACCTTCTTTTAGTATTTCATCTACTAATCCTGGACGTTCTTCATAGTACTTTCTTCTAGCTTGAATTGGCTTTAAATAGTCAATTATATTTTGCGCTAATTCTTTTTTACAAGCTACGCATCCGCGACTACCAGCCTTACATTCTTTGCATACTGTATCAGTATCTTTAGTAAATAATTTATGATAGTAATAAACCATACATACATCTGGATTACCTGGATCATCTTTTTTAATCTTATTAGGATCTGTAATTGCTTTCATTACTTTTTTAGTAATAGTTTCTTCATCATCAGCTAAATAAATAGCATTGCCTAATGATTTAGACATCTTATCATTACCATCTAAACCTTTAATACGAGATTCTTTTGATACTACTGCTTTAGGTTCTTTAAATGTTTCACCATAAATACTATTAAATTTACGTGCTAATTCTCTAGCTTGTTCAATATGTGGAAGTTGATCATCACCTACTGGAACGATATCACCATCCATAACCAATATATCTGCTGCTTGGCTAACTGGATATCCTAAGAATCCATATGTTATTAAACCATCATCATTACCAAATATCTCTTTCTTAGATGCTTCATATTTAGTAGTAGGATTACGATATAAACGTGATACTGTTACTAAATTAGATAAATATGTAGTAAGTTCAGTTGTTTCTGGTATCATTGATTGAATATATATATGTGATGTTTTAGGATCCATACCTACAGCAAGATTATCTAATGCAATTTCGCGTACATTTTCTCTTACTTTTTCAGGATCATTAAAATTATCCGTTAAAGCTTGAACATCGGCTATTAAAATATATGTTTCATAGTCATGTTGCATTTCAACTCTATTTTTTAGACTACCAAAATAATGACCGATATGTAATCTGCCAGTTGGACGATCTCCTGTAATAAGTATTTTCTTTTCTTCCATAAAACTCACCTGTTTATATAATAACACAAATATGCCAATTTGCACATTATTCTCATTGTGTTATAATACTTGAGCGAGGTAAAAGTATGTACTTAGAAACAGATAAAAATATTAACAGAAATAATGAAGAAAAAATGATAAAGCAAAGTATATGCGAATTATCAAATCTTTTTAGTGATGAAAAATTTCATCGTGCTGTAAAAAAAATTAAAAATGGTACGCATAAAGTTGAAGTATCATATGATAAAGATGCTAAACGTGGCGATTTAAATGCCAAAATAAATGATTATGATATTTATGATGTAAATTATAGTATTGGCGATAATCCTAAAGATAACGAATTTAATCGTATTAAATCTTTTGCACATGTATTATTGGCATCTAGAAATGATAAGAGTGAATTTTATATACATAATAGATCTGCTGTTGGTCCATGTCACTATGATGCTAAAGAAAATAAATATTATGGTAAATCATTAGCTCATGGTACTGGAAATGTTATGGCTAAAATGGCTATGATAAAACAAAATTGCCCTGATTTAATGGAAGGATACTTAGAAACGGGTTTATTTGATACAGAAGATGAAGATTATTCTTTTTCAGAAGAAATGGCTCGTTTGCTTACTTTAGCATCTATTGATTCTCACAAAAGAACTGCTGTAACAATATATGCTAAAGCCTTAAATAGTGAAGATGGTCTTGATAATAAAGTTATAAAATCAACATTCTTAAATTCAGCAGTTAAAAACAACTTTGAATTTGAAAGAGAATATAACTTACTATCTAAAGGTACTTATAAAGACTTATGTGATGAAATTGATGAAATAGAAGATAAATATTTAGAAGATGGTAGTTATGATCCTGAAATGGTTAATGATTGTATTAATCAAATAAGAGATTATCATGGTAACAAAGTATTCACTCTTAATGCTCGTAGATTAATGTCTGATGAAACAATGAGAGACTCTAATGAAAAATTTGAATCATACGTTACAAGTTCCAAATATGGTCTTGTTAAATCAAGAGGTAGAGTATTAACAAAGCATCAATAAGATGCTTTTTAATTGAGCAAAAGGTAATATTTTAGTAAAATAAGTTACCAAAAGATAAATATATAGTATAATTAGGTAGGTGATAAAATGAAATTTATAGATAATATAGATAAAGATGAGTACGAAGAATTTGTAAGTCATCACAAAACTAAATCACACTTTATGCAAAGTTATTACTTTGGTGAAGTAATGAAGTATAAAAATTACACTCCACATTATGTTGGAATGAAAGACGGCAATAAATTAGTTGCAACTGCGCTTATGCTTAAAAAAGCCTTACCAGGTGGATTCTGCTATTATTACTCACCACGTGGTTATGTAATGGATTTTAATAATTTTAAATTATTAGAAGAATTTACTGATAATATTAAGGTATATGCTAAAAAGAATAATGCTCTTTATGTTAAAATTGATCCTGATATTAAAAGACATACTTTAGATATAGATGGCAATATTGTCGATGGTGAAAAGAATTATAAATTAATGGATGAACTTAAAAAACTTGGTTATAAACATCAAGGATTTGGGACAGACTTTATTTATGAAGAACCTAGATTTACTTTTAGATTAAACTTAGATGATGAATGGGATAATATTTATTCTAGAATGCATGCTACAACTAGAAAGATATTAAATAGAAAGAATCAATATGATTTAGATACTTATATTGGTACTGAAAAAGATATACCTGACTTCTATATTACAATGGAAGAAACAGCACAAAGAGAAGGTATTGCATGTAATCCAATTAAGTATTATCAAGAATTTTATAAGATATTACATGATCAAGGTATGAGTGATTTATACGTTGTTAAAGTAGATATTAAACATCTAAAAGATATATATCAAAATAAGATTAAAGATATTGAAGCTAACATAAAAATCGAAGAAGAACGCAAGCATACTGGTAAAGTTAATGACTTAAAAAATGAATTAGCTAAAGCGCAAAAAGAATATGATGCCATTAAAGATATGAAGAATGAAAAAAGAGTTCTATCTTCAATCATCACAGTTAAATATAATGATAAAGTTTGGACGATTCATGGTGGTAATACTACTGATTTAAGAGAATTAAATTCTAATTATTGGCTATACTATACAATAATTAAAGATGCCCATGATCAAGGATATAAAGTTATTGATTTCTTTGGTACTAGTGGTAATCCTAATCCACCTAAAGATAATCCAGTATATGGTATACATAACTTTAAGAAACGTCTTGGTGGCGAATACACTGAATTTATTGGAGAATATGATTTAATTATTAATCCATTTATGTATTTTGTATATAAAGTTATTGTTCCAATAAGAAGAAAGATTGTTCATAAAATGCTAATAAAAAAGGCAGCTAAGAAATAGCTGCTTTTATTTTGTCTTTTCGAATTGTGAATTATAAAGATTAGCATAGAAACCATTTTTTTTCATTAAATCTTTATGACTACCCTGCTCAATAATATTTCCATGATCCATAACTAAGATAATATCTGCATTTTTAATTGTTGATAAACGATGGGCAATGATAAATGAAGTTCTGCCTTCAGTTAGCTTATCCATAGCTTGTTGTACTAATTCTTCAGTACGTGTATCAACACTACTTGTCGCTTCATCTAAGATTAAGAATGGAGCATTTTTAATCATACCACGGGCAATAGTTAATAATTGCTTTTGTCCAGCAGAGATAGTATCACTATCAGTAATTTTATAATCTAAAACTCCTGGTAATGATTTAACAAAGTGATCTACACCTACTACCTTTAAGGCATTCATAATCTCTTTATCAGTTGACTTATCATTATACTTAATATTATCTCTAATAGTACCATTAAATAGCCAAGTATCCTGTAATACCATTATAAATAAGTCATGAATGTTTTCTCTCTTTAAATTATGAATAGATTTTCCATCAATTAAGATATCACCATCTTTAATATCATAGAATTTCATTAATAGATTAACCATTGTTGTTTTACCAGCACCTGTATGACCAACAATAGCCACTTTTTGACCCGGTTTAACTACACAATTGAAATCTTTAATAACATTATTTTCTCCATCATAGCTAAATTTAACATGTTTAAATTCAATATTACCTTTAACTTTTTTAGGATCTAAATAATCAGTTAGATTGCTTTCATCAGCCATTTCTGGTTCTTCTAAGAATTTAAATATTCTTTCTGATGCAGCAGTACCTGATTGAACATTAGTCATAGCTTGCGCTATTTGAGATAATGGATTAGTAAATAGTCTTATATAAATCATAAATGATACTATAACACCAAATTCAATCTTATTATCCATAGCAAGAATAGCACCTACTACACAGACAGCAACATAACCAAAGTTACCAATGAAATTCATAATTGGTTGCATTAATCCTGATAAGAATTGACTCTTTCTTGATGCATTATAAACATTATTATTATATTCATCAAATTGTTCTCGAGCTAGTTTTTCACCATTATAAGCTTTAACTACGTTATGTGATGAATATATTTCTTCAATATGACCATCTAATTTACCTAACTCTTTTTGACGAGCAGTAAAATACTTTTGGCTTCTCTTTAAGATAAAGAACATTAAGATAAATCCTAATACTGATGATAATATTGCTGTTATAGCCATTGTAACGTTTGTTACAAACATCATTACAATAGAGCCAACAAATAATGTTACTGAACTAACTAAGGTTCCTAAACTATTACTCATGGCATTAGCCATAGTATCAATATCATTAGTAATAATAGATAGAATATTACCTGTTTCATGTTCGTCAAAGAATTTTAATGGTAATTTATTAATCTTTTCTTCAGAAGATTTTCTTAAATCCTGTGCAAAAAGATTAGATATTGTAGCCATTATGAATCCTTGTAAGTAATTTAAAACAATTCCTATCAAATATAGAATTAGTAAGAATAAAGCAATAGATTTAACTTTATCCATATCTATTCCAACTCTAAATCCTTCTGCAATAGCGTTAGTTAAATCACTTAGTTTATTTGGCGCAATAATTGATGTTATAGCGCCTCCTGTTGCAAGTACAAGAGCAATCACAGTCGGAACTATATATTTATGCATATAAGAAACTTGTTTTTTTAATGCCAGTTTTAAATCTTTTGGCTTTTCACCAACAGAACCTGGTCCTTGATGTCTAGGCATTATCTAATTCCTCCTTTGATAGTTGTGAATATGCTATTTCTTTATAAACTTCACATTTCTTCATTAATTCTTTATGAGTACCAATACCAACACATTCTCCTTGATCTAGAACAACTATTTTATCAGCATCTAAGATAGTACCAATACGTTGAGCGACAATTAAATTAGTTGCTTCTTTAGTATACTTTCTAAGTTCACTACGAAGAACGTGATCTGTCTTATAATCAAGAGCACTAAAGGCATCATCAAAAATGTATATTTCTGGATTACGTGCTATAGCACGGGCAATAGCAATACGTTGTTTTTGTCCACCACTTATATTAGTTCCACCTGCGGCAATATCACTATTTTCTTTCTTAGGCATTTCATTAACAAACTCTTCAGCTTGTGCTACTTTGATAGCCTCTTTTATTTTCTTATCATTAATATCATTACCATTATCACCATAACCAACATTATTTTTAATTGTGTCATTAAAGATAACTGCACGTTGTGGAACATATCCTAATTTATTATATAAATATTCCAAATCATAGTCTTTGATATTAACGCCATCAATTAGTATTTCACCATCACTAACATCATAAAATCTCATTACTAAGTTAATTAGTGTTGATTTACCACTACCCGTTGATCCAATAAAGGCTACTGTTTCGCCAGCATTAGCTTTAAATGAAACATTCTTTAATATGTATTCATCAGCATCTGGATATTTAAATGAAACATTCTTAAATTCAACTTTAACATCGCTACGAGCACTAGTTACATCACCATTTTTAATTTTAGATTCTGTATCTAATACTTCATTAATACGATCTGCTGATACACTAGTACGAGGATACATAATGAATATAATAGCAAGCATTAAGAACGACATAATAACTTGCATTGAATAACTTGAAAATACTACCATATTACTAAATAAAGTAATCTTATCCATCATATTAGCAGCATTAATTAAATATGCCCCAATGAAATAAATAGATAATGTTAAACCATGCATTACTAAATTAATAGTTGGTTGCATAACTGCTAACATTCTTTGTGTAAATAATTGTGTATCTGTTAATTTTTTATTTCCTTCGGCAAACTTATCTTCTTGATATTCTTCAGCATTAAATGCACGCACGACTCTAATACCTTTTAAGTTTTCACGAGCTAATTCATTAATACTATCAATTAACTTTTGAACAATTTTAAATTTAGGTAAGACAACGATAATTAAGATAGTAATTACAAATAATAGAACAAATATTGCTACTCCTGTTGCAAGACTCCATTGCCAACCTTTGCCTAATATCTTTAATATAGCCCATACAGCCATGATTGGTGCTTTAATTAGCATTTGTAAGCCCATTGCGATAAACATCTCTATTTGGGTTATATCATTGGTTGTACGAGTAATTAAACTACTAGTACTAAACTTATTAATCTCTTCCATTGTAAAACTTTGTACTTTATTAAATATTTTAGATCTAATATTTTTAGAAAATGTTGCAGATAATAAAGAGGCTAAGTATCCAACGATAATAGCAGATACTAAACTACCTCCAGCACACAGAAGCATATAGCCTCCTTGTACTAAGATATCATTCATACTACTACCTTTAGTTTGAACTAGTTTAGTAATCTCTGTCATATAATCAGGCATTTTTAGTTCTAACCAAACCTGTACTACTATTAAACTTATTGATATGACAATTAATCCCATATCTTTTTTACTAAAATTTTTAAATAATTTAAACATTCTTTTCTTTCTCCTGTTCCACTAAGTTATCAGCCATTTGATCTACTACCTTCATAAAGGTATCAAAATCTTTAGAATCGATATTTTTTTTCATAAACGACATACTTTTTAATTGAATATCTTGTAAATCTTTTAATGTATCTTGAGCCCTATCATTAATAACAATATGTTGATAGCGATGATCTTTATCATCCTCTATTACCTTGATAAAACCACGATGCTCTAAATCATTAATGGCCTTTGATACATAAGCTTTTGAATATCCTCTAAAACAAACGGCATCTTTTGCATTATTAAAGTCTGGATTATTACCAAAGAATAATAAGACAGATGCTTCCGCACCAGAAATACCATGCTTATGACCACACTCTTTTAAATCATGTTCAAATTGATGACGTGATTTTTTTAACATAAACATAAATCTTCCAATATTTTTATGCATATATCCTCCAAATAGTTCACATACGAACTATATCAGTATAGTTCACTTGTGAACTATTGTCAATATAAAAATAAAAAAAGTGATATAAATCACTTAAAAATATTAAATGGATATTTATTAGGCAAATCTAACTTAAATGTCATCTCTTCTTTTGTAATAGGATGAATGAATCTAAGTTCACTTGCATAAAGGGCTAAATCAGTATTTGGTATAGCATCTTTATTATATTTTTGATCTCCATACAATGGATGTCCATGGTATGAAAATTGTACTCTTATTTGATGTGATCTACCTGTTATTAAATTGATTTTAACTAATGACATATTATCTTTATAACTTACTAATTCATAAGTTAATTTAGATTCTTTACCATTAGGATCTACTTTGGATATATTAGTAGATTCATCTTTCAATAATTTATCATTGTATGAGCCGCTTTCTTCTACTTTGCCCATTACAACCGCATAATAAGTTTTATGCATATTATTAGTTCTAACTTCTTCTGATAAACGGCTTGCCGCTTTAGATGTTTTAGCGAATACCATAACACCACCGACTGGTCTATCTAAACGATGTACTAATCCTAAATAAACATTGCCTGGTTTATGATATTTCTCTTTTAACATTGCTTTTAATTCAGTAAGCATATCAGTATCTTTAGTATCATCTGCTTGAACTAGCATTCCAGCAGGTTTTTCAACTACTAAAAGATGATTATCTTCATATAATACTTTAATCATGCATACCTCCTATTTTTTATAAACTTTTATTATCTTTAAATCTTCTAAATCAGACATAGAATTTTTATCATATATAACATTATCAATAACGCTTATCATATGATACCAATTATCTTTATGCGCGAAGACAATATTATTGCCATCTAATGATATATCTTTTAAAAACTTATCTTTATAATTATCAATAATATTAAAATTATGATTTAGCAAATAATGTTCAAATGTGCTTTCATCAGCAATATTACCAATTAATTTTAATTCTTTAATAAGAATATCACAATTTTTATTTAAAGATTTTGATATCGATCTTACTACACATCCACCTTCAGCAATTTTGGGATTATAATTTTCCACTCTCATAAATTCTCCAAATTTTATAATCATAATATTAATCAACAAATTTATATCATACACTAATAATATTATTAATTATTCTTCTCACAAATATAAAGCATATGACAACTATATCCTTGTAAATCTCTTCTTTCACAAACTGATAATTGATATTTTATCCACATTTTATATTCTTCATCAGACATATTATTAATTTTATCTGAAAGTATCTCTGATATACCATCTGTTGCTATATCATGTAAAAATGTAACATTATAATTACTCATTAGTTTTTCAAATTCTTCTATATAAAATGGTGCAAAAACTTCTTCTGGATATCTTTTAAATTTAAAGGATGAATCAAAATCTTTTTGATAACCATCTAATAAATGATCTATTCCCCAATCACCCATTATTCCATCGCTTGTTATATATGCAATAGCTATTATTCCTTTTTTCTTTGTTACTCTAATTGCTTCTTTAATAGCTTTGTCTATATCCTTATCATCATATAAGTGGTACAGAGGTCCAAAAACTAATGTAACATCAAAAGTATTATCATCAAATATTGATAAATCTAATGCATCACCTTGTTCGGCTCTTATTTTCATATTAGAAGTAATATGAGATTTTAATATTTCTAAATTATGTTGAACATATTCAATTGCAGTTACATCATATCCTTTACTTGCTAAATATAAAGAATATCTTCCAGTACCTGCTCCTAATTCTAAAACTCTATTGCCTTCTTTTATTATTTTATCTAAATAATTTTTAGTAATAACAAATTCTAAATTATGTGCATAATTTTTTACTAATCTATTATCTTCATCATATTTATTGTAATACTCGTTTATTATCTCTTCTCTATTTGCCATTTAGTGCTCCTTTTTACATCATTTACTGTTATTATTCTTCCCATCTGCCATAAATGCCACATGGAAGTACTAATTTGTTTTTAGTAATTGGTAAACCTAATTCACCATCACTAGTATGACCTTGATACTTTGATTCCATTGATATCTTTAATATGTTGTATAAAACAGTACTAGATATACCTGTCGTATATGAATTAATTAAAAAGAATAATGGTTTATCTGACATAATTTTCATGCATACTTCAATTAAGACATCAAGATTCTTTTCGAATTTCCACATCTCACCATTAGGACCTCTGCCATAAGATGGTGGATCCATAATAATAGCATCATATTTATGTCCTCGACGATATTCACGTTCGACGAATTTAAGACAATCATCAACAATAAAATGTATTTCATGATCATCTAAATTGCATAGATGCATATTTTCTTTAGCCCAATCATTCATACCTTTAGATGCATCGACATGTGTTACTACGGCACCGGCTTTAGAGGCTGCCATCGTAGCACCACCTGTATATGCAAATAAGTTTAAAACTTTAATTGGTCTTCCAGCATTAGATATTTTATTCATAATGAAATCCCAGTTAACAGCTTGTTCTGGAAATATTCCAGTATGCTTAAAATTGGTAGGACTAACTTTAAATGTTAAACCATGATATTGGATAGTCCAAAAATCTGGTAATTTTTCTTTAAAATCCCAGTACCCGCCACCTTCTGTTGAACGATGATAGAAGCCAGAAATTTTATTCCAAGAATCATCCATTTTGCATGACCACATAGCGGATGGATCTGGACGACGAAGGATAACTTTACCCCAACGTTCTAACTTTTCACCATTCCCGGCATCTAAGCATTCATAATCTTGCCATTCATTACTTAATAACATAATATCACCTACTTCATTATAGCATAAATAAAAAGCCCGAAGGCTTTTTACTAACGTTTACTAAATTGTGGAGCTCTACGAGCAGCTTTTAAACCTGGTTTTTTACGTTCTTTAGCACGTGGATCACGTGTAACGAAACCAGCTCTTTTTAGAATAGTACGGAATGAATCTTCCTTACCTTCATTTGCCTTATCACTTTCGATAAGTGCACGAGCAATACCTAATCTAATAGCTTCTGCTTGTCCTAAGAAACCACCACCACTAACTGTTGCATCAACATCAAATGTTTCTTCAGTCTTAGTTGCAACTAGTGGTTGTTTTAAATCCATAATGTTTGTGGCATATGGGAAGAAATCTTTAGCATCGCGACCGTTAACAGTAATCTTTCCTTTTCCTGGAGTTAATGTTACTTGTGCGATAGATTTTTTTCTTCTACCAGTACCAATATACTTCTTTTCCATATATCCTCCTACAATTCAATCTTTTCTGGTTTTTGTGCTTGATGTGGTTGTTCAGCATCTGCATAAACAAACAACTTCTTAGCCATAGCGTTTCCAAGTCTTCCGTTTGGAAGCATTCCTTGAACTGCTCTTTCAACCATTTCTTCTGGATATTTTTCTAACATTGTAGCAGCATTTCTTTCTCTTAATCCACCAGCATAACCACTGTGATTATAATACATCTTATCTTGTAACTTGTTGCCAGTTAAATTAACTTTAGCAGCATTTACAATGATAACGAAGTCTCCGCAATCAATGTGTGGTGTATAAGTTGGTTTGTTCTTACCCATAAGGATAAAGGCAGCCTTAGTTGCTACACGACCTAAGTTCTTACCTTCGGCATCAATAAGATACCATTTACGTTCTACAGATTCTTTTTTCTGCATGTATGTGTCTTTCATAATATTTTCCCTTTCTATAACTCTTTGTCATGCATTCCCATTGCATTTAGTTCGGTTATAAAATGTACCAGTTAAGATTGTACTAAAAAACGCCTTTAATGTCAACAATTATTAGCATTTTAAAGTAAAAAAGGCATTATTTTGTCTTTGCTTTATCTATTTTTATATTATTTGTTTCAATATAGTTTTCAGTTGAAGCAGTAAGATCACTACTTCCAAGCATTACAGTAGTTTGTTTAAAAGCTAATTTATCTTTGTTTTCATATAACTATCTCATCGTTAAGGACATAAAACATCAATTATTCCTAATACTAAGCAAACAAAAACAATAACAATATCATTAGGTATTTTGTACATTGATATGCAATAAATTAAAGTACATAATAAGATAGCAAATAAAACAAACTTAAAGGTTTTATGAAGTTTTAATTTTAATTTGCTGTAACTTGAAAGATGTGAAAAGATTATTTTTTCAATATGGTACGACAATAATACTACTGAAGCGATTACCATAGGAGTTATTAGATCTATTGTTGAAAATTTTACAAAATAGCAAGTAAAGAGGATAACAATTGATGTCATAGTTCTATGAAAAATAGATTCTTGATTATTTGTAGGATATAAATCGTTTAATTCTGCCGCTGAAATTGTATCATTATCATCTTTCTCAACTTTTGAATTGCTCAAAATTGTTAAAAGATTAATTGTATTTTCATCATCTAAATTACCTTTTAAATCAAACATTATATAGTACGGAATATAATCATTTCTCAACTTAACATCTTCAATGCTTTCAGTTCCTACTTGAGAAAAATCTAAAAGGAATTTTTTTAATCCATACAATTTTGCAATAATATCTTTTCCTTTTTCTGTTTTAACTATTTTGTTTATCTGAATTAATTTAATATTCACGATGTAGAGAATAAACAACAAAAGGAATAGGAAAAAGAAAATATAAAGTATAATATTTTCATATGGTTCTCTTGGTCTAGTTAAAATCTCAACAAAGAAAGCATTGCCAAAAAAGGCTAATGCAGCAAAAAGCACTAATACAACGTATACACTTTTAACAAAAAAATTAAAATTATAATCTGCGTGTTGACCCAATCCTTTTTCTTGAATATCATCCTCAATAAATCTTATTAATTCTTTTTTATATTCGTTTTTATTTTTAGTATAAAAGTTATATTTATCTAATTCTCTCAATATTTGTTGATAATGATTAACAATAAAATCTTCTAATGGACTTAGTTTTGCTCCTTCACATATAGTGCATCCTTCATTTGTTAAATTTATAAATCCTTTATTATTTAAAGAAATCATTGTTGCTGTAACAGCATCTGACAAATTTTTTTCTTCATCTATCATATAACTTAATGTTGCAATACTATAATTAGATAGTAAATCACGATAATAATTATTTTGTTTATCACTATTATCATTAACGTTAATTGCTTTTTTTCCATAATTTATTATTAAGTACAAAATTGATGCGATTCCATAAAGTGCTAAAATTATACCTAAACATAATAAAATAATTGTTATAATCATTATTAATAACCTCTATTATTTAAAGTATAGCATAAAAAAACTGGATTATTTTAATATAACCCAGATATTTTACCATCATTGTCAATTGTCATACCAAGATAGGCTGGTGTTTTAGATAGACCAGGCATAGTCATAATTGTTCCAGTATAAACGACTACAAATCCTGCTCCAGAGCATAATTTAACATCTTTAACAGTAATTTTAAAATGTTCTGGTTTACCTAATAATTTAGCATTATCAGATAAAGAATACTGTGTTTTAGCGATACAAACTGGGCATTTCTTATATCCCATATCTTCATATGATTTAAGTTTATCTTTAACTTCATCACTAATATCTAGGCCATCGGCGCGATATATTTCTTTGGCTACTTTTTCAATCTTAGTAAGTAGTGCATCATCATCTTTGTAGATTAGATTAAACTTAGCTTTATGATCACATATTTTAACAATAGAACGTGCTAAATCAAGTGCACCTACTCCACCATCTTTAAATGTTGTGGATAACTTAACTTCACATATATCTTTGAAATAGTTTTCCACGTACTTATATTCATTTTCTGTATCTGTATAAAAGTTATTAACACAAATGATAACATTATCTGTATACTTTTTCATGTTTTCCACATGAGTTAACAAATTTGGTAATCCTTTTTTAAGATATTCTGTGGATTCTTTAGTTAAATCTTCTTTAGGACATCCACCATTATGTTTAATCGCACGTATTGTAGCATTTACAACAACACAATCAGGCTTTAAGTTATTAAGACGACACTTTATGTCCATAAACTTTTCAGCACCTAAATCAGCACCAAATCCAGCTTCTGTTACAACATAATCAGATAATTTTAAGGCTAACTTAGTTGCAATAACTGAGTTACAACCATGTGCTATATTAGCAAAAGGTCCACCATGAATAATTGCGGGATTACCTTCTAGAGTTTGAACTAGATTAGGTTTAATGGCATCTTTAAGTAAAAGAGTCATAGCATCTTGTGCCTTTAAATCTTTAACATAGAGTGCTTTGCCACTTTCATCATAGCCAAACATGATATTGCTAATTCTTTTCTTTAAGTCTTCTAAACTAGTAGCAAGACATAAAATGGCCATAATTTCAGATGCTACTGTTATAACAAAATGATCATCTCTTTCATTATAACCAATACCTACTTTAACATTTCTTAAAGCACGATCATTCATATCCATACATCTTGGAAATATTACTTCTTTAATATGTAATTCATTACCTTGATAAATATGATTATCAATAATAGCACTTAAAAGATTGTTAGCGGCTGTTATAGCATGCATATCACCAGTAAAATGAAGATTAATATCTTCCATTGGAACTACTTGTGAATAACCACCACCAGTAGCGCCACCTTTAATACCAAATACTGGTCCTAGTGATGGTTCTCTTAATACTACTGTTGCCTTTTTACCGATATAATTTAGTGCATCAGTAATACCAATTGACATTGTAGTCTTACCTTCACCAAATGGTGTAGGATTCATACTTGTAACTAAGATTAATTTGCCATCTTTATTATCAAAATCTTGATATTTAAGATTTATTTTAGCTTTATATTTGCCATAATATTCTAAATCATCCTCTGCAATATTTAACTTAGATGCTATATTTTTAATTGGAATTAACTTTGTGTCATAAGAGATATCTATATCACTTTTCATATTATCACCCAATCTCATTATATCAATTAGTAATTAACTTTAACAAGATATAATCCACATGCAGGAGCAGTCTTACCTGCCTTAGACCTATCTTCTTTTTCTAGTATTGTCTTAATATCACTAGGTATTCTTTTACCATTACCTACTTCTATTAATGTTCCGACCATATTGCGTACTTGGTAACGCATAAATCCATTACCATTAAATCTTATTTTAATGATACTACCTACTTTTTTAATACTAATATCATAGATAGTTCTAACATATGAATCTTTAATATCATCTGATTTAGTAAACGATTTAAAATTATGCTCTCCTATTAAATATTTAGATGCTTCTATCATCAAATTAATATCTAAATCTTGATTATATTGATAAGTATAATCTACTTCTAATGGATTATATTTACCTACATTAATACGATATTCATAAATCTTGTTTTTAACACTAAATCTGGCATGAAAGTCATCATCACAAAGACTTATTCCTTTTATATAAATATACGGCTTAATAAGGCCATTTAATGCCTTTTTAAGGGATTTTAGAGTAATATGAGTATCAATATCAAAGTGGGCGGATTGTTCTAAGGCATGAACACCACGATCAGTTCTTCCAGAAGCATATACTCTTGTATGTTTACCACTAATAGTAGTAAGAGCATCTTCTAATTTATCCTGAACAGTATTATGCGCTTTTTGAGTAGCATACCCATTAAATTTAGATCCATCATAACTAAATCTTATTAAGTATTTCATCTTACCACTTCCCATAACGATATATATCTTTAATTAAATCATTAATATCATCACGATATCCTAATTTAACTTTTTTCTTATCAAGAACTTTATTTTCAAATGCAATAGTATTAGGTTCTAAAACCATATTCTTTTTAGTACGTTTTGCATCTTTAAATACAGAGTATTTGTCCCCTTTAGAAACTACTACTCCTTCTTTGAGAATAACAATATTATCAGCTAGTTTCAAACCACTATCTGTATCATTAGTTGCAATTACAATAGTACGATGATATCTATTTTTTAACATCTTAACTAATCTAATTATACGACTTTTATCTTCATCATTTAATGATACTGTTAAATTATCTAATAATATAACTTTAGGATTAACTATTAAAACAGATGCCAAAGAAACTAATCTCTTTTCTCTAGAAGTTAGTTCGTTAATATCTTTGATATCATCAGTAGATTTTAATCCTACCATTATTAATGCTTGCTTTATTCTTTTACTTTTTTCATTTAAACGATAGTTATGACTTTCTAATTGGTATTCTAATTCTTCTTTAACTGTTTTTGAAATAAATTGTTCATTAGGATTGCCTAACATAAGTCCAATATTTGAATTAACATCAATACTACCATCTACAGGTGAAATATCGTTATTAATTAATGATAATAATGTTGATTTACCACTACCTGATTCTCCCATTAGTACAGTAATTTTTTCATCTTCAATATCTAAATTTAAATTATTAAATACTTTAGTACCATCAGGATATGTATAACTAAGATTCTTTATTTCCATATAGCATTCACCAACTTACTAGTATCTACATAATATCTATCTATCATCTTATAATATTTTAATTTATTGGATAAATCTAAAACAAATGGTAAATTATAACTGATACTCTTTAATATATGTTCATTTACCAAATCTTCTTTTCTAATAATAGAAATATTCTTATCTAAAACAATAATACCATCACTATACATTAAATCATCTGAATCACTAACCATATTAATAAGTATCATACCTTGTTCAACATATCTCTTTAATAATGAGTAAACTCTTTTCTTTGTTAAACCATCCATTAACGAGAATGAATCATCAATTATTAAAACTTGTGGATTTAAAATGATTGTAGATACAAAGGCAATTAATTCCTTTTGACCACCACTTAAATTATTAGGATTTTTATATAATAAATCTGCTATTTCAAAATAATCTACTAAGGCTTGTAATCTTTTATCTTGCATATAATTAGAATATCCACTCATAGCAAATAAAATATTACCTAGTACTGTACTAGATACAAAAGACATATCTGAATCATGATCTAAATAATAAATAGTATCATGTAAATCACGAATATTATATTTATCTATAACTGTATTATTAATATTTATTAAACCATCAGAGTCTAATTCGCCTATTAATAGTTTAGCTAAAGTAGTTTTGCCATTACCGATAACTGATACCCATGATGAAGATCCAATAACGACATTAAGGTTATTGATAATATTTTTATAACTAAGATTGTTTATTCTAATTTGTGCCATTATCTCACCTCAAGACGCACACTATTATAATACATAATAGCCATTTCGACAAATTAAAAAGAGAATTATTTTTTCTCTTTCTTTGATTTATTCTTTTTACCTTTAGAAGTCTTATCAATCTCTGGTAAAGTATAGGTAAAAATAAGTTTATTATCTTCATCACTTAATTTAGAAGTTAACAAGTCTTTATATTCTCTTTTTTCCATAAATCACCTTCTAAATTATAACATAATTCATAATATATAGTCATTATAAATTGTTTATTACTTGGTCTAGTTTGATTATATTTTAAATTAAAAAGATTATCTAAATAATCTAAATTACCATAAAGATAAAGATATTCAATGGATGTTCTAATATCTCTTTCAACTGCATGTGGAGTAGTATTGTATAAAGTACTTAGATTGTTGTAGATATCAACTATTTTATTATTATTAATTAAATCTAAACTATAAAGAATATATTCATAACCTTTAAGATGCGAAGACATACCCAACTTATTTAACAAGTATATCTTAGCATTATTATTCATTATCCTCCAAAAAAAAGAAGTATTAACCAATTACTTCTTTAATAATATTTATAAATTTTTTAGCATCAGTCGATGCACCACCAACTAAATATCCATCAATAGAATCAACTTTATTTAAATCAGCGATATTTTGATCATTAACACTACCGCCATATAATACTTTAACTTTATGACTAGATAAATCAACTACTTCTTTTTTAATAAATTTAATTGTTGTATCAATATCTTCATTAGTTGGTACTACACCAGTCCCAATAGCCCATATTGGTTCATAGGCGATGATAATCTTACTAACATCAATATCTTTTAAATCTCTTTTTAATTCTTGTTTTAAACGAATTTCAGTTAAATGATAATCATGTTCTTTTTTTGTTTCACCAATACATAATATTGGTGTCATATTATTGTTTATTACAGCCTTTAATTTCTCATTGATCAAGAAATCATCCTCATCAAATATTTGCCTGCGTTCAGAATGGCCTATTATTGCGTATCTAATTCCCATCGATGCTGCTTGACGTGGTGATACTTCACCAGTAAAAGCGCCTTTGTTTTCTTTGTAGACATTTTGAATACCTACGGCATAATCATTATGAAGAAAGTATGGAATATAAATACTTGTTGGGCATATTACAACCTTATCTGTTGATATCTCTGCATTAACGATATCAAGATAATTAGTAATATCTAAGTCATTCATATTCATCTTCATATTACCAACAACAATTTTACTCATTATGTAATCCCCTTTCAACAACATTTTTTGCTCTTGCCACAAATGAACGATCAGTAATATTTTTTTCTTCAATAGCTTTCTTGTATACTACTTCTACTGACTTTGCAAAAGTTTCTACTGAAAACTTATCTGAATCTATTCTAGCCTGTTTACCTAACTTTTTTCTCAAATTAGAATCATTTATTAATTCAATTGATTTCTTAGTATAATCAGTCATATTTTTATATAAATATCCATTAGAATCATTAACAGCATCAATAAAAGCATCATCTTGAATAGCTAATACTGGTAGAGATGCAGCCATTGCTTCTACTACGGTTAATCCTTGTGTCTCTGTCTTTGATGCAGTAGTAAAGATATCAGCTAATTGATAATATTCTGGAACATTCTTATATGGAATTTTACCAGTAAATATAACATTTTTACTAATATTTAATTCTTCAACCATATTTTTAAATTTTGGAGCATCTGGCCCATCACCAACTATTAATAGTTTATGATTATGGCATGCCTTTAATATTTTAGGTTCAGCTTTGATTAACTTATCAACACTTTTTTCATTGCCTAGTCTTCCTACGAAAATAGTTACAACGGAATCATCGAGTTTTAATTTTTTCTTTAAACGATTAACTTTATCTTTATCAAAATTTTCTTTGTAAAAATGATTTATTTCTAATCCTGTTGGTATGATATTGATGTCTCTTGTCATACCATATCTTGTCCTAAATAAATTATATATCTTTTTTGTAGGAACAATCAATTCTGTTGGTGATTTATCACAAAAATATCCAACAAAATATTCCATACCTTTATCAGTTTCTTTATTAAAATGACCTTTGAAGATGTAATATTTATAATCCTCATACATTGTATGATAAGTATGTACCAATGGTAATTCTAATTCGGTTGCAATAAAGTGAGCAAATATACCAATACCAAACTCTGTTTGAGTATGTATAACATCTAATTTCCATTTTTTTATTTGATTAGCTGCACGCAAAGAATAAGTCCATGCGACACGATAATCATATATATTAGTCTTTAATCCTGGAAGACGAATAACATTATTCTTACATTCATATTTATATCCATTAGGATTAACAGTAACAATAAATACTTCATTGCCCAATGCTTTTAATCCTTTTTCTAACATCGATATGGATGTAGAAACACCATTAACATATGGTGGATATGTATCTGTAAATATACCAATTCTCATTGTTTATCCTTCTTAACATATAAAGCAATAGCACCTACTATCATTGCTGAATAATAAGTTATAGCACGCCATAAAATCATTAATGCTGAAAGTAATGCAGCATCTTTAATAAAGTTACCAAAGAATTGTAGGAAAGCATATTCTAATCCTCCTGTAGCGCCTGGAATTGGTACAAAAGCACCAATTAACATTGAATATGCACTAGAAATAATACATTCATTAATACCAAATGTATTGATACCTAGTGAATAAGCAATAGCAAGTGGAACAAGATATTGTGATGATAAATATAGCATATTTAGAATGATGGATCTTACAAATAATTTTTTATTTTTAAATAATGATGTTGCACCAGCAGAAAAACGATCAACATAGTCTTCCCACTTTTTAATAGTTTTTTCTTTGTCTTTTACAACATTAATTTTATCTAAGAATTTTACTATCCAACCAGTAACCATTTTATTAAATTTAGGATTTAAAGATACTAGATATAATAAAACGATAACTAATGTATTCATAATGAATCCTAAAGTAACCAATTTCTTTAGTAGACTATCTGATGGAAACATATGAAAGAAGAAATTATATAAAACAGCATATACTCCTAATAAGACTAATCCTGTTTGATATGTAATGAAATCTTGAATAACAATATTAACACTGCTTGGTCCATCTACGCCCTTTTTAGTAAGCCATACTCCAACTAGAGGCTGACCTCCTGTAGCAAAGGGAGTAATACCATTAAAGAATTGCGTAGCTAGTTGTATTCTAATTGTTTCAAATAATGAAAATTTTGGTTCAAACTCACGAATGATACCAGAAAATGCCAAACTTTTAAAATATAATCCTAGGTAGAATAAAAACACTCCTAGTGCTATCCACCATAAGTTGGCTTGTGATAATTCATACATGATACTACTAAAATTATCTTTCATGACAAAATATAGTACTAAAATAGTCATACCAATTAATAATAATATATTTCTAATATTTTTTGCTTTTTCTTTATTCATAATTCACGACCTATATAATTGTATAATATATTGTCTCTTTTGACAAGAAATCACTTGTTGTTTATACAAGTGACTCCTGGAAGTTCTTTTCCTTCTAATAATTCTAAACTAGCTCCACCACCAGTTGATATATAAGTTACTTTATCAGCAAATCCAAGTTTTTGAATAGCTGAACCAGTATCACCACCACCAATTACTGATGTGCATTTTGTTTTTGCAATAATTTCACATATTTTTCTTGTTCCTGTAGCATATCTTTGATCTTCAAAGACACCCATAGGTCCATTCCAGAAAATTGTTTTAGCGTTCATAATATATCCTGAAAATTTATCAACTGTTTTAGGTCCAATATCTAATCCCATTAAGCCATCTTCTACATTAGCATCAGCACTTAATTTTAATACTGTAGGATTATCCATACTATCAGCAACTACACTATCCTTTGGTAAGATAAGTTTTGTTGGATATTTTTCTAACATTTCTTTGCAGAAATCAATAGACTCATCATCAACAAGCGATGAACCAACATTATATCCTTTAGCCTTTAAGAATGTATAAGCCATACCACCACCAATTAAGATAGCTCCTGCTTTATTAACTAAATTCTTAATAACACCAATCTTATCTGATACTTTAGCACCACCTAAGATAACTACATATGGGCGTTCTGGATTATCAAGTAATCCACCTAAAGTATTAAGTTCTTTTTCCATAAGTAAACCAATACCACTTGGAATATGAACAGCAATACCAGCATTAGATGCATGTGAACGATGTGCTGTAGCAAAGGCATCATTAATAAATATATCTCCTAATGAAGCCCAATAAATACCTAAATCTGGCTCGTTAGTTGACTCTGCTTTATTATTCAAATCTTCATAGCGAGTATTTTCAAGTAATACTATTTCTCCTGGTTTCATCATTTCAACAGTATGATCTACTATATCCCCACGTGTTTGTGGTACAAAAGTAACCTCTTTATTTGGCAATAATTCACTTAATCTTATAGCAACTGGACGAAGAGTATTCTTTGCTAAATCATCTTTAGTTTTAATACGTCCCATATGAGATAAAAGTATTACCTTAGCATTGTGATCTAAAGCATAATTAATTGTATCTAAACTTGCTTTAATACGATTATCATCAGTAATAACACCATCTTTTACAGGTACGTTAAAATCACATCTGATAATTACTTTCTTCCCATCTAATTCATAATCACGAATTGTCTTTTTCATATTAATCCCCTTCTTATTTAAAAAACCACGTTTGTGGTTTAAAATTTAACAAATAATGGCAACAAGAATATTGCTAGTCCAATTATTACTAGTATTGCTATTAACCAAGTTAATTTCTTATTTGAATCTTTCTTGCTCTCTTCCGGTGTCATTTCTTGTACTTTTTTAATATCTTCTTTTAAATTATTTGATAGCATTGTATCTTCTATCTTCAATGCTGGATCATCCATTTTATTAGGCGTGGCTGATTGTGTTTCTTTAATTGCTGTATTAACATCCATAGATGGTGTTAACGACTCAATTTTTGGTGTAAAAACAGTACTATTCTCAGCATCTACTGGTCCTAAGTCATCCATTGCCGGATGATAAACAGGTGCTGCTTCTTTAGGTTTATTTGCCTCAGCATCTACTGGTCCTAAATTATCCATTGCTGGCTTATATTCTGGCTGTGGAGTTATTGATTCCATAACTGGTTTTACTTCTTTTATTGGAGCACTACTATAGACAGTTTGCTTTGGCGTAACTGGTGCCTCACTATTATTTAAATTGATTACTTCTTCTTTATTATTCATTCCATAGCCTCCTACTATAGTAAATTATAACAAAAAATAGTTTTAATGTAAACAAGCAAAAAAGACTATTATCTAGTCTTTTTATGTGTTTCTTCAATTAATTCATCAATACGATTTCCATATTCGATTGATTCATCATAAACAAATTTTAATTCTGGTATATTTCTAATATCAATTGCTTCCTTTAAACAGTTACGAATATATCCAGATGCACTATCAAGTGCCGCTTGTGTTTCTTTTCTTTTTGTATCATCTAAGCAAGTATAGTAAATCTTCGCAAATGATAAATCATTAGATACTTTGGCATCAGTAATAGTAACAAAGCCAATGCCATGATTTTTAACATCTTCGGCAATAATATGGCTTATTTGTTCAACAAGCATATCATTGATGCGTTCTGTTTTTACGCTCATCTAGGCACCTCTACCATTTCATAAGCTTCAATTTCATCGCCAACTTTAATATCACTAAAGTTTGCAATAGTGATTCCACATTCCAAGCCTTTTTTAACTTCTTTAACGGAATCTTTTTCTCTTTGAAGTGATCCAATGTTACCATCGTAAATAACAGCGCTATCGCGAAGTACTCTTGCCTTGGCATTATTTTTCATAATACCATCTTCAACAAATGAACCAGCAATAACACCAACTTTAGAAAATTTAAATAATTGACGTACTTGGGCAGTTCCTAAAATCTTTTCTTCATATTCAGGATCTAACATACCCTTCATAGCAGACTCAACATCTTCGATAGCCTTATAAATGATATCGTATGTTCTAATTTCTACGCCATTTTCTTTAGCATATTCTTTAGTACTATTAGTTGGTCTAATATTAAATGCCAAGATAATAGCATTAGATGCTTTTGCTAAAACGATATCACTATCAGTTATGGCTCCTACTCTACTACTAATAACATTTACTTTTACGCCTTCAACATTAATCTTTTCAAGTGAGTTCTTAACAGCTTCGGCTGAACCATTAACATCGGCTTTAACTAGGATATTAATTTCTTTAGTACCTTCTTTAATCTTATCAAATAGATCATCTAATGATAATGATTGTACTGGTGCTAATTCCTTTTTATGTGCTTGTTCTTTACGCTTGTCAGCAACTTCACGTGCTTCTTTTTCTGTTTCAAAAGCCATAAACTTATCACCAGCTTGTGGTACTTGATCTAATCCAGTAATTTCTACTGGTAAACTTGGTTTAGCTTCAGTAATATCCATACCACTATCATTACGCATAGTTCTTACTTTACCAAATGATGTTCCAACAACGATAGGATCGCTTAAACGTAATGTACCATTTTGAATTAAGACAGTAACTACAGGTCCTAAATGTTTATCTAATCTAGATTCAATTACTGTACCCATAGCATATCTATTTGGATTAGCACGATAGTTTTCCATATCTGCTATTAATAAGATATTATCTAATAAAGCATCAACGCCTTCACCGGTAGTAGCGGATATTTTATTATATAAAGTATTGCCTCCCCATTCATCTGGCATTAAATCTAATTTACCTAAATCTTCCATGATTTTAGTTGGATTAGCTCCCGGTTTATCCATCTTGTTGATTGCAACAATAATTGGAACGCCAGCAGCTTTGGCATGATCAATTGCTTCTTTTGTTTGTGGCATAACGCCATCATCAGCCGCAACAATAATGATGATAATATCAGTTATTTTTGCTCCTCTAGCACGCATTTCAGTAAATGCAGCATGTCCTGGAGTATCAATAAATGTTATTGGTCTATCTTTATATTGAACTTGATATGCACTTATAGCTTGTGTAATACCACCGGCTTCGCCAGCAGCGACATGACTCTTACGAATATAGTCTAATAAAGTAGTTTTCCCATGATCAACATGACCCATTATTGTAACAACAGGAGCACGTCCTACTAGGTCTTCTTCCTTATCATTAGCTTCATATTCTTCAAAGTTACTTACATCACTTTTTTCGGCCTTTTTTAATTCTTTTTTATAATCTAATGCTACTAATTCAGCACTATCATAGGAAATAGCACTATTAACATTAGTAACGATGCCTAACATAAATAATTTTTTAATTATTTCAGCTGCCGAAACATTTAATGCTTTGGCAAAGTCACTGATAGTCATTCCTTCAGTAAATAATACGATTGAACTATCATCTTGTTTAGTGTTAGACATTAATTTTTCTTTATTCTTATAAATATCCTTCTTTTTAGAAGCATATTCTTTTTTAAAGACAAAATCTTTTTTAGGTTCTCTCTTTTTACTTAAATTAGTTGATTTCTTTTTTGCTGCACTTGGTTTAAATGTATCTGGTTCATCATCTTTAGTTAGATTTTCTTGAATATCTTCAAGTTCTTCTTCATCTTGGATAACGTCTTCAACATCAACACTATCACCTTTAGCGATAGTATTATCTAGTTCAGTAATCATATAATCATCAAGTAAATCATCTTCGCTTTGAACATCAAAGCCAAGAACTTTACATTGTTCAAGTATTTCATCAACTGTTCTATTTATATCTAGGGCATATTCTTGTACACTCATCATGAGCATTACCTCCTTCTATAGTAGGTTATTTAATTCTTCATATATTTCATCAGGAACTGATGTTTCTAAATGATGATCTAATACTTTAGTTTGTTTAGCTTTTAGAAATACATCTTTATCTTTTTTAAGATAAGCTCCTCTACCATTAGCTTTTAAAGTAGTATCTACTATTACTTTATCTTCAGGAGTTTTAACAACTCTTACTAATTCTTGCTTAGGTAGTTTTTCATGTGTTACAACACATGTTCTCATTGGTATCTTTTTCATTAGTCACCTACAATAATGTTGATACCGTCTTCTTTAGCTTGTTCATAAGTTTTAACATCAATCTTAAAGTGTGTTAAACGAGCAGCTAAACGGACATTAAGTCCTTTCTTACCAATAGCAAGTGATAAATTATCTTGATCTACTATAGCAGTAGCTTCATTATTTTCTTCACTTGTAATAATAACAGTAACATTCTTAGCTGGACTTAAAGCATTTTCAATGAATTTAGTTTGTTCAGCAGAATATGGTATAACATCAATCTTTTCTCCACCTAATTCTTTTAGAATATTGGCGATACGAGTACCATGTTCACCAATACAAGCACCTACTGCATCAACACGTGAATTTGTAGATTCAACGGCGATCTTAGTACGCACTCCTGCTTCACGAGCAACACTATGAACTAAGATAATACCTTCATTAACTTCTGGTATTTCAAGTTCAAATAAACGTTTAACAAATCCATAATGTGTTCTAGAAAGTAGGATAAGTGGTCCTTTACCACTATTATCAACTTTAGTAATATATACTTTAATACTAGATCCCATTACAATCTTTTCACCTGGAATAATTTCTGTCTTTGGAAGGATACCTTGTGTTCTACCTAAATCAATGAAGTAGTTCTTTTCATCTTCCATAGCAACAATACCACTAACAAGTTCATCTTGTTTATCAGTAAATTCATCAATGATAACTTCTCTTTCAGCTTCTCTAATTTTTTGAACTACTACTTGTTTTGCCGTAGCTGCAGCTACACGACCAAAATCCTTTGGTGTAACTTCTTTTTCAATTGTTTCACCAAGCTTAATTCCTGGTACTAATTTTTGTGCTTCATCTAAAGTAAGATGAATATTAGGATCAAACATTATTTCTGGCATATCAACGAAATCATCGTTGTCTAATTCATCTTGATGTTCATCATAATACTTTTCTACTTCATCATAGTTAATGCATCCATATTCATCTGGATCTTTAACTACTGTCTTAAAGGCATATACCTTAATATCTCCAGTTTCACGATTAATATCTACTCTTGCATTAGGAAGACCATAGTTCTTCTTATATGCACTAGTAAGTGCTAATTCAAGTGCACTGAATATTACATCAGGACTGATACCTTTTTCTTTTTCTAGTAAATCAACTGCTTTTAGCAATTCTTCGGGATTCATTTCTCTTGATTCTTTAACTTCTTCTTTTTTCTTACGTGCCATCTTAATCACGTCCTTTCTCTTTTGTACAAACATCTAGCATATAACTATCTGTTAGGAAATCTAATTTATCGACAATAGGATTAATAAGTTTATTAACCATGATACAATCATCTAAAGTTGGATAACCGACCTTATCAATAATAACTCTTAAATAATAAGTTCCATCCTCTTTTACATATTTGCAATCATCTAGTATTAAGCCAGCTTCTTCAATTGGCTTTTTAATGTATTCACTTACTTTTTTACCAATATCCATATTCCCTCCAAATTATTAGTAAAGAGTGGGTTGCCCCACTCTTCCTGATCCGCTTGTATTATAACATACTATTCTTATTTTGCATACTATTTTTTATTTATCTTAGAAAATAAGATAAGATGTGATAAAATTAGATAGAGATGATTATATGAGTAAAGATAAAAAAATCGCAATAATAACAATATTATTATATTTTGTATATATGTTTGGCGCTGCTGTACCATTAAAATTATTAGGCTTTAATACTGCAACAATGTCAACATTATCTAAGGTAATATATTCTACTATAATGGAAATAATACTTATTATAATAATGATATTTATCAATATAAAAGATCTAAAGATAAATTGGAATGATTTTAAAAAGAATAAAAAGCAATATTTTGATAAATACTTTGTATATTGGTTTAAAATGTTAGGACTTATGGTTGTTGCAAATGTTGCAGTAACATTAATTACTGGTGATAAATCTTCTGTTAATGAAGAATCTATCAGAGCAATGATGAAGTTGTCAAAATTCTATATAGTATTTTCAGCAGTAGTTTATGCACCAATTGTTGAAGAATTAGTTTTTAGAAAAAGTATTAAAACTTTAATTAAAAATAAATGGGCATTTATATTAACATCAGGATTAGCATTTGGATTAATTCATTGCTTGGGTAGTACACAATTAATTGAATATCTATATGTAATACCATATGCTATCCCAGGTTGTGTCTTCGCTTATATACTATATGATAGTGATAACATCTTTAATACAATGAGTATGCATTTGTGGCATAATACCATAATGGTAATATTAGAATTAATTGTAATAGGACTTGGTATTGTATGAAAGAAAAGATTTTTCGTATTATCGCGATAATAATTTTAATTGGCGTTGTTATATATCTATTTGCAACAAGAATTGGTACACATGATATTCATGTTAATGAAATAAAAATTACTAGTGATACTATTAATACAGTCCATGGATTAAAAATAGTACAAATATCTGATATTTATTTTGGTAATACAACAACTATTGATGACATAGTAGATTTAAAAAATAAAGTTAATCTAACTAAACCAGATATTATTGTATTCACTGGAAATATGTTTAATAATACAGTTCCTACGGATGACGATGTCAATAAAATTATCGATAATATTAACTCTATGGCTAGTACTTATGGTAAATATATCGTAAGTGGTAAAAATGATATTAATAATGATTATTTTACTAAAGTAGTAGATGGATGCAAATTAACTCTTATCGATGATACTTTTGATACTATCTATAATAAAAACAATGAATCAATCATTATTGCTGGATTGCAATATAAAGAATTAACGAGTGATTATCAAAAAGTTAATGACGCTATAACAGCAATATCTAATCAAACAGCTAACTATAAAATATTAATAACTAATTATGCTGATAATATTAATAGTATCAATTATAGTGGATTTAATATGGTTATGGCAGGTAATACTCTTGGTGGTATTATTAATTTACCTTTAATAAGAAATATATTTTTAAAAAATAATGTGTATAAAGATTCAGTATATAAACTTAGTAATACAACTTTATATATTAGTAATGGTATTGGTACAGATACTGTTCCATTAAGATTATTTGATAGACCAAGTATTAATTTTTATCGTATAGTAAAACAGTAGTTGTGAAGTGGTCAAATAAAAGTAGACAACTAATAAAAAAACTAGAACCCTGATTCAATTCTATATTGAATTGGGGTTTTATATTTCAAAGAGAATGATGGTCTTTCATTATTATAGTAATCAATGTATA
>Ga0183098_10556_pt1 | contig 62442 bp, 56 predicted proteins | sample BioMet9_FD_128884 | JGI IMG/M metagenome (GOLD analysis project Ga0183098, IMG submission 128884) | Microbial communities from bioreactor (seeded with sewage sludge) at Lawrence Berkeley National Lab, California, USA - Biofuel... | ecosystem: Engineered > Bioreactor > Anaerobic > Unclassified ...
GGGGGGAGTGTGAGGGGCATTTGGGCGATACGGTGCCCAAATGGGGAGCGGCAGTGAATGGAGCGCCGGGGGCGCTCCAGAGCCGCGACCCGGGCCTGCCCGAAGGCAGGCGGAGCCCCGCCTCAATTTGGATAAATAGCCCCAACCCCTTGCTGTACAAGGGGTTGGGGAGCGGAGCGACGTTTTTTGCGAAGACACGGTTTCGCAAAAAATTCGGCGTTATTGAAAAGCGCCGCCTTTTGCCGTGCCGGCTGACAGGATGCACCGGGCCGCCGCTTTACGAGACGGCATTCAGATCTTTTTTGCCGAAGCGCCGGAATGCTGCGGCAAGCAGCGCGGCGGAGGCCCCCAGGATGAGGAGAAGATAGGCAAAATCCAGCTTGCCGGCCAGCAGATCGGACGGGAGAAAGTACTTTAAGGGAGAGAGAAGGCGCAGCGCGCCGGGCGTATCCAGCATATCGCAGACCACGCCGGCGAGGAAGGCCGCCAGAAAGCAGAGATTGCCGTACAGCGCGCCCTTTTCCGGCCGGCGCGCCGCGGCGCAGAGGCAGGCGGAGAGGGAGAAGAAGAAAAGCCCCACCAGAAAAATGGAAAGGCTGAACAGCGCTACGGCGCGGCCGATATCGGCGTCGAGCTTCAAAACCGCGATGGCCGCGACGGAAAAAAGATAGTTCAATACGGAAAACAACAGCAAGAAGACAACTCCCGCCGCCAGCTTCATGGACAGGATCGCGGCGCGGGAACGCGGCCGGGTAAACAAAAATTCATAGGTTTTGTCCACCGCCTCACGGTTCACGGCGCCCGCGCCCAGTGAAGCGCCATAGAGGGAGGCGCAGATCACCGCGTAAAAGGCGAGAACGGCATAATAGCCGCCGGGTGTCTCCACATCCACGCCGGAAATGCCCAGGACGGCAAGCACAACGCGGGGGAAGCGTGCCAGCAGTTGGTTGAGGGAAGCGCCGTCCATGGCGACGCCGGTGTATTTTGTCATGCCGGCAAATACCAGAAAGAACAGGCCCAGGGTCCAGAAAAGGAACGCCTTGCGGCTCGCTTTCAGCTCTCTGAGAAAAATGTTCATTTCACACCCCTTATACCGCGCGCGCGTCTTTTCGGCAGAACAGAACGGCGGAGAGCAGCAGACAGGCAAGGATGATCGCCGCGCCTGTCGCCGCGTACGGCGCGCCATAGCCGCCGGCGGCAAAGACATCGGCGGGGTCAAAGTATTTGAGCGGCGCGGCGAACCGCACGGCGTCCTCCTTAAGGATGCCGACAAGCGCGGAGAGGATGAAGCCCGCGAAGCCGAAGCCTATCGCCGTGCCCGAGACGGAGCGCACCCTGCGGCTGCATGTCGCGAACAGCACCGCCATCGCGTAGAACACCGCCTGTGTCAGCAGCAGGGACAGGCAGGCCAGCGCCGCCTTGTCTCCCGGGACGCCGCCGTGGCGCAGGATCGGAATGCAGCAGGCGGCGTAAAGCGCGTTTGCCGCCAGCAGAATCACCGCGCCCGCCGCAAGCTTCGCCGCAAAAATCTTCCGGCGGCGGATGGGCTTCGTCAGCAGGAAATCCGTGCATCTGGCCCGTTTCTCGCGGGAAAAAGAGGCCAGCGCGACGGCTGCCGCCATGATCGCGCCGATCAGACCGATATAGCTGAAGGCAAAGCCATAGAACCCTCCGAGCGAGAACAGCGAAGACACGTCCATGCCGAACGCCGCGGCAAACTGCGGCGGAAATCCGCTGAGCATCCGCAAAATGTCCTGCGTGTCTTCCTGGAAGAGCGGGTAGGTTCCAAGCAGAAAGGCCAGCAAAACGCCAACGAGGGAGGCCGCCCACAGGACGGCGCCTTTTCCCTGCGCCTTCAGCTCAAACAGGCACACGTTCATAGGCAGCCCCCTCAATTGTAGTAATAAAGAAAGATCTCTTCCAGCGTCGGCTCCGAAATATCGATATCGCGGAGCTGCCGTTTGGCAAGCTCGGCCAGCAGGCGATTGCAGTCGCCGCGGAACAGAAAGCTCACCGTGCCGCCCTCGGCCGTGATGTCCGTGGCCCCCTCCGCCGCGAATGGGGCGATGGGCTCCGCCGCGGAAAACCGCACCCGCTTGCAGGCGTTTTCCCGGAGCTCGCTGATTTTCTGCGTGCTGATGATGCGGCCCTCCTTGATGATGACGACCCGGCCGCAGAGGTTCTGCACCTCGCTGAGAATATGAGAGGAAAACAGCACCGCCGCGCCGCGCTCGTTTTCCGCTTTCACCAGGTTGAAGAAGGTGCGCTGCATCAGCGGGTCGAGGCCGCTGGTCGGTTCGTCGAGAATGATCAGCTTCGGGCTGTGCATCAGCCCCTGCACGATGCCGACCTTTTTCTTGTTGCCAAGGCTCATGTCCTCGATCTTTTTGGTAAGATCCAGCTCCAGCGCGTCTGAAAGCGCCTTCATGCGCGCGGCGCAGTCCTTTTTATAAAAGCTGGCCGAGTACTTCAGCAGATCGATGGCCCGCATATTATCATAGTAAAAAACCTCCGACGGCAGATAGCCCACGTCCTGCAAGATCTTCACGCGGTTGGCGTGGCAGTCAAGGCCAAAGATCCTCGCTTCGCCGCTGGTTTTATAGATGAGCGACAGCAGCGTACGGATCGTGGTGGATTTTCCGGCGCCATTGGGGCCGATAAAGCCTACAATTTCACCCTCGTTTACGGTCAGGTCAACGTCGATGATGCCTCTTGCCCCGCCGTAAAATTTCGTCAGCTTCCGGGTTTCGATCACTGCGCTCATGGCTTGTACTCCTCCTATGCCGTATGAATTCTTCGGAATCTGCCTTATGAACGTTCGCAGGAGTTTCTCCGGGCCCGCGCGCTCCCCGGATTTCGCCGGATCAGAGGACGGGCGAAAAAAGCTGCTCGAACTCCATATTTAACAGGTCGAAATAGTACAGCGTCCCCGTCTCAACCGGTCTGCCCGTCAGAAGCCTGATGCACAGGGCGGTCTGCATGGCGGCGCACAGGGCGGGCGTCATGGCGAGAGAGCTTTTGTCCGAAACCGAAGCGCCCGCCGGATACAGCGTTTCCATCAGGCCGTCGCCCGGCATGGAGATACCGGCCTGCGCCACCCATCCGCAGATCGCGCCGTGAATCAGGGGAATTCCCGCCCTGCCGCACGCCTCCGCCAGCAGCTTGCGGGCGGGGATGCTGTCCAGCGCGTCCATCACGGCGTCGCAGCCCCGGATGGCCCCGCCTACGTTGTTTTCATCGAGAAAGACCTTGATCGCGGTGAAGGCAACGTCGCTGTTGACCCTCTCCGCGCGGCGCGCCGCGGCCTCCGCCTTGCTGACGCCCAGCAGCGCGGGCTCGGAGAGAAGCTGGCGGTTCAGGTTGGACGCTTCGAATACGTCGCCGTCCGCGACGACAATCGCCCCGACGCCAAGTCTCAGAAGCATTTCCGTAAGGTGCCCGCCCAGGCCGCCGCAGCCGGCGACAAAAACCTTTTTCCCTCTCAGGCGCAGGCATTCTTCTTCGGTCAGGGCACCCAGGTTCCGTATATACCGCTCGTCCATGGCTTAACCGCCTCCCACAGGGGGAAATAACGCAAGGATATCCCCGTCTTTCACCGGGTTCTCCGGCTTGCTGTGGAAGCCGTTGATAAGGAGGATGGAGACCGCCTCCGCCGGGATGCCCAACTGCCGCAAAACATCCGCGGCGGTGGGGAATCCCCCGGCGGGAAGCAGGGTGATCTTTTCCCGCCCCTGCCGGAGCGTTGCGAAAACTCTGACCTCGATCATGGAATCCCCCCGATCATTTATGCGGATGAGGGGCTTGGACAGCCCCTCATCTACCAATTTGTTTTATTATACTCACTTGCCGACGCACTCGTCAAGACCGAGCTTCTTCAGCGTCTCGTCCGTGGGAAAGGCGTTGACCCAGCCGCGGGCCTCATAATACATTGGCAGCGTAATTTCGATCTTCGAGAGCATGCCTTCGGAAGGACCGTCCGCCACGGGTTCCGTCATCAGGCGCCTGGGCAGGCGGTCCTCCTCAGGCTTCATGCCGGCCGCCTTATTGAACATGCGCTCGATGTTGTAAATGCGGTCTCCAATCTGCAGAACTTCCTCGGCGGTGTGATGGGTGCCGGTAGCCGCATTGAGAAGGTCGGTGTATTCCTGAGCGCCCAGAGCGAAGGACGTGAAGAGGCAGTTGCCCATGGAGTCGATAACGGCGGTCAGATCCTGAAAGATCTTTGCCCACGCGGCCTTGCCGTCAATCGCCGTGCGGTCAAGCTGCTGGGGCAGGCCCAGAACCTCCGGGCTTATCATATAGCCGCGGACATGGCAGCCTCCGCGGTTGGAGGTGGCATAGGTGATGCCGATCCCCTGAATGGCGCGGGCATCGTACGCGGGCATTTCCTGCTTCTTGACGCTCATGGAGAATTCAGGGTGGCCGTAATGCTCGCAGAGACGCGCGGAGCCGGAGGACATGAGCCAGGCCAGGTCGGATTCGGGATCGCCCATGCGCCGGGTCCACTCCACCAGAGCCCTGGTGCTGCCCCACACAAGGGGAACGCCGCCGCATTCTTCCTCCCTGATGTAGCCGCGCTGGTAGAGCTCCATGGCTGCCGCGATGGTGCAGGGCGTGGAAATGGCGTCCAGACCGTACTCGTTGCACAGCCTGTTGCACTCGTCGATAATATTCAGATCATCATTGCCGCAGTTGCCGCCGTAAGCCCACAGCGGCTCGTACTCGGGGCCGCCGCAGACATGACCGTTGACGTTGACGATACGGCCGCAGGCGATGGGGCAGCGGTGGCAGGCGTGGGGCTTCACCAGATACTTCTCGGCCAGGGTTTCGCCGGAAATGGCCTCGCCCTGGGTATCGTAGGAGCCCTGCCAGTTGTTGGTGGGAAACGCGCCGATATTGTTCACGATGTTGACCAGAACCGCGGTACCCAGCTGACGCAGACCGGAGCCGGTCACGGGATTTGCGCCGATGGCCCTGAGCGCGCGCAGATTGGCGGCCTTCAGCGCCTCGCTGTCGGCGATGTTGTCCAAATCCCTGCGGGCGGCCCTGACAACGATGGCCTTGAGCTTTTTGGAGCCCATGACGGCACCGACCCCGGAACGGCCCGCCGCCCTGTCCTTGTCGTTCAAAATGGCCGCAAGCAGGACCTTCTTCTCGCCGGCGGGACCTATATTCAGGACGGAAGCGTCTTCTCCGTGCTTCGCGCGCAGGACCTCGTCCAGCTCTTCGCTCATCATGCCCAGATATTCTTCCGCCTTGTGCAGCCCGATCTTATCGTCCTCAATGGTGAGATAGGTCCATTCGGGAGCCTCGCCTTCAACGATGATCGCATCCCAGCCGGCATATTTGAGCTTTGCGCCCCAGATACCGCCGGAGTTGGAGCAGGCGATCATGCCGGTAAGCGGGGACTTGGTCACGACCATGTAACGGCCGGAGGAAGGGGACTGCGTACCGGTCATGGGGCCGGTGATGTAGATAAGCTTGTTTGCGGGGGACAGGGGATCGACAGCCGCCACACCCTCATCATAAAGCATTTTGGTGCCGAGGCCGCGGCCGCCGATAAATTTGTGGGCAAGCGCGAGGTCGAGCTTTTCAACTTTGATCTCGCCGGTGGAGAGGTTAATCCTCGCCAGCTTTTCGCAATAGGCTCCGCTCATTGAAATACCTCCATGGTCGTCGTGATTTCCTGTCTCACCTATGGATCAATCCTGGTTTGATTATATTTGCAAATCGCCCCAATTCAAGGCGCCAGAAGCATTTCCGCGCGAAATGGAGTGAAACCGTCTCAACTTGGATATAAGCTCCTGTAGAACCGATTCCAACAAAAGGCAGGAAAGGCACGGCTTGCCTCTACTTGTGAAAATCGGGCAATAATTGTATAATAGAAATGTAAAGTCAAAATTAGCCGCTCGGATGGAGGGAACGGTATATGGTGCAAAACAAGTCGCTTTCGACACAGGAGGTTGCCGATATCCTCCATGTCGGCAAGTCCACGATCTATGATCTCATCAAGCGCGGAGAAATCAATTCCTATAAAATAGGCCGCAAGGTGCGCTTTACCCAGGAGGATGTGGATGTCTATATCGCCCGCTCCCGCCATGAGCACAGCACGCAGCCGGTAAGGCGCGTAGAGGCCCCCAGCTCCCTGCTTGACCCCAAAAGCGATCTGGCCCCCTCCCTCGTTATTTCCGGGCAGGATGTGGTGCTGGACATCCTCGCAAATCATCTGTACTATGAGGGAATCAACACGGGCAGGGCCTATCTTTCAAGCTACGAGGGATTGCTGTCGCTTTATGAGGACAAGGTCCATCTGGCTTCATGCCACTTGTACGCGGCGGATGAAGGGGAGTTCAATTCTCCCTTTGTCAGAATACTCCTGCCGGGGATTCCGGCGGTGCTTCTTAATATTTCATACAGGGCTCAGGGCTTTTATGTAAAAAAGGGAAATCCGAAAGGCATAAAGGGCTGGGAAGATCTGAAGCGCGGAGATATCAGCGTGCTGAACCGGCGCACCGGCTCAAGCTCCCGCATCCTGCTTGACGGGCAGCTGAAACGGCTGGGGATTCCCGCCTCCTCGCTTCAGGGTTACGACAGGATCATGCGCTCCCACCTGACCATGGCGGCCGCCATCGCCGAGGGGGAGGCGGATATCGGTATCGGGACGGAGCGCGTCTCCCGCCAGATAGACGGGCTGGAGTTCGTCCCCCTTTTGGAAGAACGCTATGATCTTGCCCTGAGGAAGGAGCGGCTGGACACGCCCGGGGTGCAGGCCATGCTTGGGATCATGGCGTCCGCATCCTTTCGGAAGGAGATCGCCCATTTTTCAGGCAATAATTACAAAGATCTCGGGAAAATAATCGCGGAGGTTTAATCAATGCTGCAGGTTAAAACGCCGGATGAAGTGTTCGAGCTGATTGAAACAAGGTTTTCCCCGATCGCGGATCATTCGGAATCGGTCGGGCTGGAAGAGGCTGTCGGCAGGGTGCTGGCCGAGGATATCAGCGCAAGTGAATATGTCCCTGACTTTGACCGCTCCACCGTCGACGGATACGCGGTCCGCGCCCGCGACACCTTTGGCTGCAGCGACGCCATCCCCGCGATCCTGCCGCTTTGCGGGGAAGTGCTTATGGGGAAAGGGGCCGCCTTTGCGCTGCCCGAAGGGGCCTGCTGCGCGGTTCCCACCGGCGGGGAGATCCCGAAGGGCGCGGACTGCGCCGTGATGATCGAATATACGGAAAACTACGGCGACGGCACCATCGGCATCGGCAAGGCCGCGGCGCCCGGACAGAATATGATTTTTCGCGGCGACGATGTCTTTCCCGGAAAAACCGTACTGAACCGGGGGCGGCTGCTGTCCTCGCAGGATATCGGCGCGCTGGCGGCCATAGGCCGTACCCGCGTGCCGGTAGTGAAAAAGCTGCGGGTGGGACTTGTCTCCACCGGGGATGAGCTGGTGCCGCCGGACGCGATCCCCGGCCCGGGGCAGGTGAGAGACGTGAACGCCCCCCTGCTGGGCGCCATGCTCCGCGCCTTTGGCACGGAAGTCACAGCCTACGGCATCGTCAGGGACGACGAGGCGGAGCTGTCCGACGCCGTGCGGAGGGCGGCCGCCGAAAACGACGCCGTGCTCCTTTCTGGGGGCAGCAGCGCAGGCGTGAAGGACGCCGCCTGCCGCATCATCGAGTCCATGGGCGAGCTGCTTCTGCACGGGATCGCCATGAAACCCGGAAAACCCGCCATCCTGGGAAAAGCGGGCGAAATACCGCTGGTAGGGTTGCCGGGCCACCCGGTGGCGGCGTATTTCGTGGCAAAGCTCTTTGTGCTTCCGCTGCTCGGCAGACTGGAGGGGCGCGAGATGCCCCGGTATACGGTCGCGGCCAGGCTCACGGAGAGCGTGGGCGCAAACCACGGCAGGGCCCAGTATACCTGCGTTAAGCTTGAGGAAAACAACGGACGGCTTCTCGCCCGCCCTATTCGGAGCAAATCCGGGCTTATCACGACGCTCGCGGGCTCGGACGGCTTCTTCTGCATCGGCCGCGACTGCGAGGGACTGCCGCAGGGCGCTGAAATACAAGTGACTGTCTGCAGGGGGGATTAAAAAGATGGCTTTTGAATATCTGACAAACGTGCCGCTGAAAAAAGCGAGAGAAGATTATCTGGAGTTCCTGAAGGGCAGGGGCTTCCGGGCGAAGACCGAGAGGATTCCCGTGGACAGCGCCTGCGGGCGCGTGACCGCGGGGGCGGTCTATGCCCATATCTGCGCGCCGCATTACGCGGCCAGCGCGATGGACGGCGTCGCGCTGCATGCCGCGGACAGCTTCGGCGCGACGGAGACTACCCCCATCACGCTCTCCCCGGACAGGTTTACGGTGGTGGACACCGGGGACCCCGTGCCGGAGGGCTGCGACGCCGTCATTATGGTGGAGGACATCGTCCGCAAGGACGGCGGCGGCATCACCATCCGCGGCGCGGCGGCGCCGTGGCAGCATATCCGCCAGATCGGCGAGGATATCTGCGCCGGGGAGATGATCCTCGCATCCGGGATGAAGGTCACGCCCGTATCCATCGGCGCGATGATAGCGGGCGGCGTGCTGGAGATCGAAGTGATCAAAAAGCCGGTCGTCGGCATCATCCCCACGGGAGACGAGATCGTCCCGCCGTGTACCGACCCCAAACCCGGGGATATTCTGGAATTCAATTCCGCCATCTTCTCCGCCATGCTCCGGGAGTGGGGCGCCGCGCCTGTGACCTACCCCATCGTCCCGGACAGGTTTGACGAGATCAGAGCCGCCGTCGGAAGGGCCTGCGGGGAGTGCGACATGGTCCTGCTCAACGCGGGCTCCTCCGCGGGGCGCGAGGATTTTTCCGCCGAGGTCATCCGGCAGCTTGGCGAGGTGCTGTACCACGGCATAGCCATGAAGCCCGGCAAACCCGCGATTCTCGGCTGCTGCGGCTCCAGGCCCGTGCTTGGCGTGCCCGGATATCCGGTATCCGGCATCCTCGTTATCGAGGAGCTGCTGCGGCCGCTTCTTGATTTCTGGCTGGAAAGCGGCGGCGACACAAAGCGTTACGCCCAGGCCGTCCTGACCCACGCTGTGGTATCGGGGCTCAAGTACCAGGAATTCGTCCGGGTCCGCATGGGCTATGTCGGCGACAGGCTGACCGCCTCCCCCCTCAGCCGGGGCAGCGGCGTGGTGACCTCCTTCATGAAAGCCGACGGTATTCTGGAGATCCCGCAGGGCACCGAGGGATATGAGGCCGGAGAGACGGTAGACGTGCGGCTGATGAGCAGTGAGGAGAAGCTGCAAAATACGCTCGTCGTCATCGGCAGCCATGACCCGCTGCTGGATGAGCTGGCCGACATGATGCACCGGGAGAACCACAGGGTCTACATGAGCTCCACCCATGTGGGCTCGATGGGCGGCGTCATGGCGATCCGCCGGGGAGAGGCGCACGCGGCGGGCTGCCATCTGCTGGATGCCGACAGCGGCGAATACAATAAGTCCTATATAAAAAAATACTTTCCAGGAGGCGGCGTGAAGCTCGTCCGCTGCGTCGGCCGCCAGCAGGGCCTTATGCTGCAGAAAGGCAACCCGCTGGGCATCAAGCGCTTTGCCGACATCGCGATGGACGGCGTTCGCTACGTGAACCGGCAGAAAGGCTCGGGTACCCGCATCCTGATGGATTATCTATGCCGGAAGGATCGGCTTGACGCGAGCCGGATCTATGGCTATGAGCGGGAGGAGCTGACGCATACCTCCGTCGCGGCGCAGATAGCCTGCGACTCCGCCGACGCCGGCATGGGTATTTTCTCGGCGGCGCAGATCTACGGGCTGGACTTCCTGCCGATCTGCATTGAGGAATATGACCTGCTTATCCCGGACATCGCGTGGGACACGCCCATGGTGCGCCAGCTGATAGCCACGCTCAAAAGCGGCGCTTTCAGAGAAAAGATGCTCTCCATGGGCGGCTATACCCTCGACCGTCCCGGAGAGATTATAGAAATGGAATGAAATGGAGCTGTTTGATGCTGCCTGCCGTTCCGCCGGCTGCCGGTGAAGTAAACGGACCGTCAAAGCGAAGGCGCGGATGAACGAAAAACCCCTGTCCGTTTGCCGTTCTGCCGCTGCAAGGCTGCCGCAGGAAAGCAGGCGCAAACCGCATCCCTGCAAATTGATTTCGGCTTTTTATCAAATCCCGTTTGGAATATTGAAGTCAGGCGGACACGTTGAATATTCCCGCTGATTTTTATCATATTAATGGCAGGAAGTGATTCTGTGTTTACCGATATAAGGCTGCTTTCAGCGTATAAAAATGCGAAAATCGAGTATTTCGACGAGAACTCGAAATATATCTTTTTCAGTGATTCTCACCGGGGCGACGACAGCGCCTCCGACCAGTTCACCAGAAATCAGATCGTGCTGCTGCATGCGCTGAACCATTATTATAACAACGGCTACGAATATGTCGAAGTCGGAGACGGGGACGATCTTTGGGAATATTCGGATTTCAAGGCGATCCGGCTGGCGCATTCCGATATCTTTCTGGCGATCAAGAGATTTTTTGATGAGAATCGGTTTGTGCTTCTCTATGGCAATCACAATATCTATCTGCGGTCCGATTCGTATGTCAAAAAAAACTATTACGCCTATTATGACGAATTCAGTCAGGACACGCACGAGCTGTTTAACGGAATCGTTCCCTGCGAATCGCTGCTGCTGAAGGATAAAACCTCGCAGCAGGAGATCCTCGTTGTGCACGGGCATCAGGGGGACCTTATGAACGATCAGCTGTGGAGGGTGTCCATGCTTCTGACAAAATGCCTCTGGAGGTATCTGCATGTCGTCGGGTTCCAGAATCCGACCAGCCCGGCAAAGAATCTGTATAAACGGACAAAAATAGAACTGAAATACAAGGGCTGGATCAAAAAGCACAAAAAAGTAATTATCTGCGGCCACACGCACAGACCGAAATTTTCCGAGCCTCCTCAGCTGCCGTATTTCAACACCGGATGCTGCATTCATACAAAGGGCATCACCGGCATTGAAATCGCGGACGGCAATATTATGCTGGTGAACTGGCGCACCAAAGCCGAACAGGACGGCAATCTCAGAATTGAGAGAAGCGTCACAAGAGGTCCGGTCCCGATCAGGGAATATAAATTTGAATAAGCGCCGCCGCCATGGAAAGCGCTCCATGGCGGCGGCGCCTTGAAAAGTTCGCGACAGCGCGAGTGAGAACCTTCCGTTTTCCCGGACGCGAGCCCAGCGCAGCGGGTCGCGGCCGAAAAGGAGGGGCAAGGGAGCGGGCGGATGACGTCCTTTTGTTCGCCAGAATAAAAGGACGTCGGAGCAAAGCGGCCTTTGCCCCGACGTGGAAAGTGCGATCACTATAGATGCGGCGGATCATGCTCATAATCTTACCGGCAAATTGTGACTCGTATTTTACCTTGCAACGTCGACACGGAGCTTTTCTAATTCAGTTTCATGTTCTTCCAAATACTTCTTCAAGTCCTCTAATTCTGCCTTGTTAGCTGCTGCTACAAAGCTATGATTAAAAACATACTCATACTGTAACGCATGGATATTTGAAATGTTTATATCCTCTGGATCGTTCAAATAGCCTAACCGGGATTCTTTATCTTCAATTATCTCCCGCCTGTAATGCCCCGGGGCAAGGCACAAAGCGCAATTGGGAGAAATCGGAGCAACGATACATTTCACATTGTGACTTGACACTTCATAGAAGCAGTTGCGTGGAACCACAAATTGTACTTTTGTCTGATTCACAAGCACAAGCATTTCAAAATCAGTCAATTGAGGAAAAACTCCATCGTTATGTTGCAATCCCCAAAAGACCAAGTCGTCATGATTTTCCTGCTCTGTGCAAAATGGTGCAGTAATGCTGCTTTGCATCAATTCATTAAGTGCAAGTCCGCTTCGATACATTGCCGCTGAGACATATCTTTTGCAGGTATTTTCGACGGTCAAGGGCATCTCAATATAGTGTTGGTCATTGTCTACAAATTTCTTTACAGAAGCCGCCAATTGAGAAAATGGCGTCTCAACAGTTTGATTGAGACATTGTTCCATTTCATCAGAATAGTAATCGTATTTCGTTCCGAGTATATCTGAGCTACATGAACGAATTCTTCTTTTATTCAAGTCCAAATGGTATACTTTCCTTGAAATGGAATTCCGAAAATTCTTCAAAATAGCATTCGGTATTTGAATGTGAGAGTTTACTGGCATGCGCTTCTCCTATATTAATAACGAACTGTTTATCCCAGGACTGAAATAATCCTCGAGTCCATCATATCATGCTTTTCCGCATAATAAAAGACGTACCTTCCCCTTGGCGGAAGATATGTCTTTTATGGCAAATGCTGATAATTTTGATACGATGAAACCCTCTGCCGCTAACGTAAGCGAGGGTTTAGGTTTCGTAAGCGCAGGTACAAAACGAAAGCGCAAGTTTTTGACGCTCGTTACGCCGGTATATAGCAGATTTCGCTGTAGCATAACAAAGCCGGTCATCAAAAATGGCATTACTACAATTGGGTGCACCGATACCTGCGCCTTATGGACAGTTGTCGCACAATCCACATTGCAGTAACGCATCCGAAAAACGTGTTTCGCATATTTCAATCAAATCCCCGACATACAGCCAAATCTTGCAACGCTCTCGTATAAGAGATATATCTCTCGTTTTTTGACATATTCCATTCCATTACATATACCTTATCAAATTCAAGGCCTTTTGCGTCTTCTACACTCAATAAAGATATTCTACCCGACTGAATGCTACCAAGACAGCATCCAAGTTCAACAAGGCTCTGTACTGATGGATGGTCATAGCTGGAGAAAATGACCGCACGTCTAATCGGATCATCTCTATGAGTATTCTCTGAAATATCCTTAAGCAATGATTCAAAAAGAATATATTCGACTGGTTTGCCCTGAATTCCAATGGGCGTAAAAGAATATCCGAGTTCATGGTTGCAGAAATGCGTGATCTGCTCGGTGTTTCTATAATCTTCTCTTAATTCAAATCTCTGGTCAAGTCCTTCAATATCATTCCAATTGTAGAGCCCTTTAGTAGATATTCTTTGGTTGATATCTCCGTAGATATTGAAGATTGTATCTTGCCCATTCACTGATTTCAATATCTGGTATTCGCTTGGGGACAGGTCCTGTCCTTCATCAATGTTCAAAAAGCGATCATTTTTCCATACTCGACCAACCCACAAGCTGTAAAACATTATCCGTAAGAACAGCTGGTATCTAAACAGCGCCTTTGGCTTGATAACGTCATCAACGCTTTGCCGTTTGAACAGAAGGTCAAGTTCAACACCTATAGTCCCTTCAAACACAGTGTCTTCTTCTAATCCCTCGGCAATTAGTTGCTTTTCTTTCAGCCAATCCACGTCTGCATCACAAACAATGATTTCGTTAAGTTCCCGAATACGTAATGATGAACGTTCTATTTCATCTTCAGCTTTTTTTTGTTTTTTGTAAAGATCAGATAATTGCGGTTCTAATAACTCAAGTTTTTGGATGGAAGACGATACCTTGGTGAGCGTTTCTTTGGTTAATGCCAAATCTGCTTCGCTGAGTATAGATTTTTTATATGTCGCCACTTCTTCTTTCAACTGTGAGATAAGTTTCAGACTTGCTTCTGCGTTTGTCATAACCTGGTTGTATTTATCGAGATCCTCTCTTGTGTTTCTTTCAAGTATCTCCACTTCCACTCTCAGGTCATGCTTTGTTTTAATTTTAAAAAATGGCGTGTTCTCCATTTTCTTACGAAGTTGGTCAATTTTATACTTATTCTCATCAAAATGGCTGCGCCCTAATATCATTTCATTGGCTTTAAGAAGATCCGCATATTTTCTTACCTCTGAATCCATTTTTTCTTGTACCGCAGATAGGTTGCTGAAACTTTGCTGATGTAGTTTTAATAGGGTTTGATATGAAAAGACGATGTCATCTTCTAAGCTGTGCTCCCGAGAAAGCCCATAGTTCTCACATACGTTAACATAGTGTAATTTTGCGTCATCAATTTCAGCCCTCAGTTTTTCAACACTGCTTTTTCCAAGGAGTTGGGCAATTTCATTCAGGCATTTGCTCTTGTCCTCAACAGCGTTATTCATCTTTTTTCTCTCGCGTGCTAGTTCGTTAATCGAATTTGAATTAACCGAAAGAATACTTTTGACCAAAGACTCATAGTTTCTAATCAATGATCTATCCTGTCGTGTACAATCAAAGGCCATCTCGGATTCTTGCTGTTTGCACAGGCTGTGGACTCGATCAACATCAAATTTTCGCTTTACATCGTCCATGAAAGCAGCATATCGCTTTTTGCATGTAGAATAAAATTGATTACTGTACACCTCGTCAATGATACTGCTCTTCACCATGGAATCCGGCATGACTTTGACTGAAGACTTCACCCTGTTTGGTGAATACAGATTGACAAGTTGTTTATAATAATCGTCAATTGTATTTACCTGTATTTTCTCCAGCCCCAACTCTGTGTATAAATCATTAATATGAAAGTTGAAATTATTATTGGGGGTGATGATTTTGATCTTGCTCAGGTCTGACTTTGGGTTATTAAATATTATCTGAGAGAGTCTATGAAGTAAGATCATAGTTTTACCGGATCCTGCACATCCTTGCACTATAAAGCTTTTTCTGACAGGATAATTAATAATTGCATTTTGGTTTTCTTGAATTGTCTTAATGATATCTGTGAGTTTATGGTCTGCTCGCTTTGCCCGTAATGCATCTACTAGAAACGGGTCTGTGACTCCTTCCTTAAATAACTCGTCTCCTTGAACATATTCGTCATGATACCATTTAAGTGTTCCATGAGATATTTCTAGCGACCGTCGTAACTTAAGAGAATAATCGAATCCATTATAATCAAAGCAGATCATACTCTTCATATAGTATCTTTGGCCAACTGGGCTTCTCCAATCGTATACAAGTTGGGAAGAATCAATATTTAGCCCCTTTTTCCCAATATACATCACTTGATCTTCCGCTTTCTCTTTAGATACTCGAAAATCCATTCTTGCAAAATATGGACTGTCTTCATATTCTTTGAGATTTGCTATTTGCTCATCCACCTTGCTATTACATTCTTTTTTATACTGGAGGTCTTGCCTTTCCTCGTAATCCCAACCGACAGAATAAGCGTTGATATCTGGATATGGCTTGTTCTTAATCAAATACTGAATTCGCTTGGTTAAAAGCGCTAGCACGTTGGTCAAGTTACTTGATTCCTCCGCGAAAACATCCCGGTCAATTCTTCGTGATTCTTTCACAGTGCTTTCCTCCAGATTTAACGAGTATTCTCTTTTTGAGCTGTTTTCTGTGCCATCAACACCCTAGTTAGTGCCATTGTTGACCATTTTGATAGAATGTTCAGCTGCCACTTTCAACAAGTTAAAATTAAATGTCCGCCTCGGATTATACATTCAATGACAGCACAGAAACCCAGGCGCCCAGGCGTCATTTGTCTATTCGATTACGAGCACGTATTCCTTAGAAAATTCATCGAATGTTGTGTTCACGCTGGCATACACTGCAGCTAATTCCTCATTGATTTTTCCAAGGACAAAAGCGTCCCGCGCTTCAGGCTTTTCAATTATAACCCATCGTAATTGTTTATACGAGTATTTTGCAAATGCAAGCCATTGAGGATAATTGATCGCCATCGGATTTTTTGTGAAATAAATCTTACCGGCATTGACTGCGGTAGCTGCAGAATGGCTGATAAAGAGCATCGTCGACAATTTGGGATGCTTCTCTCTGTTCAACGAAAACGGAAGAGACTCTTTGACGGTATGTCCTTCTTTAATCCTCTTAATTGCATATCCAATTCGTGTTACTACCTCTACTATCATAACAGGAATAGAGAGCGAACAGAAGTGTATAAAATCATATCCTTCATAATACATACCTTGAACGATTTCGGCAATATCTTTTGCGCAGTACCCGTCCCGAGTCGGCAGTATTGCTTCTGTTGTGAAGGCATTCTTGATCTCGGTAAAGAACGGCATAAAGGAGATATGCCGCTTATCATCGATATCGGTAAAGCTGTCTACATCAGTGGGGATTATGGACAGAATAGAGTCGTCAATAAGCCTTGCTGACTTCTCCGTGCCTATGTCGCGTAGATATAGCAAGCTGTCGGATGCCAGCTTTGCCAACAGCGCGACCATATGATTGTTGTGAGCAACGCCTGCCCGTATTCCTTCGCGGCTGTCCGTAAGCAGAAACGGCGCGTGTATCAGAAAATTAAGGCCGGTGTTTTCTTTCGTCGGGAAGAAGCAAAATGCAGGTTCTTTCTTGGGAAGTAGTTTTTTATCTTTGTCAAGAAAAAAGCCGACGGAATACTTTCTTCCGGCTTCATCCTCGCGCGTGAATAGCCACAAATGCTGATCGACTATGTCTTCGCCGCTGTTTTGCGTAAGCGTTATAAATTCCGCTGTGGAATCGCCAATACGCCTTGTTTCCGGTATGTTTTTTCCATATAGGCCGATAACATCTTCAAATTCAAAATCAATATCCCGCAGACTGCTCAAAAAGAGAAGTGGGTAAGACAGTGATCTCAGTTTCTCCGCTACATCGCTGTATGCCTCTTTTTGACCGCGTTCAGCATGGTCAAAAGGAAAAACAAACAGTGTTTCATCTGCTCTGCGCCCCTTAAAATCCTCTTCAATAAAAGTGGGGACAATGAACCGGTCAATGCGGAAGTGGACGTTGGGATCATAAATATGAGGCGTAGATGTGTATTGAAAGACGGCCTTAAATCCGACACCGAATTTGCCGATGGACGCCTCTGTCTTGTTAGAATTAGCGATTGATGTGATGGAGTTAATGTCACCGAGCTTGCCAGCAGCAGAATCCTCATCCTCTCGCGTAGGGTCTGTTACGGAAAAATGCCGAGTGCCGTTGTGCGCAAAAATCAGCCTGTCCGGTTCAAGAATGAAACGCGCACTCGTAGCTCCAGCATCGTCGGCGTTTTGGAGAAGCTCATATATGAAGTGAGCTTGGTCAGAATACTTCTCAACGACACTATTCTTTATACCTCTCATCGAGGGCTTTTCAAGGGTGTCAGCGCTTTCGGCACGGTCAGCAGTGAGTGCAGCAAAGAATCGCTTCTCTTGCTCAGTCATCTTGTCATCCCCCAATCTTTCATAAGCATATCCCTTCTACGGCAAGCCGAATACTACATACAGAAACCGTCCGTATCGAAAATATGCGTAAGCTCATCGTCGTTTATTGCCTGCTTCACCTTATCCCGTACTGCGGTCTTTGACATATCAAGCCGCTTGAATTTTCCATCTGAAGCCATACGGATAAGTTGAATCCGCCCAACGACCGGATTATTCCGGGCATACTCGGCAAACCCCTTAGCCTTTCCAAGATTGTCTGTCCGTGTTTGGTCGTGCGGCTCAAGTATGTCAATGATATATCCGCCGTGGGAATCCTTGCGAATAACAAGAAAATCCGGGTACGCAGGTTTCGATATTCCGTCTTTCTCATACGGAATGCTCAGCGACCACGGTTTTCTCGGCGGATTACGAAGCCAGCAAACGAAGTCTGGACGCGCAGCTTCTTCGTCAAGCACACCTTGTTCCCAGTTGTTGAGAGCAATTCTGGCCACTCCGGAATTATCTACGAATAGATGGTTGGAATAAACCCTGCCATTTGCGCTGTGCTCGCAGTTTATGGTTTCGGGTAGCATGAAAATGTGAGCACTGACGAGATCACCGTCGGAGACGATATCGTTGTATTTTTTCTTGAACTTTACGGACAGGTTGATTGTCTTGCGCCGATATCTGTCGTTCATCTCGTGAAAACGGTCTTTTGCATAAGCATTCAACGCAGCGATACAGTTGCTGTCCGCCGCGAAAATAATGATGTCGATTTTGAAGCCGTTCGGATTGTCCGCAGTCTGATACTCACGACCATATTTTACTCCAATGCCTTCGTTGCCGAGCTTGGTATCGGCGAGTCTGAACTGCCTGTCCAGGTCAGTATCCGTGGCGGAGAGAAAATCGTGAACGGCGTTGTTGTCTACGCTTTCGCCGAACACGTCAAAAACCTGCGTATTCAGCTTGAACTGCAGCACCTTTGTCGCAAGCTCAGAATACTTGCCGCTGGATTTGAGTGATTCTATATAATCGTGAACCATCCGCACGATGTCGTCGCAGACTTCATCGTAGGCGTTTTGGTAAATCAGCGATTGACTGAACAGGTGCGAGAGGGCAAACAATGAGTGCAGATAATTACTGATGCGCACACTTCTCACTTCGTAAGTGAGCAGACCCGCATCGTTGATTGCTTTCATTATTTCTTCGCGGTCAAAGTCTGAGGCGACTTCTTCTGCCGTGCTCGTCGTGCCTGGATTCGCTGTCGTTCCATCGGTTGCAGGATGCTCTTGTACTGCCTGAACATTATTGGCGCTGGCAGGTTGCGCATTTTCCGGCGATGCCGTTGCACCATTTTCGAGTCCGGGCGAAGTTTCAACTGTGGTACCGGTTTCCGGCTGGGCAATATCATCTAAGCTAATCTGATCTGGAGATACTACCTCACGGTGCGGTGCGACCGCTTTTGGCGCTGTCTGCTTCGGACGTACTGTGAGGGTATCAAATGTTTTCTCGCCAAACGCTTCACCGTATACATCAGTCGGGATATTACCACCCTCGGTGCTTTGCAGCGCTTCCGTTACGTCTTTAACAGTCTCCGCATTGAAGTACGGCAAAAACAGATGAACGTCGTTTAAGACATCATCTACCATAATGTGCATCTGCATCGGAGTGCGCACCATGCGCCCGATGAGCTGCGCGATATAAGTTGCATCGTTGGCATGGCGGAAAGACATCATTGTCTCTGCACGCGGACAGTCCCAACCTGTTGACAAATTTTCCTTGAAGAAAACTACTTTTATTTTACGGTCATCAGCTATGCGGGAGGGTTCACAGTAGTTTACTTCTATCCCATTGATAACGAGGGCACCGCTGGTTTGCCCGAAAGTGTGAACGACCTCGCCCAGCTGAAACTGCTCGCCGGTGCGTTCTTCTATCTTCTGCAAGCAGTCGTCCAAGTCTGTAGCAGAGAGCTGACTTCCACTTCCATTCTGAACCTGTATGACGAAAACGGGGTTCACATACGCATAATGCTGTTCATAGCAATACTGAGCCCAGTGCTCCCACTTCTGCTTCCAGTCGTCCGCTGCAGCCTGAAGAACCGCCATATCATTATTGACGGTATCAGGATATGTGATGATGATTCTATCCTTCAGCAGACCCGAAGCACGAACTTCGTCTGCGGTCGTTACGACATAATGCGTGGTTGACATGATGCCGGAGGCGAGGCTGTTGAATCTGTCCGGTGTTGCTGTCATACCGATGACGACCGGCATTGCCGGAAGGCCGTCGTCAGAGCTACCTTTTGAGAATTTCTGCATGATAGTGGTGGCTTTGGCAGCATCACGGCCTTGCATACCACGGTGCGCCTCATCAATGATGAAATAGAGGCGGTCTGACTTTTCACGAGCCGTATTGCTGAGCGTTTCCCATATGGTATATGTCCGGGTGTCACCGTGCTTTGTCAGATTGCTGCTCTTTCCGAGTTTTTGTGTGTTCAGAAAGTAGATGTTGCCGTCGTCGAGCATCTCCTGATCAAAGGAGTCGTCGGTAATAATGCGGCACTGGTCAAGCGTGATTTTATCGGCCTTCAGGTCAATTTTATCTTTGGACTGCTGATTCAACTCCGGAGAGTCCGAAAGCCATACAAAAATGGCATCCAGCTGGTCCGGGTATGTATCATCGCCGAACAGGATGCTTTCGATCAGCGCAGACATAACGATAGTCTTATGAGGCTGCAAACAGCAAACGGATACCCTTTATCCGCAGCATCAACCGTATCGGCTGGATCGGGACCGAGTTCTATCCCTGTCTCACAAACGAGGAAATCGTGTACGAGGGTGACGATACCTATAATCTTGTCGGCGCCATTACCGAACTTGGCAATTACGAGCTTTGGCTCAAAACCGCAGAGGAGCTTCGCAAGAATCCCTTTGCCAGAATCGTGATGGCCGCGTCCTTTGCCTCTCCGCTGCTGGAACTTCTGCAAAACCGCGTCATCATGGTGCATCTTTGGCATTCATCCCGGAGCGGTAAAACAGCCGCGCTCAAATTTGCGCTCTCCATATGGGGAGATCCCATGAGACTGATGGGAAACTTCAACAGCACGGCAGTCGGCCTGGAGCGCCGGGCAGGAACTCTGAAACACCTGCCGCTCGGACTTGACGAACTTCAGGTACTCAACGAAAAGCGCCTATCACCATCCCTGATCGTCTATTCTCTCGGGAACGGCTACGGAAAGACCCGTGGTTCCAAGAGCGGTGGGCTGCAGGACGTTCCGACATGGCGCAACTGCATCATCAGCACCGGCGAACAGCCGCTGAGCAATGAAAGCTCAATGGACGGTGTGGAAAGCCGCGTGCTTGAGCTCTACGGTCCTCCGATAACAGATATCGAGACGGGACGCCGCATTCATCAGATCAGTGAATGTAATTACGGTTATGCAGGCAAACGATACATCGACTTCATCGTAAATACGATTCTGACAAGCAAAGACAAAATACGACAAGATTATGAAAATATACGAGAAAAGCTTCAGACCGGGTTTGAAGGTGATCCCGGCGTCCATCTTGACAATATAGCTGTACTGGCGCTGGCCGACTGCTATTCTTCCGTGAGCCTGTTCGGTATGGCCGAAGAAGACGCTGTCGCAGAGGCTGTTTCTCTTGGAAATACAGTTTTACAAAACGCAAAGAGTCTGGAAAAGGAGGATGTAGTCGAGCGGGCATGGCATTTCCTTGAGGATTGGATCGCTTCGAACAAAACCCGGTTTGAATCGACAATATCGCCCTGCTACGGAAAAATCGAGACAAACAAGGTATATATCATCGCCGCTGTCTTAAAGCAGGCGATGGAAGAAGGAGGATATTCGTATTCCAAGAGCATCCGCGGGTTCCGGGACAGAGGGTATATCCAAGTGTTCGCCAATGCCGAGGGCGAGGAGAATACGCAGTGTCAGAAAAAGATCCAGGGCATCAATGTCAGGGCTGTATGCATAAAGCTGAACGTCCAGCCGGACGCTGACGACTTTCTGACTGACCCGATTGTGCCACTGACCGGTCCAAAGTAACGAAGGTAACGAAAGTAACGGGTAGTTGCGGAACATACCGGATATATCAATAAATATAAATTCGGAATGTGGGAGTAGTGAAAATAAACTCTACTATACAAACAATGTACCTACTGTTATTTCGTTACTATCGTTACCTTTGACTCAAAAAGCCTGTAATACCAACACTTTCTGCGGTAACGGCCCTGGTAACGAGTACGTGTGCCGGCGTTACCGCGGTGGACACCACATCAATATTAAGGAGAATTCTATAATGGAAAAATCAGTTAAAAACCTTACCCCTGTCAGCAAAGAGATGACAGTCTATACCCCGGTGCAGGTGAACGACAGAACGAGCTGGCACAACATGAAGCCTCTGGGCTATTCATTCCTGCAGGCAAAACACGACGACGGCAGCGAAAGCCTTTACATGGTAACGCATGACGGACTCATTCAGAAGGACCTGTACAGCGTTGTCGTTCCCCGGCAGATCTGCCCCTGCTGTGAAAAGTACATCACACCTATCCCGTCCATGACGATTGACGACTGTTACGTGGCTGAGTATCACTGCAAGCATTGCAATTACCGCTTTTCCCCGGAGGAGGTGCTTTTCCATGAGTAATATCTGGACGGTTCCAAAACCGACAAAGCACATAAAAGGGCTCTGCCGGGAACTTGGCAGCGAGTACAGCATTGTTCCCTTTGACCTGGAACGGGTCATCTACCGCAACTTCGGCAACGGCTACGATGTGGAGATTTCCCGTGTCAATACCACGAGCATCAAAAAGAAAGCCGTCATCTATCTCTGGAAAGATACCAACCGCATCATTAAAATCGTGGAAGGTGTCCCGCAGGCGGATATCGGCAAATGGGTAGAATGGCTCCGTGATAAGGCGGAGTCACTAACGCCTGAGGATTTCGCAGAGGACGGCTTTCTCAAAGAGGAACGCACCATTTATGTGGAGGTCCCGCAATGCCGCGCAAACCATTAAAGCCCTGCGCCTACCCAGGCTGCCCGAACTTAACCTCCGGGCAGTACTGCGAGGTGCATCGGCTGTCCGAGCGTCGGAAATACGATAAGTACCAGCGCGATCCGGACATCATCAAACAGTATCACAGAAATTGGCTGAAAATCCGTGGCCGGTACATCAGAGCGCATCCTCTTTGCGAGGACTGCCTTGAGTCCGGCAGGCTCACCCCGGCAGCGGAGGTTCACCACATACTTCCGCTGTCCCGTGGTGGGACGCACGACGAGGACAATCTTCGTGCGCTCTGCCGTTCGTGCCACAACAAGAGGCACATCGCTCTCGGTGACCGCTGAATGAAGCGTTAAACGACCGTCAGCCCTTGGTAGGGGGTCTAAATCTCTACGACCCTTTTGTCTGGAAACGGCGTGGGGCTTCGTGTACGAAAAAAGCGAATCCAGACGCAAAAAACCAATAAATCAAAAAAATGGAGGAAGAAACATGTCGAAAGACGGTACAAATCGCGGCGGTCCACGCCCCGGTTCTGGCAGAAAGCCGAAAGCAGTTGCTGAAAAGCTTGCTAATGGCAATCCCGGCGGCAGAAAGCTGACCGTAGTAGATTTTGGTGATGAAGCTGAAAATCTTGTCGGTACTGAAATGCCGCCGGTCAAAGAATATCTGAAGGCAAAGCAGAAAGACGGCAGCGTCACCTGCGCTGAGGATATCTTTAAAGAAACCTGGGAATGGCTGCATGAGCGCAAATGTGATCAGTTGATCCCCGTGCAGCAGATTGAACAGTATGCGATGTCTGTAGCTCGTTGGGTGCAGTGTGAAGAGGCGGTGTCAGACTTTGGCTTTCTGGCAAAGAAGCCGACTGGCACCGTTATTTCATCTCCCTACGTTACCATGAGCAGGGAGTACATGAAGCAGGCAAATGCAGCGTGGTACCAGATTTTTCAGGTAGTCAAGGAAAACTGTTCTGCGGAGTTTAGCGGTCCGACTCCGCAGGACGATGTGATGGAGCGCCTGCTCCGCGCACGTTCGGGCATTCACTGACATTTTTTATTGGCAGGAGGATGGCTCATGATGGGCTGTCCTCCTCTCTCGTTGGAGGAACACTATGAAACCACAGGATAAGCTCGCCATTGACAATATGCGGCTTGACGGTATATCCCCAGCAGAGATTGCTTCCCAGCTGCACCTTTCTCCGAATACCGTGTATTCCCATATTCGCAGGCATCCGCAGATTCCGAACACAAGGACCTGCCTTTACTGCGGAAAGTCGGTGCTGCAGACCAAGGGCCACCGGGCAAAAAAGTTCTGTTCTGACAACTGCCGTATGGCGTGGTGGAACAGTCATCAGGACAATATCAATAAAAAAGCATACTATACGCTGACCTGCAGTCACTGTGGAAAGGAGTTCACAGCTTATGGCAACAAAAATCGAAAATACTGCTGCCGGGAATGTTATATCGCTTCCCGCCAGCCCTTACAGCCCGGATAATCTGCTGATGTACCATACCTCGCTTTCTCTGGTTGAGCGGATGGTCCAGAATGGTCTTCTCACACAGATTGACTACGGGAAATCCGTTGCAATTCTCACGAAAAAATACGGCCTTCCTTCGGACAGTATTTTCGCAGAAATAGCTTGATAACCTGCCGAAAGTATGGATATATATAGTAACCCCAAATTGATACAAGGAGGCAGGCTGTATGGCAAGAACCATTGAACAGGTGCCATTCCCGGAACAGGCACCAAGGCCAAAATGCGTGGCTGCTTATGCAAGAGTCTCGTCCGGCAAGGACGCAATGCTCCATTCGCTCTCTGCGCAGGTCAGCTGTTACAGTGAAATGATACAAAAACACAAAGGCTGGCAATACGTCGGTGTGTATGCCGATGAAGCCAAGACCGGCACAAAGGATTCCAGAGAGGACTTTCAGAGGCTTTTGGATGACTGCCGGGCCGGAAAAGTGGATATGGTGATTACTAAGTCCATCTCACGCTTTGCCCGTAACACAGTGACACTTCTAAGCGCTGTGCGGGAACTGAAAGCAATCGAGGTGGACATTTTCTTTGAAGAGCAAAACATCCACACGCTCTCCGCAGATGGAGAACTGATGATGACCATTCTCGCAGGGTACGCCGAGGAAGAGAGCCGCTCAACCAGCGATAATATGAAATGGCGTATCAAGAAAAATTTTGAAGAGGGCAAGCCCTGGGACGGCACCATTCTCGGTTACCGCTACAAAAACGGCACCTATATTATAGAGCCGGAGGAAGCCGAGACCGTCCGCCGTATTTTTCGGGAATACCTTTCCGGCAGAGGCATCATTGCTATTGCAAATGATCTGAGCAGAAATGGCCTCGTCACGCGGTATGGGAACGCATGGCACAAAAACGGCGTAGCGGATATCCTGCGCAACTACACCTATACGGGTAATCTGCTGCTGCAGAAGACCTACCGGGAAAATTTCCTGACAAAGAAAACGCTGGTAAACGATGGGCAGCTTCCGAAGTACCATGCAGAGGGTACTCATGAGGCTATTATCAGCATGGCGGATTTCGAGGCTGTGCAGGCTGAGATCAAAAAACGCGCTGCCAGGTTCGCTCCGGCAGACAAGACCTACACCAACCGGTATCCTTTTTCCGGGCTCATTGTTTGCGGAATCTGCGGCAAGAACTACCGCAGGAAGGTTACTCACACCGGTCCGGTCTGGATCTGCTCCACCTACAACCAAAAGGGTAAAGCCTGCTGTGCTTCGAAACAAATCCCGGAAAATACGCTTATCGCCGTGGCCGAGGAGGTTACCGGCAGCATTGAGACAATCCACGGCAAAATAACGGCAATCAGAGCCATGAACGATAATGAACTGGTATTCTGCTTCACTGACGGCACAGAAACCGTTAAACGGTGGCAGGACCGCTCCAGGACGGAAAGCTGGACGGCTGATATGAAAGCTGCCGCCGCTCAGAAGACCAGAGACAATCATAGAAAAAAGATGGATACCACCATTTGACTATACACGATTCCCATTATAATCCCCGTTATGATTTCGGTTTCTGATTTCATAACAGCTTTCATGCACAGGAGGTGCTTAAAATGCCTACAGCAAAAAATGTAACGGTTATCCCAGCCACATTCAATCCGCAGACCCGCAGACCGCTTCAGCAGCTTTCCCGCCGGAAGGTGGCCGGTTATGCCCGCGTGTCAACTGATTCCGATGAGCAGTTCACCAGCTATGAGGCCCAGGTCGATTATTACACCAATTACATAAAGGCCAATCCGGAATGGCAGTTCGTCAACGTCTATACAGATGAAGGCATCAGCGGCCTGAATACCCGGAAGCGTGAGGGATTCAACGAGATGATTTCTGACGCTCTTGCCGGAAAAATTGACCTGATTGTCACAAAATCGGTATCCCGTTTTGCCCGTAACACCGTTGACAGCCTTTCCACCATCCGCAAACTCAAGGAGCAGGGTACGGAGGTCTACTTCGAAAAAGAGCAGATCTGGACCTTTGACAGCAAGGGCGAACTTCTGCTTACGATTATGAGCAGCTTAGCGCAGGAGGAGTCACGCTCTATCTCCGAAAATGTCACCTGGGGAAGACGAAAGCAATTCTCGGACGGGAAATACAGCGTGGCATACAGCCAGTTTCTCGGATACCGCCGAGGTTCTGAGGGACTTATGGAGATTGTTCCGGATGAGGCAGAGGTCGTCAAGCGTATCTACCATATGTTTCTCGACGGCAGCTCGCCCAGTCGAATTGCGAAGACGCTCACCAAAGAAGGCGTATCGACGCCTGCCGGAAAAACTGTCTGGCAGACAGCCGTTATTGAGAGCATCCTTACCAACGAGAAATACAAGGGTGACGCCCGGCTTCAGAAGAAATTCACTACGGATTTTCTCACAAAAAAGCTGAAGGCCAATGAGGGGGAAGTGCCGCAGTACTATGTGACCGATTGCCATCCTGCTATCATATCTCCTGCTGAATGGGAGCAGGTCGATAAAGAGTTCAGGCGCCGGAAAAGCAGCCCGAAGGCACGGTTCACCGGAAACTCATTCTCCGGAAAGATTATCTGCGGAGACTGCGGTGAAGCCTTTGGCCCCAAGGTCTGGCATTCCAATGACCCGTACCGGAAAGTCATCTGGCAGTGTAACGCCAAGTTCAAGAACAAAGAAAAATGCTCCACGCCGCACTTGACGGAGGAGCAGATTCAGGCCTCATATAAAATGGCGCTCAGCCAGTTGATTGTTGACCGGAAGCGGTTCGTGGATGACGGCAGATTGCTCAAGGCCGAGCTTGCTGATACCACGGCGATTGACCGGCAGATTGAATCCGTCAACCAAGAGATGGAGGTCGTTGCCGGACTCATCAAACAGTGCATCGACGATAATGCCTCCAGCGCGATGGATCAGGAGGAATATGCCAAGCGGTATGACGGGCTGGTGGAACGCTACGAAAAGCAGAAACGCAAGTTGGAAAGGCTGCAGGCTGAAAAGGCTGAACGGGAATTTAAGGAAGAGGTCCTCAGCGGATTTCTTTTTGAAATCATCGAGCTGGAGGATATGGATACAGCCTTCCAACCTGTGCGCTTCAGTAAGACTGTTGACCATATCACCGTATACAATGATGGCAGGCTGGTATTCACTTTCTTTGTCGGGAAAGAGATAACTGTGGAGCTTTAATCCCCTGCTTTTTGCAAACGGTCGTTTAACGAATTGCGGCTGTTTAACGATTACAGAGCACCAGATTTAGCGTTTTCACGATTTCCAGCGCTCTGTATTACACTCTATATGGGCACAGCCAGGCCCGAAATGCACAGACCGGTTTAGAAAGCCTTACAGCGCAGGCATTTTCGGCAGTAAAATAACGAAACAGCGAATTGATACACCGTATCAATTCGCTGTTTCTGATTTGGTGCCGGTAGCCGGGATCGAACCGGCACGGTGTTTCCACCAACGGATTTTAAGTCCGGTGCGTCTGCCAATTCCACCATACCGGCGTGGCAGAAATATGTTATCACCGCAAAATCCGCCTGTCAAGAACTCTGACGTTGTACTTGCGCTTTGTCTTCAAATTTGATAAAATAACCTATTATATTATGAATCGATCTGGAACAAATGTATTCTTCGGATTTTAAAATTCCATTCTCCCGCCCGGATGTGCCTCAGGCGCTGCGGGAGGCCGGCTACACTCCCCTGCTGGCGGCGCTGCTGGGCCTGCGCGGCATCACGCAGCCGGAAGACGCCGAGCGCTTTCTCCGCGGCGGAACGGAGCTTTTGCGGGACCCCCTGGAGATGCTGGACATGGACAAAGCGGCCGGCCGGCTGCGCCGCGCCGTGGAGGGACGGGAGCGGGTGGCCGTATACGGCGACTACGACGTGGACGGCATCACCGCCACCTGTCTGGTCACCGACTGGCTGCGCGCCCGGGGACTGGACGTGACGCCTTATATTCCCGACCGCATCGAGGAAGGCTATGGCCTGAACACCGCCGCCATCGACACGCTGAAGCAGCAGGGCGTGAGCCTGATCGTCACCGTGGACTGCGGCATCACCGCCGTGGCCGAGGCCCGGCGGGCCGCCGATCTGGGGCTGGACATGATTATCACCGACCACCATGAGTGCCGCAATCAGGCGCTGCCAAGGGCCTGCGCCGTGGTGGACCCCAAACGGGAGGACTGCCCCTATCCCAACAAGGAGCTGGCGGGCGTGGGCGTGGCGCTGAAGCTGGTGTGCGCCGCGGGCGGTGATACCATCGGCGCCGTGGACAGGTATGCCGATCTGGTGGCCATCGGCACCGTAGCGGACGTGATGCCGCTCACCGGCGAAAACCGCTATCTGGTGCGCCGGGGCCTGGACAAGATCGCCACCGCGCCCTCCGTGGGCGTGGCGGCGCTGCTGAGCGAATGCGGGATGGGCGACAAAAAGCTCACTGCCACCTCCATCGGTTTTACGCTGGCTCCCCGGCTGAACGCCGCGGGCCGGCTGGGTAAGGCCGCCACGGCGGCGGAGCTGCTGATGGCCTCCGACGAGGGCGAGGCCGCGGCGCTGGCCGCGGAGCTGTGTGAGCTCAATCACCGGCGGCAGTCCATCGAAATGGACATCTGGAAGAAGGCAAACGCCATGCTGGGCGACACCCCGCCGGCGGCGCCCATCGTGCTGGCCAGCGACAACTGGCATCAGGGTGTCATCGGCATCGCCGCCTCCCGCCTGGCGGAGCAATATTCCCTGCCCGCGGTGATGATCTGCCTGGACGGGGACAGGGGCAAGGGCTCCTGCCGCAGCTACGGCGGGTTCAACCTGTTCGAGGCCCTGTCCGCCTGCGCGGATTATCTGGAAGGCTTCGGCGGCCACGCGCTGGCCGCGGGCCTGACCATCCGGCGGGACAGGCTGGACGATTTCCGCGCCGCGCTGGCCGCCTATTATCAAAACAATATTCCGGTGGAAAGCGGCGCGCAGGAATGCCAGGCGCTGATTACCGACCCGACTTATCTCGATATGGCGGGGGTGGAGGCGCTGGCGGCGATGGAGCCCTACGGCAACGGCAATCCCAAGCCCGTGCTGTGCTTTGCCGACGCCCGGGTGGAGTCGCTGACGGCCATCGGCGGGGGAAAGCATGTGCGGATGCTGGTGTCCCTTCGGGATGCGGATTTCGAGTGCATCTGCTTCTCCTGCGAGCGGGAATCGCTGGACTTGAACGTAGGCGACGGCGTGGATCTGGCCTTTACCCCGCAGATCAACGATTTTCGCGGCCGCCGTTCCGTGCAGCTGGTGGTGTGCGGCATCCGCCGCCACGACCCCGCGGCGCTGTGCGCGCTGCTGTGCGAAAACGGCGACTTGCCGGCCTGCGCCGCGCGTTACTGCCCCCAGCGGGCGGATTTCGTGAGGGTCTGGCGCAGTTTGAAAGCCGGAGGATCGGGCGAAGATCAACCCAGCGACTTGATGAGCCTGTGCCCGGAGGGGATGGAACCGGAACGGTTTTGCCTGTGCCTGAGGATCTGGTGCGAGCTGGGCCTGCTCACCCCCGGCCCGGACGGCGGTCTGCGGGGGGCGCGGATCAACGCCGGTTCCGCAAAGGTCGATCTGGACGATTCCCTGCTGCTGCAGAAATTAAGGAAGGGAAACTGAACCATGTCGGAAGATACGCGCACGGAAAAAGTGGATAAACCCGTCAATCCCCCGCTGGACCCCGACGCGATGTATGCGGAGCTGGAGGGCAGAATCGCCGCTTCCGGCGTGAAAATGGATACGGATCGCATCCGCGCGGCCTATGAGATGGCGCGTTCCGCCCATGCGGGCCAGCTGCGCAAGGACGGCTCACCCTATGTGGCCCACTGCGTGGCGGCGGCGGAAATCGCCCAGGAGATGGGTCTGGACGAGGATTCCATCGTGGCGTCCCTGCTGCACGACGTTATCGAGGATACCGCCCTGGGCTACGACGACATTGCCAAAAAATTCGGCACCGCCGTGGCCGATCTGGTGGAGGGCGTGACCAAGCTGACCCGGGTGCAGTATACCAGCAAGGAAGACGAGCAGATGGAGAATATGCGCAAGATGCTGCTCGCCATGTCCAAGGATATCCGCGTCATCCTCATCAAAATCGCCGACCGGATGCACAATATGCGCACCATGGCTTATCAGAGCGAGGAAAAACAGCGGGCAAAGTCGCTGGAGACCATGGAGATCTATGCGCCGCTGGCCCACCGGCTGGGCATGCAGCGGGCCAAGTGGGAACTGGAGGATCTGGCCCTGCTGTACCTCGACCCCGCGGGCTACAAGGAGATCACCACCGAGCTGGAAGCCAAGATGCCCATGCTGGAGGACTTCATGGCCCGGATGCAGAAGCAGATCGAGGATCGTCTGGCCGCGGACAATATCCACGCCTCCATCTTCAGCCGCATCAAGCACATCTACAGCATCTACCGCAAGATGTACGCCCAGAAGCTGGATATCAACGGTATTTTCGACCTGTGCGCCTTCCGCGTGATCGTGGATTCCATTCCCGACTGCTACAACGTGCTGGGCATCATCCACGATATGTTCAAGCCGGTGCCGGGGCGTTTCAAGGACTATATTTCCACGCCCAAGCCCAATATGTATCAGTCCGTCCATACCACGGTCATCGGCTCGGAGGGCATCCCCTTCGAGGTGCAGATCCGCACCTGGGAGATGCACCGCACCGCCGAATACGGCGTGGCCGCCCACTGGAAATACAAGATGGGCAATCCCTCCGTGGGCGACGGGGAGGAGGAGAGCTATGCCTGGGTGCGCCGCCTGCTGGAGAGCCAGCAGGATTCCGACGCCTCCGACTTCTTCCACAACCTGAAGATCGATATGTTCGCCGACGAGGTGTTCGTGTTCTCCCCCAAGGGCGACGTGATCAATCTGCCCGCCGGCGCCACCCCCATCGACTTCGCCTACAGCATCCATTCCGGCGTGGGCAACACCATGGTGGGCGCCTCCGTCAACGGGCGCATCGTGAAGCTGGACCATGTGCTGCAAAACGGCGATATCGTCGAGATCCGCACCTCTAAAAACGCGCCGGGCCCCAGCCGGGACTGGCTCAGCATGGCCAAAAGCGGCTCCGCCCGCACCAAGATCAAGCAGTGGTTCAAAAAGGAACGCCGGGACGAGAATATCTCCACCGGCCGGGATATGTTTGAAGGGGAGCTGCGCTCCCAGGGCCTGTCTTCCGCCATCTTTGCCGACGAGGAGCTGCTGCCCCAGCTTTTGAAGCGCGTGTCCTTCTCCACGGTGGAGGACCTGTACGCCGCCATCGGCTACGGCGGCATCACCGCCACCAAGGCCGTCAACCGGATGCACGACGAACTGCTCCGCAGCCAGAAGACCGCCGAAAAAAAGACCGTGCTGGACAAGGTCAACGAGGCCGCCGAGCGGCGGGAAAAAGCGTCGCTGAAGCAGGGAAAGCCCGTCCACGGCGTGCTGGTGGCCGGACTGGACAACTGCCTGATCAAATTTTCCCGCTGCTGCACCCCTATCCCCGGGGACGATATCGTGGGCTTCATCACCCGGGGCCAGGGCGTGTCCATCCACCGCGCCGACTGCGCCAACTACCTCAACCGCAAAAACAATCCCGACGACGCCGGCCGCTGGATCGACGTCGGCTGGGCCGACGTGACCACCGATAATTACACCACCACTATTCTGGTGGTCTCCAAGGAGCGGCAGGGCCTGGTCATGGACATCGCCACCGCGCTCAACGCGATCAACGCCAAGGTCCGTTCCCTCAACGCCCGGGACACCGACGACGGGCGGGCGCTGGTGTCCGTGACGCTGGAGGTCAAGGGAGTGGACGAGCTGCGGAGCATCATGAAGCGTGTCGCCGCCATCAACGGCGTGGGCGAGGTCACCCGAAACGGCGACTGACGTCGGCGCAAGCGCCGTACCGCTCGCCCCGGCAGGCGGAGGAGCCGGGTCTCACTCGCTCCGCCGGGCTTCGGCTTGGAGTACGCGGAGACGGGAAACGAAAGAAAAGGAGAGAAGCTATGCGGGCTGTCGTGACAAGAGTGAATTCCGCCGCCGTGGCCGTCGGCGGCGTGGAAAAGGCCGCCATCGGCAAGGGCCTGCTGGCGCTGCTGGGCGTCTGCGGGACCGACGGCGAGGCCGAGGCGGACAAGCTCGCGGACAAGCTGTGCGGGCTGCGTATTTTTGAGGACGAAAATGGAAAAATGAACGTAAGCGCCGCCGACGCCGGCGCGGAACTGCTGATTATCAGCCAATTCACCCTGTTCGCGGACTGCCGTTCCCGCCGCCCGGGCTTTTCCCGCGCCGCCAGGCCAGAGCGGGCCGAGCCGCTGTACGAACGGGTCGTCGCCGACTGCCGGGCGCGCGGCTTCACCGTGGGCACCGGGGAATTTGGCGCCTATATGCTGGTGCGCAGCGAAAACGACGGGCCCGTGACCATCCTGCTGGATACGCAGGAACTGTAAGGAGAAAATGCCATGCTTATCAAGACCATCCCCGTAGGACAGCTGGAGGAAAACTGCTATGTCGTCACCGACGAGGCGACGCTGGAATGCGCCGTGATCGACCCGGGCGACGAGAGCGGCGTCATCCTGGATTACCTGGAGGAGAACCATCTCACCTGCCGGGCCATTCTGCTGACCCACGGGCACTATGACCACGTGGGCGCGGTGCTGCCGGTGCAGGAGGAGACGGGCGCGCCCGTGTACATCCATCCGCTGGATACCGACCCCAAGCCCGGGGAATCGGGCATGAAATTTCCCCTGCCCAAGGGCGGCAGGACCTATGCCGACGGCGACCGGGTCAGCGTGGGCAAGCTGACCTTTCAGGTGCTGCACACCCCGGGGCACACCCCCGGCGGGGTGACGCTGGTGTGCGAGAACGCCATTTTCTGCGGGGATACCCTGTTTCGCGGCAGCTGCGGCCGGACCGATCTGCCCGGCGGCGATATGGACGAGGAGCTGCGCTCCCTGCGGCGCATCTGCGAGCTGCCCGGCGATTACGAGGTCTATCCCGGCCACATGGACGCCACCTCGCTGGAGCGGGAGCGGAATTTCAATTACTATTGCCGCGAGGCCATGGGAAAATAGGAACGACAAAAAGGCCGCCGGGCGCTTGCGCGCCCGGCGGCCTCAGCCTGTCAAAGAACTAAAAGGCGAACGGATTTTGGGGATGATGCGGGGGGAGTGTGAGGGGCATTTGGGCGATACGGTGCCCAAATGGGGAGCGGTAGTGAATGGAGCGCCGGGGGCGCTCCAGAGCCGCGACCCGGGCCTGCCCGCTGGCAGGCGGAGCCCCGCCTCAATTTGGATAAATAGCCGCCAAACCCTTGCTGTACAAGGGTTTGGGGAGCGGAGCAACGTTTTTTGCGAAGACACAGTTTCGCAAAAAATTCGGCGTTTTGTTGCTTGAAATAAGGGTCGCCCCGGCGTACAGAGGGGTTGCACACCGGGGCGAGGGATAAAATGGGACACGCGATTCAAGCGCCCGCCGGGCGGGCGAAAGCGTCAGGCGGAGACGGCGTCCCGCTCGAGGGCGCGGTAGTCCACCTTGCCGGCCGCGGTCAGCGGCAGATCGGAAATGGCGACATAGGACACGGGCGCGGCGTAGCTCTGCAGTTCCTTTTCACAGTAGGCGCGGATGCTGTTCACCGCTTCATTGAAGTCCATGCCCTTGGTCACGCGGATATACGCCTTGGGCAGCAGGCAGCGCACGGGATCCGGCGTCTGCACCACGGCGCAGGCTTCCACCAGACCGCTGTTTTTTACCACGTCCTGCACGTGGTCGCAATAGACCTTGTAGGGGGAACCGGAGGCGTCGAAGGTGATGAAGAAGCGGCGCTCGCGGCCGTCGAAATAGACCCAGCCGTCGGCGTCCATGTGGCCCAGGGTATCGGTGTGGAACCAGGTGATGCCGTCGGCGTCCCGGTAAAGGACCTCGGCGGTCTCTCTGGGGGCGTTGTAGTATTCCATCATGACGTTCTGCCCGGCAAAGCAGAAGCGGCCGGTCTTGCCCATGGGAACGGTCCTGCCTTCGGCATCCACAAATTTGACGCTGACGCCGTAGTTCACATGGCCGATGCTGGTGTAATTGTATTTGCGGAACAGCGCCGCCGTGTTGGTCAGCGCGCCGCAGCCCTCGCCGTTGCCGCTGCCGTCGTTGATGCGGCAGGCGCTGCCGTGGCGCCTGAAGAAGGCGTTGATGCGTTCTTTCTCCACAGTGTCCAGCTTGTCGCCGCCGCTGATGGCGTACTTCAGGAAGGACAGATCCGCGTTTTCAAACTCCGGCGCGTTGAGCATATAGCTGTAGAAGGAGGGAATGGCAAGGGTCAGATACGGGCGGTACATCTTCAAATAGTCCAGCACGCCGGACAGCGTCAACATCGGGGTGAGCGACGCGGTGCGGCCCACAAACATGGGAAACAGGGTGGAGACGATGAAGCCGTAGGGATAGTTGAAGGGAACGACCTGCAGGGCATTGCCCCGGGGGCCGAACTGGATCAGCGTGGCCTTGAGGGACTGCACCTCGGCAATGATATTCTCATTGCTCAGCAGGATGGCCTTGGGATCGCCGGTGGTGCCGCTGGTGTAGGCGATGAAAGCGGCCCGGTCTTTATCTTCCGACGCGTCCGGATTGCCCACGGCATTCTTGCCCAGGCTGCGGAACGCGGTAAGGCTCAGGATTCTTTTGTGCTGGGGCACGGGGGCGGAGGTGGCCAGGAAGGCGCGGGTCAGGGCGCCGGGATCGCGCACCATACCCAGAGAGTCTTCCGGCGTGATCACCACGGAGCGGCTGAGATTGCACTCTTCGATGATGGAGGGCAACTCGTGGGCGTGGGCGGCGGAGACGACCATCAGCTTGCTGCCGAAGCGGCGGACATAGCCCTTCAATTCGTCCATGCTGGAAGCGGCGCTGACGAAGGTGCAGACGGCACCGATGCGGTTCAGCGCGAAAAACGCCACGATGGCCTCGTTGCAGGGCGGCAGGCACAGGGGGACGATCTCGCCCTCCTTGACGCCCAGCTTGCGGAAGGCCTTGGCATAGATCTCGCTCTCGCTTTCCAGGCGGGAGAGCGACAGCTCCTCCTCATGGCAGCGGGCGACGATGGGAGAGGCGTTGATGGCGCTGCGCCGGAGCAAAAAGCCGTAGATCGTGGTGTTTGGTATGTTCAGCTTCGCACCCTTGATGAAAGATTCGCTGCTGGTTTTAAACATGTTATAATCCCCTCTGAAAATAAAATGTTGTTCGACTGGACGTTTTCGTCCGTCAGTCAATTAATGGTTTGATGCCCTGTTTTATTGCACTATTTACACAATTATGTATGGATATATTTGTCGGTTACGTCAAAAAAGCCCCTCCGTAACCGGAGAGGCTTTTTGTAACCTGACGGTATTATTTGACCGCGGCCAGCACCGAGGACATTCGGGCCAGCGCCTTGCCGATGAGTCCGAAATCTCCCAGAGAAGCGGAGGCGGCAGAGGTGCCGCTGCCGGCGGCGGGCAGGGCGGAGAGAATCTGCTCGGCCATGTATTCGTGGCCGGCGGCGGTGGGATGGACATTCTTTAACAGCTCGTCGGAGAAGGTTCCGCTGACCAGGGGGGAGAAGGGATAGACCGTGGTGCCCAGGACGGAGACATAGGTATAATATCTGGAATACAGGGACGTCTGCATGTAGAGATTCATCATGTTCACGACCTGATCGGCCAGCTTGCCGACGCTCAGCAGGGAAGCGCCGGTCAGCTTGAGATCGCGGAAGGGATTGTACATACCGACCACAACGAGGGTCACATCAGGATTGAGCTTGTGAATGGCTTTTTGAATAACATTCCAGTTGACTTTGAATTGATCGACGCCCTGAACGGCTCCGGCGGACAGCGCGGCGATAGCGCCGTCGGCGGCGCCGACTTCTTCCGCCAGGTCGAGCATCTTGTTGAAAGCCTCGCCCAGCGTACCCAGATTGGCCATCAGCGCTTTGGCCTCCGCCAGCTGCTGCGTCAGGAGAGAGCTTTTCTGAATGGCGCTGAGTTTGGCGAGATAGGCGTACATGGCAATAAATCCGGTCACGATCACGTCGTCGGAGCCGATGTTCAGCGTGATGAGGTCGGCGCCGGCGATCTTCGCCGCGGCATTGGCTTTCAGACCCGCCCAGTCGCTACCGGTGATCTGCGCGGCAGCGAGGACGCTTTCGGTATACTGGTCGCCCTTATAGGAGGAGTCCAGCAGCCTGCGGACTTCCACCGTGCGGATAGCCGGACGCTGCATCTGGTAAACATCCGTCGCGCCGACTCCGGCGGCGACCTCCTGGGGATAGCTGCCTGTCACCAGACCGCCGTTTGCCAGCCAAGCGTTCATTTCCGTCATGTCGGAATTTTCCGCGTGGGTGGACGAGCTGCCGTAGGTGTCAAGGCCGAAGCCGGTGGCAATACTGTCCCCGATGACGACATAGCTGCCATACTGCTTTGTGGCGCCGGCGGCAAAACTGCTGACGCACAGCAGGCCAGCGGCCATCACGACCACCAGACACAGGGAAATCGCGCGTTTCATTGTCTTTTTCATGGTTCACTTTCTCCCGGGGCCGGGGGATTTTTCAAAGGACAGATTACCCGGCGCTGCCTATACAATGAGCCAGCCGTCCATTTTATCGCAGACGGCCGGCTGAATTTGTGACAAATGGCACGAGATCAATTCAGATCGGTGCAGGAGGAGGGCGGCGCGGTCACCACGGGCTTGGTGGGCGTAGGCGTGGGCGTGGGCGTGGTGACAGGCGCGGCTGTGGCCGCGGGCTTCGCGGTGACGGCGGGCCTGGCCGTGACGGCCGGTTTGGCCGTGGCGGGCGGCGCGGAAGGGGTATCTGTGCCGCCGGCGTTGCCTGTAACGGTGCCGATCACGGTGACGGCGGAATCAGCCACCCTGCCGGTGACGGCGCTGACCAGATAATTGTATTTCTGCGCGCCGTTGGAGCCGGTGACGTAATAGGACAGCCCGTTTTTATCCACGCCCAGCTTGGCCAGCAGATCATTCGCGGTCTTGCCCGAGGCGGTCAGGGCCTGTCGGGCGGCGGAGAGCGCCTGATCCGCGTCGAGATGACCGGCGTTATAGGGCGTTCCGCTGATGGTCAGAGCATTATCGGCGGTATCGTAAGCATCGGCCAGAACGCCCAGCTCCGTCACGGAGAGCCTGGCCAGATTGTCGGAATCATAATCGGGCAGCAGCCCGTTGAAGCTGCTGATCAGAGCGGCCTTGCTCTGGGACACGCCCAGGGCCCTGGCCAGCGCGGACAGCTGGTCGGTGGCGGTGAAATAGTGGGACAGAACCGCGGCCTTCACGCCCCCCTCCCTGGCGGCATCGGAGACGGCGGAGGCGGCCTGCTCCGCCAGCTCGGCGGAAAGGGCGGTCCTGTTTCCGTAAGCGCCCACCAGGACGGTGTTCTTTTCATCGGTGATATAGCCGGCCTCCATCATGGCGCCGGTGAGCTTGGCCACGGCATAGTCCAGCGACCGGCCCTGGAGATCGAAGCGGCCCACGATGGGGTCGGCGTCCGTGTTGACGGGCTCGCAGGAAATGACCCGGCCGAAGGTGTTCAGTGTCAGCTCGATACTGGGGTTTACGTCCAACTGAATGTGATCCGTGGGGATGCCCGTAAGATGGTAGCCGTAGACGCCGCCGCCCAGCAGCAGCACGAACATGGCCGCGGCGGCGAGAATGCGGCCGATGCCGCGCTTGTGAATCTTTTTGACGGGGACTGCGGGGGCTGCGGGCGCCCCGTCCGTATCCTGCCAGCCGGCGGCGTGGCAGCGGGACAGGAGATCTTCAAAATCGCTGGGCGCCGCGGCGGCAAATTCTTCCCGCAGCAGGCTTTCCAGTTCATCATTCGTCACCGGCGACACCTCCTAACTGCTTTTTCATTTTTTCCAGCGCGCGTTTATATTTGGTCAGCACGGTGGAGAGCGGCAGATTCATCATATCCGCGATCTCCCGGTGCTTCAGGCCCGAAACGCCGTGGAGCGTCACGATCTGCCGTTCCTCCTCGCTGAGGATACTCAGCGCCGTTTTCAGCAGGAGCCTGCGGTCCGTCTCGGAATACAGATCCCGCTGGGAAGCGAGGTCGGTGTAATCCTCGATAGAGACGTTTTTGCTCTCACTTTTGCGCAGCTGCATATAGGCGAGGTTGCGGGTGATCGTCATGATCCAGGCCATGGGTTTGCCCTGAGATTCATAACCGGCGGCATTCTGCGCGACGCTGACATAGGTGTCCTGCATCACGTCTTCCGCCGCGGAAGAATTCTTCAGTATGGACAACGCATAGGCATACACCGCAGGAGAGGTCTGGCGGTAGAGCATTTCCAGCTCGGCCCTTCCGCCGCGGGCGATATCGGTGATGAGCTTATCCTTGACCTTGGCGTCGTCAATGCTGACGATTTCCGCTCTGTCTTGAACAGAGTGGTCGTCCATGGACTACATCTCCCTCTCTGATAGGATAATGGTTCAACCGCGCGATTTATCGCAGAAATAAAAAATCTGCGTCACTTTATAACTGCTTTTTCTTTGTTTTTCGGGGAACAGCCTTATTTTTCCAACACATTTTATTATTTTATCACAAGCGGCTCCGCCTGTCATTACTAATTTTATGTCAACGTAAAAACTCCCTCTGACGGCAAAATCCGGCGGCGGGCACACGGTTTCCCGCATGACCGCCGCCGTCAAAGAGAGGAGAACCGTCACGGATAATAGGGCCGTGGCCGCCCGCGGCCCGGTCTGTCCCGGACGATAAGAAAGGCGAAAACCGCCAGGAAATTGAAAAAGCCGCCCAGGATTGTCCACAGGGGACGATTCATGTTTTCCCGATCCGCGCTCTGGTACAGCCAGCCCATGACGCTGGCCCAGTACCACATCAGCCAGATCAGCACCAGCCCGCCCATCACGCCGATGAGGATGTAATTTGCGGTCGTGAGTGGGGTCATTTGGCTTGCCCAGGTGTCCTCCTGGTCGTCCAGATAGTCGTGCAGGTCGTAATCGCCGCCGGTGATGGCCATCTGCTGGTATTGCTCCTTTGCCTGCTGCCGCAGCACGCTTTTTTCGCTGATCTGGACCCGCAGGCTTACCGGAATGGAGATGCCGGCGGCGGCACCCAGAACCAATGCGGAAAGGAGAATGAGAACAAAGGTGCGCTTATAGTCTCTGCCAAGAATCCGGTCTCTCATCTTTCTGATCCCCCCCCTGCCGGCTAATCCTTCCAGTTTCAGAATAAGGGGCCGGAATAAACAGCCGATAAAGAAAAGTTAAACGATTGTTAAAATATTTTCAGGGCTTGAAGCGGTACCCCGCGCCCCACACCGTCTGGATGTGCTGGGGGTTGGAGGGGTCGGCCTCGATCTTCTCGCGCAGGCGGTTGACGTGTACCGCCACGGTCACGTTGTCGCCCATGGATTCCAGCCCCCAGATCAGCTCGTAAAGATCTTCCCGGGAGAACACCTGATTGGGGTGGCGCGCCAGAAACAGCAGCAGTTCGTATTCCTTGTTTTTCAGCTGAAGCTCCTCGTCCCCGTCGAACACGCGGCGGGCGTCGGTGTCGATGCGCAGCGTGCCGGCGGTCACCTCGCCGGCCGGGGGCGCTTCCGCGGCCTTCAGCCGCTTGTACTGGGCCAGATTGGCCTTGACCCGCGCCACCAGCACACTGGGGGAGAAGGGCTTTTCCACATAGTCGTCCGCGCCGTAGCCCAGCCCGCGGATCTTGTCCACATCCTCCGACCGGGCCGTGACCAGCAGGATGGGGATGTCCGAGGCCTCCCGCAGGCGGCGGCAGACGGAAAAACCGTCCAGCCCCGGCAGCATCAGATCCAGCAGCACCAGATCAATCCCGCCTTCCAGCGCCAGGGCCAGACCGGTCTCGCCATCGGCGGCCACCACGGCGTCAAAGCCGCTGAGCTCCAGATAATCCCGCTCGATGTCCGCGATGGCGGGATCGTCCTCAATAATCAGAATCTTGCCCATCCGCTTCTCCTTTCGCCGCCGGCAGGGTCAGCACCACGGTCAGCCCGCCCAGTCTTCCGTTTTCCGCCCAGACCTTTCCGCCCATGCGCTCCGCCGCCCCGCGGACAATGGACAGGCCCAGTCCGCTGCCGCCGGAGGGATTTTTGCGGGCGGGATCGGCGCGGTAAAACGCGTCGAACAGCTTGCCCAGCTTTTCCGCGTCCACGCCGGGGCCGTCGTCGTCAAAGCGGAGCTCCACCGCTTCCCCCGCCGTGCGGGAGGAGATATCCACATGGGCCGTGGGGCCCACGCGGTATTTGCGGCTGTTTTCCAGAATGTTCAGGACGATGCGCTCCAACAGCGCCCGGTCCGCCTCCACAGCCTCGCCGCCCAGTCCGGCCAGCGAGACGGAGAGACTCTGCGGCGCGGTCTCCTTGACGATGCGGCCGATCTCCGCCCGCAGCTCCACCCGCTGGGGATGCAGCGGGTATTCGGCCATCTCCATCTTGGAGAAGGCGAACAGCTGCTCCACCATGGTCTCGATCTCGGCTTCCTTGTCGCGAATGATGCGCAGATACTTCTGCCGGGCCTCGGGGGTCTTTACGGCGTCCTCCATCAGGACCTCCGTATAGGCCCGGATGGACGTGAGCGGGCTTTTCAGATCGTGGGAGATGCCCGCGAACATTTCCCGCCGCCGCTGCTGCTCCTCCTGGGTGCGCTCCATGGAATCCCGGAGATGGTCGGCCATGAGGTTCACCGCCGCGCAGGCGGGCAGAAATTCGTCCGGCTCCGTATGAATAATGGGGGTGTCCAGATCACCCTCGCTGATACGCTCGATCCCGGCCACCAGCTTGTCCATGGGTTCGGTGATGTGACGGGTGATGTGGCGGGTGAGGTATTTGTCCGCGATGTACACGCTCACCGCCACCGTGACCGTGAGAATGCCCATCAGTACCCACAGCGCGAGACCAAAATCGGCGAAGGTGCCTTCAAACTGATCGGCGACGAAATGCAGCTCTTCCAGAGTCAGACCCAGCTTGGGCAGATAGACGGTCTCCGTGAGGTAGATGAACAGACCCAGACCGCCGATCACCACAAGAAAGGCCACCAGCACCGGCGCCAGGATCATCACCACATTGGCGCGGGCCAGGCGTTTTTTGATCGTCATGGGGTCAAGCCCCCTTTCTGTCAGCTTCTTACATATAAATATACAGGGCGCGGTTGGAAAATGGTTAAACAAAATATAAACTGTGAGGCGGCAGGATTTTAAATTTTGTTTACCCTTTCTTTATTGTGGGTTTAACCGGAGCCGGTAAAGTGATACCAGACAAAAGGAAATGAACTTATCCACAAACACAATAACATACAAACAAAACAATAACACCTATTTATAAGGAGGAACTGTCATGAAGAACAATATCCGCATTTTTTATAGAGGCGATACCCTGAACGAGAGCGCCAACGCCCGGCGCGAGGCCGCCAAGGCCGCCGCCATCCAGGCCGCCGTGGATTACGCCGGCTTCGATATGGACGCCGTGATCGTGGACCGCGTGGAGCTCACCGGCAGCCTGTGCAGGGTGGATTTCCGCTACATCCGCTACGAGGCCGCCAGTTACCGCAGGTGCGGCATGGGCTGGTGCAGCTATGTGGATGTGGACACCGGCGAGGTTTTGGGCTTCGCGGGCAGCACCGAGCGGGCCAGCGTGGACATGGAAGAACCGGCCTGAGGCCGTCTTCAATAATTTTCCCCTACCCCCCAAAAAGCAAGGCATCCCCCATGGATCTCATGGGGGATGCCTTGTTCTATCTTGCGGCGGGTGACGGGCGCGGCGGGAGCGTTGCCCGAGGAGAGATCACGCGCCGAGATATGCTTTTCGAATGCGCTCGTCTTTTGCCAGCGCGCCGGCGGAGCCGGACATGGTAATGACGCCGGTTTCCAGAACGTAGGCCCGATCGGCCACGCCCAGCGCCATTTTGGCGTTCTGCTCCACCAGCAGAATGGTGATGCCGTCGTCGTGGAGCTGCGTGATGATGCTGAAGATCTCGCCCACCAGAATGGGCGACAGGCCCATGGAGGGCTCGTCCATCAGCAGCATGGCGGGGTTGGTCATCAGCGCCCGGCCCGTGGCCAGCATCTGCTGCTCGCCGCCGGAGAGCGTGCCCGCCAGCTGGCCGGCGCGTTCCTTCAGCCGGGGAAAGTGGCTGTAGACCATGTCCACATTTTTTTGGACGGCCGATTTATCCTTGACGGAATAGGCCCCCATATAGAGGTTTTCCAGTACGGTCATTTGGGAAAAGACGTGCCGCCCCTCCGGCACGTGGGCCAGTCCCTTGCCGATGATCTTGCCCGCGGCGGTGCGGCGCAGGTCGGCGCCGTCCAGTGTGATGGCGCCGGAGGCTACGCTGAGCAGGCCGGAGATGGCGTGCAGCGTGGTGGTCTTGCCCGCGCCGTTGGCGCCGATAAGGGTGACCAGCTCGCCGTCCGCCACTTCCAGCGACACGCCCTTCAGCGCGTGTACCGCGCCGTAATTGACATTGAGATCGGATACTTTCAGCATGACACTACTCCTTTTCAACTGCCCAGATAGGCCTTGATGACCTCGGGATTCACGGCGATCTCCTCCGGAAGCCCCGCGGCGATGGTCTGGCCGAAGTTGATAACCTGGATGCGCTGACACACGTTCATAACAAGGCTCATATCATGCTCGATAAGGAGAATCGCAATGCCGAAGCGGTCGCGGATGATGTTGATGCACGCCAGAAGCTCCGCCGTCTCGGTGGGGTTCATGCCCGCCGCCGGTTCGTCCAGCAGCAGAAGCTTCATGTCCGTGGCCAGCGCCCGGGCGATCTCCAGCTTGCGCTGCTGGCCGTAGGGCAGGGCGGAGGCCAGAGCGTCGGCCTTGTCCGCCAGACCGAAGATGCCCAGAAGTTCCATGGCCCGGCCGTCGATGGCCCGTTCCGTTTTCCAGAACCTCGGCGTGCGGAATACCGACGCGCCCAAACCGTAGTTGATATCCTTGGTAAAGGCCACCTTCACGTTGTCGATGACCGACATCTGGCTGAAAAGACGAATGTTCTGGAAAGTGCGGGCAATACCGGCGGCGACCACTTCGTGGGTGCGCATGCCGTTGATCCGCCTGCCGCAGAGGCGGATTTCGCCCTCCGTCGGCTTATACACGCCGGTGAGGAGGTTAAACACGGTGGTTTTGCCCGCGCCGTTGGGGCCGATGAGCCCGACCAGCTCGCCCGGGGCGATCTCCAGATTGAAATCGCCGACGGCTTTCAGGCCGCCGAAGGAGATGCCCAGATGTTCCACTTCGAGGACCGGGGAGGTCTCGTTACTCATTGTCCGTCACCTCCTTTGCCGCGGCGGCGGTTCTGCGCTTTGAAAACAGGCGCTTCAAGGAATTGTAAAGCGAGAATTCATAGGTGCCGAAAATGCCGTGGGGGCGGAAGATAATCACGATGACCATGACGATGGAATACACAAGCATGGGGTAAGCGAACAGCTGCCTGAGAAACACCGGCAGCACCGAGACCCATTTGCCGTTTTTGATGGTGTAGTTCAGAAGATACAGCAGGACTGCCGCGACGGAGGAGCCGGTGAGCGAGCCCATGCCGCCGATGACCACCATGACGACAATGAAGGTGGAATTGAGGATGGAGCTGGAGGTGAAGTTAAAGGACGCCGTGGAAAGCGTGCTGCTGCACATGGAGAAGATGGCGCCCGCGATGCCCGCGAAGAATGCGCCCACCACGAAGGTCAGCACCTTGAAATGGGAGACGTTGACGCCCGAGGCCGCGGCGGCGATCTCGTTGTCCCGGATGGCGGTGATGGCCCGGCCGTACTTGGAGCGGACGAACATATACATCATGATTACCGATAGGATGGTCAGCGCCACCGGCAGCCACAGCCAGGTGATGAGCTGGCCGGCCACAAAGCCGAGGCCGTTGGCGTACAGCGCCGAGGCCGCGGAGCCTTTGGAGAGGCCATCCATGCCGCAGAAGGGCAGGTTGTTGATGATATTCACGATGATGAGGCCGAAGCCCAGGGTGATGATGGCCAGATAGTCGCCCTTCATGCGCAGGGCCGGGATGCCCACCAGAACACCCACCAGCGCGGCAAGGATGCCGGCGGCGACGATGCAGATCACCAGCACCAGCAGGAAAGCGCCCCCACCCTTGTCGGTGTAGAAGCCTGCCCGCTGAAACGCCAGCGAGATCAGGGCCGCCGTGTACGCGCCCACCGCCATGAAGCCGCAGTGGCCCAGCGACAGCTGGCCAAGAAAGCCGATGACCAGATTGAGCGAGCAGGAAAGGATGATGAAATAGCACAGCTGCCACACGATGGTGACGCCCTTCACCGTGGCCCCAAAATCCGGCGCCATGACCGAGACGGCTATTACCGCGGCGGATAGAACGGCATTGAGGAGATATCCGCCGGTTTTTTTCGCAGTTCTTGTCTTCATACCTTTTCACCCACGTTCTTTCCCAGGATTCCCGCGGGCTTGATCAGCAGCACCACGATGAGGATGAGATACACGAAGGTGCTGGCCAGAGACGAGCTGATATAGGCCGAGGAAAACGAATAGATCAGGCCGATAACGAAGCCGCCCAGCATGGCCCCGGGGATGGAGCCGATGCCGCCCAGCACCGCCGCCACGAAGGCGTACAGGCCCAGCGTGGCGCCCATGACGTTGGTGGCCGCGGGGTACTGCGCCACATACATCAGCGCCGCCACACCCGCCAGCCCCGCGCCAATTGCGAAAGTGATGAGGATGGTGGAGTTGACGTTGATGCCCATCAGCGTGGCCGCCTGCTTATCCTCCGACACGGCCCGCATGGCCCGGCCCAGCCGGGTCTTCTGGGTGAAGCTGTACAGGATGAGCATGATGACCAGGCTCACCGCGATCGTAATGATGGTAGCCCAGCTGAGGGTCGCCCCCGCCAGGGATATGCCGCCGGCGGCAAAGATGGAAGCCACCGTGCGGGGATTGGGCCCGATGGCCGGAATGGCCTGGGCCAGATTTTCCAAAATAAGGCTCACCGCGATGGCGGTGATCAGCGCCGTCATGTTGGTGCCGGTCTTACGCACGGGGCGATAAGCCGCAAGCTCCGTGACCATGCCCACCGCGGCGCATACCAGCACCGCCGCGATGACCGCCAGCCAGGCCGGAGCTCCCGCCGCCCTGAGCACGGGCACTGTGAAAAACAAAGCGTAAGCGCCCACCATGATAAAATCGCCGTGGGCAAAGTTGATGAGCTTGATGATGCCGTAGACCATGGTATAACCCAGAGCCACCAGCGCATAGACGCTGCCCAGCCGCAGCCCTGTGAATAGCGCCGTTAAAAACGCGCCCATACTTCTTCCCTCCTCTTAAATCCGGGTACCGGACGGAGACACTCCGCCCGGTACCGTACGCTGCAGGTTGCCGTGTGTTGTGAGCTGCTTATGTCAACGACCGGGGAGGGATCACCAGTCGAGACTGCTGATGGTATCCTTGAGCGTCTGGACGACCTTGCCGTCCTTGTCCTCGATGCTGTTGATGACGGCGCCCTTTTCAGGCGTGCCGGTCTTATCCAGCGAGAATTTGCCGGTGACACAGTCATACACGTTGGAGGTGTCGGCAAGATAAGCCTGCACATCCTTGGCCGCGAAGGACTTTGCGCCCTCGATGGCCTGCTTGTACATAAACACGGCGTCGTAAACCAGCGCGCCCAGCGCGTTGGGGTCTATGCCATAGGCGGCCTTGTAGGCGGAAACATAGCTCTTGACCTTGTCGCTGTCGCTGTCGTTGGAATAGTGGGTGCAGAACAGCACGTCGTGGAAAGCGCTCTCGGTGCCGGCGGAGACCACGTCGCAGGTGCCGTCAAAGCCATCGGCGCCGAAGATTACGCCTTTATATCCGGCTGCGCGGGCCTGGGGCACGAGATAGGGGCCGACCGCGCTGTAATAGTACGGGCAGAAGATGTAGTCTACGCCCGCGTCCACCATGGCCTGAACCTGGTTGGTGAAGTCCACGGCGTCCATGGTATCGGTGGACTGCTTGGCGGCCACGGTGATGCCGTGAGCCGAGCAGGCGGCCGTGAAGGCGTCATACAGGCCCTTGGAATAAGTATCGGCCGCGCAGTAGATTACGCCGACGGATTTATAGTTGTTTTTGTAGGCGTAATAGGCCGCGATGGAGCCCTGATAGGAATCCTTGAAGCAGGAGCGGAAGATGTAATCCGAAGTGGTGGTGATGGAGTCGGCCGTGGAGCAGCCGGTGATCAGGCACACGCCGGCAGCGTTCGCCGCGCTGGTGATGGCGGCGGTGCAGGCGGAGGTCACGGAGCCGACAACAAGCTGCACGCCGTCTGCGGTGAGCCCGTTAAAGGCGTTGAGCGCTTCGGTCGGGTCGCCCTGATCGTCCTTCGCGTCAAGGGCGAGGGTATAGGTCTTGTCGCCGACCTTGACGCCGCCGGCGTCGTTGATCTGCTTCACGGCCAGCTTGGCGGAGTTCGTGGTGGCGGTGCCGTACATTGCCAGTGAACCGGTCATGGGACTGATGTGGCCAATGGTGATGGTACCGGCGGTGGCGGTGTCAGTGCTGGTGGCTGGGGCAGTTTTGCTGCCGCAGGCGCAGAGGGCAAAGACCATACACAGAGCAAGCAATAGCGAAATCATTTTTTTCATGGGTTTTTCCTCCTTCTTTCTCTTGCGGCGACCCCTGTCAGAGCCGGGATACGAAAATGCAAAAAGAGTACCTTTTAAAATTCTGCACTTTGCCGGGTTCAAAACCTTGCCTCACCGCAGGTATGGAGGGATTTTAGAGCTGTATTGCTAAAATGTCAATGATGTTTTGACATATTCACAAAGTTTTGTGCGGTTTGACAGATGCGTATAAAAAGCCATGCCAAAGCTGTGCAGAATCACAATAACGATGGGAAATAAAGGGAGGACGTCCGGGGCTTGAAATTTTGTATCGGCTTGGATATAATCAAGGCAGGATTTTCGAAGGGGAGACGGAAAGCCGAATACTGGAAGGGAGCGCGACCCATGGACAAGACCGACGATCAAAAACGCCTGTGCTTTGCCTGTAAGCACAAATATCAGGACGACAACAGCGAACCCTGCGTCTCCTGCCGGAAAAACGGCTTCAAAAAATTTGAGAAGCGCAGTGAAAAGCAAGACAAGTAAAAAATCCTCCGCCGAAAAGGCGGAGGATTTTTTCAGCTTGTCAAAGTACTCCCCCAGAAGGGAAAATCAAGTGATTCGCGGGGGGAGTGTGAGGGGCATTTGGGCAATACGGTGCCCAAATGGGGAGCGGTAGTGAATGGAGCGCCGGGGGCGCTCCAGAGCCGCGACCCGGGCCTGCCCGAAGGCAGGCGGAGCCCCGCCTCAATTTGGATAAATAGCCGCAAAACCCTTGCTGTACAAGGGTTTGGGGAGCGGAGCGACGTCTTTTGCGAAGACACGGTTTCGCAAAAAATTCGGCGTTTTGCGGCTTTCAGGCCGCGTTTTTCCTTTTGCGTTCATCCAGCCTGCGGAAGATCCGGTCCGTGAGCAGCTTGGCCAGCCAGCCCAGCGCAATGCCCAGAACGATCCCGGCCAGCACGTCGCTGGGATAATGGACGTACAGGTACAGCCGGGAATATGAGATGAGCAGCGCTGCGATAAAGGATGGGATCCACAGCTTTGAACGGCGGAAATACAGCGCCGAGACCGCCGTGAACGAGGCGGCGGCATGGCCCGAGGGGAAGGAAAAGTCCGTGGGCCTGGCCACCAGCAGCCGCACCGCGGTGTTGATGTCATAGGGCCGTATCCGGGCCACCAGCGGTTTGAGGATGCCGTTGCAGAGGATCACGTCCATGATCAGCGCCGCCGTCAGGGTGATGCCCAGCCTGCGGGTCCTGGGGATGCACAGCAGCGCGAGGGTGAGCAGAATCCAGAGGACGCCCGCGTTGCCCAGTACGGTGATCTGGGGCATAATAAGGTCGCAGAACGCATTCCGCAGATGCGCCTGGATAAAATCGAGAATACTGAAATCGATGGCCGTCATCGGAAGGCCCCCTTTTTGCGTGGTGCTTCGCAGTATACCAGCTTACGGGGTGAAAGGCAAGTGCCCTGTCACGGGGTGAGGCAGCGCATGAAGTCCTCGGTGGAGATGCCGGAGGGGCGGTTGAAGCGGCCCAGATTGTAGAGCTCCTCCGGGTTGCCGGTGAGATAGTTCAGCCGTTTTTCACAGGTGAGGGCCGCCGTGAAGCCCAGAGATTTGAGGACCGGCAGGGCCCCGCCGCTGACAAAGCCATAGGGATAGGCGAACACGGTGGGCGTGACCCCGGCGTTGTGCCGCAGGGCCATCTGCAGCCGGGACAGGTCGGCGGTAAGCGCCAGACGATAAGCCCCGTCGCTTTCGCCCGCCATCTGCGTACAGCCCCGGCGGCCTTCCGATATACCGTGCATCCCCCAGGTGTGGCTGCCGATTTCCACCAGCCCGGAATCGCTGAGGCTGCGGATGTCGTTCCAGGTGAGACAGGCGTAATCCGCGGTGCGGTCGCCGTTGTCGGTGCAGCGCTGGACGAATTCACCCACCACGGAGATTACGGCCTTCATGTCGGTCTCCCGCAGAATGGGCAGCACATTGGTGAGATTGTTGAGATAGCCGTCATCCAGGGTGATCACCACCGGCTTTTCCGGCAGCGGCGTACCCGCCGTCTCGTATGCATAGAGCTGCGAGAGAAATACCGCCGTGTAGCCGTGGGACCGAAGATAGTCCATATCGGCGCGGAACACCGCGGGGCTGACCACATAGTCGCCGGCGCGGGCGGAGTCCGACAGTACGCTGTGGTACAGGAGAATGGGGACGCAAACCGGCGCGGGCGCGGCGGACGCGGACGGCGGGGGGACGACCAGCGCCGCGAAAGGGGACGTCGAGGTCTGGTATTTTGCCGCCAGCCCCAGGAGAACGGTCACCGCCAGCGCCGGAAGCAGTATCCGGGCCAGGCGGCGGAAGTTGTTCTTGTTCAAATTTTTCGACCTCCCACACCAGTATGTGCGGCGGCGCAAAAAGCATTCACGCACTTATCGAATCCGCAAAAATCCGATAAAGTCACAGGATGAAATTCAGGAGGCGTTATAAATAACATCAAAGATTCAGCCCGGCTGCTCATTTGACAATTCAAGGACCTGATTCTTTTCGCATTTTAATTGATATTCAGACTGAAAGGGATATAATGGAAACCAACGTTGAATTTTTTTCGTGCGGAGAGAGGAAAATGAAAAAAAGCAAAAAACTGCTGGCGCTGCTGCTGGCCGTGCTGCTGGCCGTTTCCGCATTGGCGCTCCCGGTGTCCGCCGCCGGAGCCGGATCCATCGGCACCAGGTATCCCACCGTTTTCGTCCACGGCCTGATGGGCTGGGGCTCCTATGATCGGATCAACGACATCGTGCCCTATTGGGGCATGACCACCGGCGATCTGATGACCTATCTGCAAGGCCAGGGCTGCGAGTGTTATTCCGCGTCCGTGGGGCCGCTTTCCAGCGCCTGGGATCGCGCCTGTGAGCTGTACGCCCAGCTGAAGGGCACCGTGGTGGACTACGGCGCGGCTCACGCCGCAAAATACGGTCACAGCCGCTGGGGGCAGGACTTTACCGGCGCCGGCAGCAATAGTTTTACCAAGCTCCTGCCCGGCGTGTGGGACGCCAAGCACCCCATCAATCTGGTTGGCCACAGCTTCGGCGGGGCCACCATCCGCCTGTTTGCCGATATTCTGGCTGACGGCAGCGCCGAGGAGCAGGCCTACTCCAGGGCCCACCCAGACGCCGCGCGCCCGCTGTCCGATTTCTTCACGGGCGGCAAGGGCGACTGGGTGCATTCCCTGACCACCGTGGCCGCGCCCAGCAACGGCACCACCTTTATCGAGGCCAACAGCGACGCCACCGCGGCGGCGGCCGTGCTGGTGACCGCCATGGCCAAGACACTGGGCATCTCCGACCTGAAGGGCGTTTACGATTTCCGGCTGGAACAGTTCGGTATCTATGCCGACCCCGACGAGACCATCTGCCAGGCCCTGACCCGGGTGCTGAGCTCCGGCTTCCTGCTGCACAACGACAACGCCTTTGAGGATCTGACCATCGACAGGGCCACGGACCTCAACAAGGGCATTGAAATGCAGGGCGCCATCTATTATTTCTCCTATTACGGCAACAGAACCTGCTATAATTCAACCACGAAGAGTTATCAGCCCACCCTGCGGATGTGGCTGCCGTTCCAGCCCTTCTCCCTGAAAATGTGCCGCTATTCCGGCACCACCGCGGGCTGGTATTTCGACGGCTACGGCGCCGGGCTCAAGACGGTGAGAGTCGCGCCTACCAAAGTGAACAAAACCTGGCAGCCCAACGACGGCATGGTGAACGTGGTGTCCGGACAATGGCCGTTCCATTATGATCGGCGGGGCGTCAGGCACGACGACAATCACGCCCCGGGCACCGTGGGCATGACCGGCGCCAAGACCGCCGTCTGGTACGTGATGCCGGAGCAGTCCGTGGATCACATCGGCTTTGTGGGCAGCTTTTTCAACGAGGACATTTTGTCGACCCACGCCTTCTATCGCGGTCTGATGAGCAACATCGTCAACTGCGGCGGCTGACGTCGGCGCAAACTGCGCTCGCTCCAGTTCCGCCCGGTTCCGCGTCGGCGCAAACTGCGCTCGCTCCGCTTCAGCCCGGTTCCTTTGGAAACCGGGCTGAACCTGCGTATCGCTTCGTTGCGCCTCCTTTTCCGCAGACAAACGCCCGCGTTTGCCTGCGGTTTTTTGCGGGGGACGGGAGACGGGAGACGGGGGACGGGAGACGGGAGACGGGAGACGGGAGACGGGAGACGGGGGACGGGGGACGGGAGACGGGGGACGGGGGACGGGAGACGGGAGACGAAGGACAAAAATTATCCGCAGGGTGCGAATTGACTCTTGCGCAAGCATAAACACTGTGCTAAAGTAGGTTTATAAACTGTGAGAGAGGGCTTGTGATGCTGATCTCTACCAGGGGCCGTTACGCGCTGCGGGTCATGGCCGACCTTGCGGCGCACGATGACGGCGACTATATTGTGTTGATGGATATCGCCCGGCGGCAGGAGATCTCCGAAAAGTATCTGGAGAGCATTTTGGCCGTGCTGAGCAAGGCGGACTTGGTGCAGGCCGCGCGGGGCCGGGGCGGCGGCTATCGCCTGTCCCGGGCACCGGAGGACTACACGGTGGGCAGCATTCTGCGCCTGACGGAGGGGAGCCTCTCGCCGGTGGCCTGCCTGCGGAATGGAGCGGACGGCTGCAGCCGCGCCGCGGACTGCCCCACCCTGCCCGTGTGGGAGGAGCTGGACGGCATCATTGAGCGCTATCTGGACGGCGTGACGCTGCGGGATCTGATGCACAACGGGGAGAAAAATTCGCCCAAAGGTTGACAGGCGCCGGATATGGTGTTACAATCGGCGACATTCAGGCAAACCACTTTTCACGAAAGGAGACGCGCCATAATGAAATCCTTCAATCGCACCGCTGGGATGGAGATGATGATGTGCATGCGCAGCATGTGCATGACTTTTCACGCCTATGGCCCGTCTTGCAGCGGCTCCTGATAATTTGCGGTGATTTGATATCTGCTGATTATGAGGTCGGAAGCAAGCGAGCTTCCGACCTCATTTTTTGCTGCCATTTTTGAAGAAGGAAGTCCATCGGAATGATTGAACTGCGAAATCTCAGCAAGGTTTATCCCAACGCGGGCAAGCCCGTCACGGCGCTGGAGGGCATCGACCTCACCGTCGGCGACGGCGAGATTTTCGGCATCATCGGCCTGTCCGGCGCGGGAAAATCCACCCTGGTGCGCTGCATCAATCTGCTGGAAAAGCCCACGGGCGGCGAGGTACTGATCGACGGACAGGATCTGACGAAGCTGTCCGGCAGGGAACTGCTGAAAATGCGGCGCTCCATCGGCATGATCTTTCAGGGCTTTAATCTGCTGGAGCAGCGCACCGTGCTGAAAAACGTGTGCTTCCCGCTGGAGATCGCGGGGGAGAGCAGGGCCGGCGCCGCGCGGCGGGCGGAGGAGCTGCTGGCGCTGGTGGGCCTTTCGGAGAAAAAGAACGCCTACCCGTCCCAACTGTCCGGCGGACAGAAGCAGCGGGTGGCCATCGCCCGGGCGCTGGCCACAAGGCCCAAGTACCTGCTGTGCGACGAGGCCACTTCGGCGCTGGACCCCACCACCACCCGGTCCATTCTGGAGCTGCTGCGGCAGATCAACGATACGCTGGGCGTGACCATCGTCGTCATCACCCACGAGATGCGCGTCATCGACGCCATCTGCGACCGGGTGGCCGTCATCGACCAAAGCCGCATCGCCGAGGAGGGCAAGGTCGGCGAGGTGTTCGCCAATCCCCGCTCCGACATCGCAAAGCAGCTGATCCTGCGGCAGGACCCGGCGGAGAACGCCTTCAAAACGTTCTCCGGGAAAAAGCTGCGGCTGGTGTTCGACGGGGTGACCTCCAACAAGCCGCTGATCGCGGAAATGGTGCTGGCCTGTCAGGCCCCGGTCAATGTGATCCGCGCCGATATGCGCGATATCGACGGCGCGGCCCGCGGCTACACCGTGGTGGAGCTGCCCGACGACCCCCGGCAGTCCGACAAGCTCATCGCCTGGCTCAAGGCCAGTCCCATTCAATTCTACGAGGAGGCGTAAGGGATGCTGTCCGATCTTTTCTATAAATTGTGGAATGCCGGCGTCATCGGCACGGGCGTTTGGGAGACGGTGTATATGACCGGACTTTCCACGCTGGCGGCCTACGGCATCGGCCTGCCGTTGGGCATCGTGCTCAGCGTCACCGACGGCGGCGGCCTGCACCCCATCGGCTGGCTCAACCGGGCGCTGGGCTTCGTGGTGAACGTGTTCCGAAGCATCCCGTTCATCATCCTCATGGTGGCCATGCTGCCCGTGGCCAAGGCCGTGGTGGGCACCAGCCTGGGCAACAAGGCCATGATCGTGACGCTGGTCATCGCCGCGGCCCCCTATGTGACGCGGATGGTGGAGAGCTCGATCAAAGAGGTGGACCCCGGCGTCATCGAGGCCGCGCAGGCCATGGGCACGCCCAATTCCAAGATCGTCACCAAGGTGCTGGTGCCGGAATCCCGCCCCGCGCTGATCGTGGGGGCCGTGATCTCCACCGTGACCATCCTTGGATATTCCGCCATGGCCGGCACCATCGGCGGCGGCGGCCTGGGCCAGATCGCCATCACCTGGGGCTATCAGAAATACAAAGACGATATTATCTGGGTGTGCGTGGTGCTCACCGTGATTCTCGTGCAGCTCCTTCAGGAGCTGGGCACCGTCATCGTACGCCGCACGGATAAACGCATCACGAAATAGGAGGATGTTATGATCCTGGACTTTGAGCGGCTGGTGAGAGCCAATTTCAGGTATGGGCGAATGTGCTGCCGGAGAAAGACCCGGCACTGAACCTTACCATTTATAATTAAACATTGAAGGAGAGAACACCATGAAAAAGAGAATCCTATCCGCCATACTGGCCTTCGCCCTGATCTTCGCCGCCGCGGCCCTGTCCGCCTGCGGCTCCGCCCCCGCCGCCGCTACTGCCGCGCCCACCGCCGCGGCCGGCGACAAAACCATCACCGTGGGCGCCTCCGCCACGCCCCACGCCGAGATCCTCGAGCAGGTGAAGGACGCGCTGGCCGCCGAGGGCTATACCCTGAACATCGTCACCTATGACGACTATGTGCTGCCCAACAAGGCCCTGGCCGACGGCGAGATCGACGCCAACTATTTCCAGCATCAGCCGTATCTGGACAGCTACAACAAGGAAAACGGCACCACGCTGGTTTCCGCCGCCAAGATCCATTACGAGCCCTTCGGCATCTACGGCAACGGCATCACCGACCTCAAGAAGCTGGCCGCCGGCGCCACCGTCATCATCCCCGCCGACGATTCCAACGAGACCCGTGCCCTGCTCCTGCTGCGGCAGGAGGGCCTGATCGCCCTCAACGACGGCATCACCGCCGCCACCGGCGCGACCACGCTGGACATCAAGGACGACGGCGGCTACAACATCCAGACCGTGCAGGCCGACACTGTCGCCGCTCAGCTGAAAAACAGCAACGCCGGCTCCATCGCCGTCATCAACGGCAATTACGCGCTGGCCGCCGGTCTGAAGATCGCCGACGCGCTGGCGACCGAGGACGCCTCCGGCGATGCCGCCCAAACCTACGCCAACATCATCGCCGTCCGCTCCGGCGACGAGAACAGCCCCAAGATCCAGGCCCTCGTCAAGGCGCTGAAGACCGACGCCGTGCGCGATTACATCAACAAAACCTATAACGGCGCGGTGGTCGCGCTGTTCTGAAAGAACCGATCCGATTCTGGCTTCACGGCGGCGTGGAGCCCGAATCCCCGCGTTTTGCGGGGGTTTCCAGAATAAAAAGTAAAAATTACCAAATTCTATTGACAGGCGGGACAGAGGGTGATATGATGACTTCCAACGCGATGCAAAACGGCGCCGTGTAATTTTATTAAGAGGTACTATATGTTCAACGACAAGACCCTGGTCTGCAAGGATTGCGGACAAGAATTTACCTTCACCGCCAGTGAGCAGGAGTTCTACGCGGAGAAGGGCTTCACCAACGAACCCCAGCGCTGCAAGGCGTGCCGCGATGCACGCAAGGCCGGCAGGAATGGCGGCGGCAGCCGTCAGATGTATGACGCTGTGTGCTCCGCATGCGGCAAGCCCTGCAAGGTTCCTTTTGAGCCCCGCGGAGACCGTCCGGTCTACTGCAGCGACTGCTTCAGAAGATAAAACCAAAAAAGCCGCCCGGTAGGGCGGCTTTTTTATTGTCGGGAGTAAGGGATGGACAGAAAGATCGTTTGCTACGGCGACTCCAATACCTACGGCTACAACCCCAAAAACTTGCTGGGGGGCAGGCTGCCGGAAAATCAGCGCTGGGGCGGTATTTTGAATGAAACGCCGGGCTTTTGTGCGGCGGAATACGGCTTTAACGGGCGGCAGATCCCCACCGCGGACGCCGAATTCAGGGCGCTGGAGCTGCTGCTGCGCGCCGAGGCGCCCTTTGACTGCCTGGCCGTGATGCTGGGCTCCAACGACGCGCTTTTCATGCCCGCCGCCGCGCCCCAGGCCGTGGCCGGGCGGATGGAGAATTTCCTCACCCGGGTCCGCCGGTTCCCGGAGCTGGCCGGCGCACTCATCCTGCTCATCGCCCCGCCGAGGGCGGCGCTGGCCGGGATGAGCTGGCGCTGCGGCATTATCGCCAAACTGGGCGGGGAATACGAAGCGCTGGCAGCCCGCTTCGGCGCGGATTATCTGGCGGCGGGAGAGCTGCCGCTGGCTTTCGACGGCATTCATCTGTCTCCGGAGGGGCACCGCCGGCTGGCGGAAAAAGTGGAGCTCCGGTTAAAATTGATATTTTCAGACCTATAAATTGCGACAGCCGCCCGAAAGGGCGGCTGATTTTTTGCGCTTTCGGCAAAAAATCTCAAAATTCTGAGACAAACGGTTGCCAGCGGGGGAAAAACGGCGTATACTCGGGGGCAGTCAAAATTCCTTGGAGGTGCGCAATGCCCGTTGTCAATTACCTTGAGACTCATTCCACCGATCCCTGCTTCAATCTGGCGTTTGAAGAATATGTGCTGGAGAACAAGCGCGACGGCGAGTGGCTGATCCTGTGGCAGAATGCCAATACTATCGTCGTCGGGCTCAACCAGAACACCGCCGGGGAGATCAACCAGCACTTTGTCCGGGAACACGGCGTGACCGTGGTGCGCCGGGCCACCGGCGGCGGCGCGGTGTATCACGACATGGGGAACCTCAATTATTCCTTCATCACCGATGTGGGCGACGCCGAGACGCTGACCATCGACCGCTTTTCCGCCCCGGTATGCCGGGCGCTGGCCAGCATGGGCGTGCAGGCCGAAACCACCGGACGCAACGACATCACCGTGGCCGGACAAAAAGTGTCCGGCGTGGCCCAGCGGATCGACAGGGGGCGCATTCTGCACCACGGCACGCTGCTGTTCGATTCCGATCCCGCCATGGTGGCCGGGGCGCTGAACGTCGACCCCGCCAAGTTCCAGTCCAAAAGCGCCAAGTCCGTCCGCTCCCGCATCGGCAATATCCGCGCGTTTTTGCCCCGGGATCTGACGCTGAGGGAATTCTGGGACCGGCTGCTGGGGGAGCTTTCCAAAGACGGCCTGTCCCGCTGCGGCCTGTCGCCGGAGGAGCTGGCGGAGGTATCGGCCCTGGCCGAGGAGAAATACCGCAGCTGGGACTGGACCTACGGCCGCTCCCCGGACGCCAACTATGTCAATAAGCTGCGCTTCCCCGGCGGGACGCTGGAGGTGCGGATGCAGGTGGGAGAGGGCGTTATCCGGGACATCCGCTTTATCGGCGACTACCTGGCCGTGACGCCCAACACCCCGGCGGCCGACGCGCTGCGGGGCGTGAAGTACCGCCGGGGGGACGTGGAAGCGGCCCTGTCCGGGCTCCGCCTGGAGCCGATGTTCGGCGGGATCACTGCGGAGGAGATCCTTGAGACCCTGTTTGGAGGGATGCAGGATGGCACTTGATATTGAAACGCTCAAGGAAATCTGGGCGGAATTTATTTATGAGGGCAAGCTGGACCCGCGCATCCAGCCGCCGGTGGCGGATTCCTGGCAGAAGTGCCGGGCCTACGGCGTCAATCCCGAGGGCGGCTGCGGCACCCGGGTGGCCGACGCCGTGTTCCAGAGCATCAAGGACGCCAACCGCACCCTGATCGACACAGCCATGCCCATTATGCACAGCGTGTTCGAGATCGTGCAGCGCTCCCACTTTATGCTGGTGCTCACCGACGCGGTGGGCTATATCCTGGTTTCCATCGGCGACGAAATGATTATGTCCAAAACCCGGGATATGCGCTATGTGGCGGGCGCGCTGTGGAACAGCCAGAGCGTGGGCACCAACGCCATCAGCGTGGCGCTGGATTACGATACCGCCATCCAGATGGTGGGCCCGGAGCATTACTGCCGCTCCCACCACGGCTGGACCTGCTCCGCCGCGCCCATCCACGGCGAAAACGGCGAGGTTATCGGCTGCATCAACATGTCCGGCGACGCCGACAAGGCACACGACCACACCCTGGGGCTGGTTCTGGCCGCCGTTTACGGCATCGAGGGGCAGATGTCCCTGCTGCGCAGCCGGGAAATCCTGCGCACCGCGCTGGAGGTCAGCGCCGACGGTATCATGCTGGTGGGGACGGACTATCACCCTATCTGGGGCAACAGCGCCGCGCTGCGGCTTTTCGGCGCGGAGGCGGACGCACTGACCAGGCTGGATGTGCGAACCCTCATGCCGGACATCCGCTGGAATTCCGACGAGTGGAACGACAACGCCAAATTCTTTGCCGACGACACCCGGGTGCGCACCCACACCGGCACCGTGCGCTGTACGGCGGCCATCACCCCTGCGGAAAATTTCGGTACCCGCACCATGAACGTGACGCTGAAAAAGCAGAAGCACCTTATCGATTCTGTGAACAAGATGTCCGGAAACCGCGCCTCCTACACCTTCGACGATATCTATACCCGGGACATGGGCATGAAAAAAACCATCGCGCTGGCCCGGAAATACGCTCTGTACGACGGCAACATCCTTATCGAGGGCGACAGCGGCACCGGCAAGGAGCTGATCGCCCAGGCCATCCACAACGCGGGCAGCCGCGCGGGCGGCCCCTTTGTGGCCATCAACTGTGCCTCCATCCCCCGGGACCTGCTGGAAACCGAGCTGTTCGGCTATGAGGCCGGCGCGTTTCCCGGCTCCAGCGGCGAGGGGAATCCCGGCCGCTTCGAACTGGCCAACCGGGGCACGCTGTTCCTCGACGAGATCTCCGAACTGCCGCTGGAATTCCAGTCCAAGCTGCTGCGGGCGGTGGAGACCCACTGCATCAACCGGCTGGGCGGCGGGCAGGACGTGCAGCTGGATATCCGCATCATCACCGCAACCTCCACCAGACTGGAGGAGGCCGTGACCGCGGGCAGCTTCCGCCGGGATCTGTATTTCCGGCTGAACGTGCTGAAGCTGGAGATCCCGCCTCTGCGGGAGCGCCCCGGCGACATCTCCTACTGCGCCGGAATGTTTCTGGAGCGGCTGAACAGGTCCCATCCGGATATGGAGAAGTCCTTCGCCCCGGAATTCGTGGCTGGACTGATGAAATATGACTGGCCCGGCAACGTCCGGGAGCTGCAAAACGGCATCGAGCGCGCCTTCTATTCCAGCGTGGAGAGCATTCTGACCGAGGACAGCCTCCGCTATGTGATGCCTACCGCCCCCCGGAAGGAGGAGCCTGAACCCCAGCTCAGCGGCGAGGCGGGAGAGATCCTGGCCGCACTGACGGTGGCCGGTGGCAGCGTGGACGCCGCCGCCGCCCGCCTGGGTGTCAGCCGGGCCACGCTGTACCGCCGGCTGAAGAAATACGGCATCAATCCCAAGGTCATAAATTTTTAACATTCTCACCCGTATCTGCGAGTATCGAGATTAATCTCAATGATTGAGACGGCTCCTTGAGAACCGTCTCAATTTTTTTGTTATTATTCTCACAAACTGTGCAATAATATGGAAAAGGCCTTGAGGAAATGGACAAAACGGCGAAGTTTTTTGAGATTTGCACATTAATATTGAGATATATTCCGATTGCCGGTATACTATCCGTGAAGAGACCGAAAAATATGAGACAAATAGTGCCACGGGTCTCACAGAGCTTAGTTGCAGATAAAAATTCTTTAAGGAGGTTTTTCAATGGCAGCAAACAAAGAACAGATGAAAGACATGTATGTCCGCATGCGCCGCATCCGCGATTTTGAATCCGCGGCGGCCAGACTGTTCGCCGAGGGCAAGATCTACGGCTTTGCCCACCTTTACCTGGGCGAGGAGGCCATCGCGCCGGCGGTGTGCGAGTGCCTGCGGGACGATGATTTCATCACCAGTACCCACCGTGGCCACGGCCACATTATCGCCAAGGGCGGCGATCTGAACCTGATGATGGCGGAGCTTTTCGGCCGCGCCACCGGTTACTGCAAGGGCAAGGGAGGTTCCATGCACATCGCCGACCGCGACAAGGGCATCCTGGGCGCCAACGGCATCGTGGGCGCGGGCCAGTGCATCGCCTGCGGCGCAGGCCTGTCCGTCAAGATCCGCAAAACCGATCAGGTGTGCGCCTGCTTCTTCGGCGACGGCTCCACCAACCAGAGCACCTTCCATGAGTCCCTGAACCTGGCTTCCGTCTGGAAGCTCCCCGTGGTCTTCGTGTGCGAGAACAACCACTACGGCATTTCCATGAGCCAGGATCGCCATCAGGCCATCAAGGACATAGCCGACCGCGGCGCGGCCTACGGCATCCCCGGCGTGGCGGTGGACGGCAACGATCCGCTGGCCGTGTTCGAGGCGGTCCAGGCCGCCGTTGCCCGCGCCAGAGAGGGCAAGGGCCCGACCCTGATCGAATGCAAGACCTACCGCCAGCACGGCCACTTCGAGGGCGACCCCGCGACCTATAAGCCCAAAGAGGAGCAGGCCGCGTGGATGGCCAAGGATCCCATGCCCCGCTATGCCAAATTCCTGGTGGAAAACGGCGTGATGACCCAGGCGGAAATCGACGCCGTGGACGCCAAGGTCGCCAAGGAGATCGACGACGCCATCGCGTTTGCCGACGCACAGCCTTTCGCGGCGGAGGAGAGCGCCGTCGTGGACGTCTATTCCGATATCGTTGAGGAGGTGCGCGACAGATGAGCAAGACTATGACTTACGGCGAAGCCATCCGCGAGGCCATGAGCGTGCGGATGCGCGAAAATCCCAATATCGTTCTGTTCGGCGAGGATGTGGGCGCCTTTGGCGGCTGCTTCGGCGTGTCCGCCGGTATGCTTAATGAGTTCGGGCCCGAGCGCGTGCGCGATACCCCCATTTCCGAGGGCGCCATTATCGGTTCCGCCGTGGGCAGCGCGGCCACCGGCCTGCGCCCCATCGCAGAGCTCATGTTCAACGACTTCCTCACCGTCGGCATGGATCAGCTGGTGAACCAGGCCGCGAAAATGCGCTATATGTTCGGCGGAAAAATCTCCATGCCCATGGTGGTGCGGCTCCCTGCGGGCGCCGGCACCGGCGGCGCGGCTCAGCATTGCCAGAGCCTTGAAGCGTGGCTGACCCATGTGCCCGGCCTGAAGGTGGTCTATCCCTCCTGCGCCGAGGACGCTTACGGCCTGATGCTCACCGCCATCGACGACGACAACCCCGTTATGTTTTTTGAGAACAAGAACCTGTACCCCGTCAAGAGCGAGGTCAACAGCTTCGATCCCATCCCGCTGGGCAAGGGCAAGATCGTCCGCGCGGGCGACGACGTCACCGTGGTGACCTACGGCCGCCAGGTGTTCGACGCGCTGGAAGCCGCGAACAAGCTGGCGGCAGACGGCATCTCCCTGGAGGTCATCGACATCCGCAGCCTCTACCCGCTGGACGAGGCTATGATCGGCGAGTCCGTGGACAAGACCCACCATGCCGTAGTGCTGACCGAGGAGACCCGCCGCGGCGGTTACGGCGGCGAGATCAGCGCCACCATCGCCGAGAAGTTTTTCGATTCCCTCGACGCCCCCGTGGCCCGCATCGGCTCGCTGGACACCCCCGTGCCCTTCGCGCCCAATCTTGAAAAATACTATATGCCTTCCCCGCAGGACGTGATCGTCGCTGTCAAGAAGATGATGTAACCCAAAGCCTATTTTGTCAGAGGGGCGAGAACCCCTCTGACAAAACTTGATTTACAAAGGAGTGATGCCGATGGCTTCTATCGGAATTATCGCCAATCCGGCTTCCGGTAAGGATATCCGGCGGCTTGTGTCGTATGCCACCACCATCGACAACAACGAAAAGGTCAATATCTGCAAACGTATCGTCCTGGCCGCCGGCGGCTTGGGCGTGAAGGACGCTGTCTTTATGCCGGACACCTTTACCATCGGATACAGCGTCCAGTACCAGCTCGAGGACGACAAGGTGCTGGATTCCAACATAAACGTCCTGGACTTCCTGTTTGACGGGTCGATGATCGACTCCGTCCGTTCCGCCGGCATGATGGAGGACATGGGCGTGGGCTGCATCGTCGTGTTGGGCGGCGACGGCACCAGCCGCGCCGTGGCCAAGGGCATCCGCAAGACCCCCATGCTGTCCATCTCCACCGGCACCAACAATGTCTATCCCGCCATGATGGAGGGCACCGTGGCCGGTATGGCCGCGGCGGCGGTGGCGCAGCTGCCCGATCCCTACGCCGTGTGCATTCACGACAAGCGGGTGGAGGTCTGGGTCAACGGCGAATACCGGGACATGGCGCTCATCGACGCCGTGATCTCCGACGACGCCTACATCGGCGCCCGGGCCATCTGGGACCCGGCGCGGATGAAACATATCATCGTGTCCCGCTGCCACCCCGCCACCATCGGCTTTTCCGCCGTGCCCGGCGTATACCGGACCGTGGAGGACACGGACGATTTCGGCTTTGCCGTGGAACTGGGTCAGGGCGGCGAGCGGGTGCTGGCCCCCATCGCGGCGGGCATTCTCACGCCCATGGAGATCGTGGGGGCGAAAAAGCTCCCCTTCGGTGAACCCTATGTGTTCCACGCCGCAGCGCCGTGCATGATCGCGCTGGACGGCGAGCGGGAGATCAAGCTGTTCGCGGGCGACGAGGCGCGCTTCGTGGTGCGCCGGGAGGGCCCCTGGCGGGTAAAGCCCCGGGAAGCCCTGGCCCTGGCGGCCAGTCTGGGTATGTACAGGCAATAATAATTTTTTTCATATTCATTTTATCGACAAAGGAGAGATAACATGGCCAAGGTAGTGGTAATGCCGAAGCTGGGGCTGACCATGACGGAAGGCACCATCAGCAGCTGGCTCAAAAAAGAGGGCGACGCCGTCAAGGAGGGCGAGCCCATGTTTGAGGTGGAGACGGATAAGCTGACCAACACCATCGAAGCCTCCGCCACCGGCATCCTGAGAAAGATCATCGCGGGCGAAGGCAGCACCGTGCCCGTACTGGACAAGATCGCCGTCATCGCGGCGGCGGACGAGGATATCTCCGGTCTGCTTTCCGGCGCGGTCGCGCCGGCCCCGGCGGCGGAAGCCGCCTCCGCCGCCTCCGCACCCGCGGCGGCCGCCGCTGCGGCGGCCCCCTCCGGCGAGCGGGTGGCGGCCTCTCCCCGGGCCAAAAAGCTGGCCAAGGAGAAGGGCATCGATCTTGCGCTGGTCAAGGGCACCGGCCCCAACGGCCGCATCACCGAGGACGACGTGAACAATTACGTTCCCGCCCCGCCCGCGCCTGCCGGGTCCGGGGTAAAGGCGTCGGCACTGGCGGCGAAGGTGGCGGGGGACATCGGCGTGGATCTGGCGGCGGTGCCGGCCCACGGGCGGGTGCTGGCGGCAGACATCCTGGCTTTTCTGGAGAATTCCAGAGAGAAGGGCGCGGAAAATCCGCTGGAGGAGACCGTGCCGATGAACGGCATGCGCAAGGCCATCGCCAAGAATATGCTGGCCTCCCACATGACGAGCCCCACCGTCACGTTCAATCTGGGGGTGGATATGTCCGCCATGAGGGATTACCGCGAGCAGCTGAAGGCCAGAGACATCAAGGTGTCGTATACGGACCTTCTGGTGAAGTTTGTGGCCAAGGCGCTGACGGAATTCCCGCTGCTGAACTGCTCCGTGGAGGACAACAAGATCATCTACAAGCACTACGTCAACATGGGCG
>Ga0183098_10568_pt1 | contig 60799 bp, 60 predicted proteins | sample BioMet9_FD_128884 | JGI IMG/M metagenome (GOLD analysis project Ga0183098, IMG submission 128884) | Microbial communities from bioreactor (seeded with sewage sludge) at Lawrence Berkeley National Lab, California, USA - Biofuel... | ecosystem: Engineered > Bioreactor > Anaerobic > Unclassified ...
ACAGTGGGCGACCTGCTGAAGGAAAACAACATCAGTGTCGACGACAATGACGAAGTAACGCCGGCAGCCAGCACGGCTCTCACAACGGACATCACCAGCGTCACCGTGGTTCGGGTGGATGTGAAACAGGAAACCAGGCAACAGGATATCCCTTATGAAACAGAATCGAAAATAAATGACAGCCTGGATTATGGGACACAGACCATTACGACCCAGGGCGTCAACGGACAGGCCAGCGTGGTCGAAAACGTGACGTACAAGGATGGAGTGGAAACGGGCCGGACGACGGTCTCAACCACCACTACCAAAGCACCGGTCAAGCAGGTCGTGGAAACCGGCGCGAAATTGCCCGGTGGTGAAGTCATCACTTCAGGTCATTCGACAACTTCCCTTGGAAGCGATGCGGATCTCGTTTATGCGGTGGTCCAGCAGGAAGGCGGGTCTTCTTATGAAGGCGCGTTAGCCGTCATCTCCTGCATGATGAACCGTGTGGATCAGGGACGGGGCGATTTGGTGACTGTCATCAAGGCGCCTGGCCAATTTGCAGCATACCTCGACGGTGCCTATACCAAGTATCTCGGAAACAGCAGCGCGGATGTCAAACAGGCGGTCAACGACTGTGTGACCAACGGACTCAGGAGCCACAGCTATGTGAATTTCCGGAGTTACCCGCAATCCGATGTGTCTTCCAACAATATTTGCGGAAACTGGTACTTCAACTAAGCAAAACTGAATATTGAGAGAAAAGTCTTGTCCGGGCCCGTTGTGTCCGGCAAGGCTTTTTTATTTTAAGTTTATTCAAAGCTTGGTGAAAGAATAGGCAATATTATTTGATGTCAACTGTCTGTTATCATATAATAGTAAGGAAACCTGCCTGGAAATAATAAATTTGGAGCATAAAAATGATTACTTTTAACAAACCTCCCTTTGTGGGGACAGAGCTCGGATACATAAAAAAAGCGATAGATAATAAGAAGATCAGCGGCGATGGGGAATTCACCAAACGCTGCAAGGCATGGCTGGAGGAGGATTGCCAGGGTGCGGATGTGCTCTTGACCACCTCCTGCACCCATGCGCTGGAAATGGCGGCCCTGCTGCTTGACATTCAGCCCGGAGATGAAGTCATCATGCCGGCTTACACTTTCGTGTCGACGGCGGATGCCTTCATCCTTCGGGGTGCACGGATCGTCTTTGTGGACATCCGGCCGGACACCAATAATATCGATGAAAAACGCATTGAGGAGGCCATCACAGACAAGACCCGGGCCATCGTACCGGTCCATTACGCCGGCGTGGCCTGCGAAATGGACACCATCAACGCCATTGCGAGGCGCCATGGCCTGTACGTGGTGGAGGATGCGGCCCAGGGGGTTCACGCCTATTACAAGGGCCGGACCTTGGGGACCATCGGGGATATCGGCTGCTATTCCTTCCATGAAACCAAGAATTACAGCATGGGAGAGGGTGGAGCCGTGGTGCTCAACCACCCCGAATACCGGGAAAAGGCGGAGATCATCCGGGAAAAGGGGACCAACCGCAGCCGGTTCTTCCGCGGGGAAATCGACAAGTACACCTGGGTGGACCAGGGTTCCTCCTATCTGCCCAGCGATTTGAACGCGGCCTACCTCTGGGCCCAGCTGGAGGTGGCAGAGGCCATCAACACAGACCGGCTGGCCAATTGGCAGCGCTATTACGACGGCCTCAAGGATCTGGCGGATGCCGGGCGTATCGGCCTGCCGGTGGTGCCTGAAGGCTGTGTCCACAACGCTCATATGTTCTATATCAAGGCGAAGGACCTGGAAGAACGCTCGGCTCTGATTGCCCACATGAAGGAAGCCGGGGTACAGGCCATCTTCCACTACATCCCGCTCCACACGTCGCCGGAGGGGAAAAAGGTCGGTGTCTTCCACGGGGAAGACCGTTATACCACCAGGGAAAGCGAACGGCTCATGCGCCTGCCCATGTACTACGGCCTGGAAGCCGCGGATGTGGACCGGGCCATTGACGCGGTCCACGGCTTTTACAGGAAGCACTGAGGCGGCCATGAAGAAGATTGCGATCATTGGCGCCAGTTCCTTCCAGAATCCGCTGATTTTAAAGGCGAAGGCAAAAGGGTGCGAGACCCACGTTTTCGCCTGGGAGGCGGGGGATATCGGCGAAAAAACGGCTGATTATTTCCATCCCATCAGCATTACGGAACAAGACGCCATTCTGGCGGTCTGCCGGGAGGTGGGAATCGACGGCATCTGTTCCATCGGTTCCGACCTGGCCACCCTGGTGGTGAGCTACGTGGCGGAGAAGCTGGGCCTGACGGGGAACAGCGTGGCATCCTCCCGGATTTCCACCAATAAATACGCCATGCGCAGGGCCTTTGCGGCGGCAGGGGATCCCATTCCGGGCTTTATGGAAGGGGACGGAGTCACCCGGCCGGAAGATGTGGCACTGGCCTATCCCCTCATCGTCAAACCCACCGACCGGTCGGGCAGCCGGGGAGTCACCCGGGTTGAAAAACCTGAAGGACTCCAGGAAGCCATCGCCGGGGCCCTGCAGGATTCCTTTGAGAAAAAGGTGATGATAGAGGAATTCGCCTCCGGACAGGAGTACAGCGTGGAATGCGTCTCCTATGAGGGCGAACACCATTTCCTGGCCATGACGGCCAAGCTGACCACCGGGGCGCCCCATTTCATTGAAATCGGCCACGACGAGCCGGCACCGGTTTCCGGCGAAACACTGGACCGGGTTAAAAAGGTGGTGTTTCACGCCCTGGATACGCTGGGAATCCGCTATGGGGCCTCCCATTCGGAGCTGAAAATCGACGGTGACGGCACCATCCGCATCATCGAGATCGGCGGGCGCATGGGGGGGGACTGCATCGGTTCCCATCTGGTGTACGAGTCCACCGGCATGGATTTTGTGGGCATGGTGGTGGATATCGCCTGCGGCCATCCGCCGGATTTCACGGTTCATGGAAACCCGGGTCCGGTGGCCATCCGGTTTATCTTTGATAAAGACGATCTGGCCGCCTGCCGGCAAATGATGGCGGCCCATCCTGAAAAAATCGTGGAAACCGAACTGCCGGAAGAACTGGACGATCACGTGGTGACGGACAGCTCCACCCGGTTCGGGTATTACATATACAGAAAGTAATGAGGTTTTATGGAGCGAAAACAAAAGATTTCCTACGTTATTCCCTGTTACCGGTCGGAGCACACCATCGGCGATGTGGTGGCGGATATCAGCCAGACCATGGGCGCCCGTCCGGAATACGATTATGAAATCATCCTGGTCAACGACGGCTCGCCGGACGGAACGGGGACAGCCATTACAAAGCTGGCCCATAGGGACAGCCATGTACTGGCCATTCAGCTTATGCGCAACTTCGGCCAGGCTTCGGCCATCATGGCCGGGTACCATTACGTGAGCGGCGATATCGTGGTCAACCTGGACGACGACGGCCAGACGGATCCCAAGCAGGTCTTCACCCTGCTGGACGCCCTGACCGACGACATGGATGTGATTTACGCCCGGTACGACAGCAAGAAGCACAGCTGGTTCCGGAATTTTGGCACCCGGGTCAACGACCACATGGCGGATCATCTGATCGGGAAGCCCCAGGAACTGATTTTCACCAGTTATTTCTGCGCCCGGCGTCAGGTGATCGACGAGGTCATCAAGTACGACAAGCCCTATCCCTACATCGATGGCCTCATCATGCGGGTGACCCGCCGGGTGGGGGATGCACCGATCCACCATAAGGAACGGGAAGAAGGGGAGTCGGGCTATACCTTCGGCAAGCTCCTTTCCCTGTGGATGGACGGCTTTACGGCTTTTTCCGTCAAGCCCCTGCGGGTGGCCACGATTTTCGGCTTCATCGTGGCGGCCATCGGCTTCATTTACGGCATCGTCACGGTGGTCCAGCAGCTCACTTCTCCCAGCGAGGTTTCGGGGTGGGCGTCCCTGATTTCCGCAGTGGTCTTTTTGGGCGGCATGAACATGGTTCTCATCGGACTGGTGGGCGAGTACATCGGCCGGATTTACATCAGCCAGAACAACGCGCCCCAATTCATCGTCCGGGAAACCATCGGAGGAGAAGAAGACCATGGCTGAAATGGATAAAAAAATCAAGATCAAGGACCTTCTGTTCCTCCATGCCATCCTCTTCATTTATTCCCTGGCCTCGGTGTGTTCCAAAATGGCCGCAGGCTACGATTTTTTCACCAAGGGCTTCCTCTTTTACTACGGTCTGGTACTGGTGATCCTGGTGGTTTACGCCCTGCTGTGGCAGCAGGTGCTCAAGCGCATGCCCTTGACTGTGGCCTTTGCCAACAAGGCTGTGGTGATCATCTGGGGCATCGTCTGGGGCATGACCCTCTTTGGGGAAAGCCTGCGTCCGGGAATGGTGGCGGGATCCGTTATCATCATCGCGGGAATCTGTCTGGTGGTGAGTGACGATGCCTGATAACATGCAGTTTTATGTGATTATTTTTCTGGTTTCTGTGTTTATTTCTGCCATTTCCCAGATTATTTTAAAGAAGAGCGCCAACGTGGAGCACGAAAGCCTGATCAAGGAGTATTTGAATGCGCCGGTGATCATCGCGTACTCTTTTTTCCTGTTGTCCACACTGCTGACGGCCTTTGCTTACAAGGGCGTGCCCCTTTCCCTGGGGCCGGTGCTGGAAGCCACAGGCTATGTTTACGTGGCGGTTTTGGGCGCTTTGGTGCTTAAAGAAAAAGCCACGCGGAAAAAGGTGCTGGGAAATGCGCTTATTATTGTGGGGATTTTGGTGTTTGCCTTATGCTAGAAAAACTGAAGGACAATCTGATATTGGAAATTCTGACCGTCTTCTTTCTGGCGGCAGTCATCTGGCTGAGCGTACCCGATTTGATGAAGGGCGGGCGTATCCAGTACGATGTGTATCTCAGCATGGCGACTATTTTGTTCTGCCTATTTTGGGTGGACTGGTGCCTGCTGAGGGGCAGGAATAAGGAGTCAGGGGCCCATTTTTTGTGCAAATACCAGACAGAGATCCTCTTTGTGGCTTTCTGTTTTTTCATGTACCTAGCGTGGTCGGTGATCATTCCCTTTAATCAGGCACCGGATGAGGAGATGCGCTACCTGATTCCCAAATTCATTTATAACCATGGATATCTGCCTGTGGGCAATGAATCGGAAATCGTCAACAAGGTCTGGGGACAGTCCTACGCTTTCCAGCCGATTCTGGCCTATCAGGCCCAGGCTGTGGCCATGAAAGCCGCGGCGGTCCTTGGTATGGCGGAGGGTCAGTTGTTTTACGCGGCCCGGTTTGTCAATGTGCTGATCTCCACCGGGACGGTAATCATCGCACTACAGATCGGCAATCAATTCTTCAAGGGAAAGAACGCCTTGTTTTTCGCGGGGCTCATCGCCTTGTGGCCTCAGTTCGTGTTTATCAGTGTTTATGTTAATAACGATGCCTTGGGATTCTTTTCGGCTATGCTTATTTTTTATTGCTGGCTTCTGGGAAGGAAGAAGCATTGGAATTTAAAGACCTGTATTCTTTTGGGAATCGGTCTGTCCTTGTGTTCCCTTTCCTATTTTAATGCCTACGGCTTCATTTTTTGCTCCGCCCTGCTGTACGCCGGGGATTACTTTGCCCACCGGCGGGAGTGGTCCGCCAAACGGTTCATCGGCTACGGCTGCATGATCCTGGCCATCTGCGCCCTGCTGGCGGGGTGGTGGTTTGTTCGCAGCGCCCTCCTCCACAATGGGGATGTGCTGGGGCTCACCAGCAGCAGTCAGCTGGCGGAACAGATTGCCCAGCCAGCCTTCAAGCCCTCCCAGATGAAGAATCCGCAGAACTCTGGACTGTCCTTCATCCAGATGCTGTACACCCCTTTCAATAAGCAAAAGGGGTGGATTTACGCGGCGGCCATGAGCTTCGTGGGCGTCTTCGGCAATGCCAGTGTGGCCATGGATCTCAAGTACTATCTGCTTTTGGCCGCTGAGCTCATGGTGGGGATGGGGTCCTTCCTGGTCATGTGGTTCAGGGAAAAACGACAGGATATGACGGCATCGGATGCGGTATGGGGCGTGACTTTGGTCATGGCCATCCTCTGTCCTGTCTGCCTTTGCCTGTATTATTCTTACACCAGCGATTACCAGCCCCAGGGCAGGTATTTTCTGTCGGCCCTCATTCCGGCGGGGTATCTGATCGTGCTGGGGTACAATTGGTTTGAAAAGAAAATAAACATGTGGATGTCGGAAAAAGGATTGCTCTGGGGCATCCGGCTGCCGGTTGAAAAGAGCCTGGTTATCATGCAGGCTTTGACGATTTTCGCCGTGCTCAGCAATTCCCTATTCGCCGTTTACGTCAAATAGGAGAAGGTCAATTTGGGATGAGGTAGAAAATCACAAGGATTGTTTTAAAAAAAGAACAAGAAAAACGGAATTAGACCTTGTCCATTGTATACAATGTTTGCTATACTAATAATAACAAAAATGAATCGGATGGATGGCGGGAGGAATGGCTGTACGATCGGTTCAAAAACTTAATGCAAGAATGGAGTGGAAGTAAAATGGAAATTAAAGTTACAATGACGGAACATCCAAAAGAAAAACCGGATCAGGGACACCTTCCTTTTGGGACCGTGTTTACCGATCACATGTTCATGATGGATTACACAGAAGGGAAAGGGTGGCACGACGCGCAAATCGTTCCCTACGGTCCGATCGAACTGGTGCCGGCATGTACTGTTTTCCATTACGCCCAGGAAGTTTTTGAGGGATTGAAGGCGTACAAGACGGCAGAAGGAGGCGTTCAGATGTTCCGCCCATCGGAAAATCTGGCCCGGATGAACCGTTCCAACAAGCGGATGTGCATCCCTCAGATTGATGAAAGCTTTGTTTTGGGCGCGCTGAAGCAGCTGGTGGAATTGGAAAAAGACTGGATCCCCACAGCACCGGGTACGGCCTTGTATATCCGTCCCTTCGTTTTTGCGACGGATCCCTACATCGGCGTCCGCGTCAGCAAGACCTATAAATTCTTCATCATCCTCTGCCCGGTGGGAGCTTACTACGAAACCGGACTCAAACCGGCGATGATGCACATCGAACGGGTTTATGCCCGGACAGTGGTCGGCGGTACCGGAGAAGCCAAATGCGGCGGCAATTACGCCGGCAGCCTGGCCGCTACGGCCAAGGCCCATGAAGCGGGTTATGAAGAAACCCTGTGGCTCGACGGCGCCACCCGCAAGAACATCGAAGAAGTGGGTTCCTGCAACGTCATGTTCAAGATTGACGGCAAATTCGTCACACCCAAGCTCACGGGGACCATCCTGCCCGGGATCACCCGCAAGAGCATCATCCAATTGCTCAAGAGCTGGGGAGAAACCGTGGAAGAACGGATCATCCCCATCCAGGAACTGGTGGACTTGTACCATGAAGGCAAGATCGATGAAGTCTTCGGCATGGGAACAGCTGCCGTGGTCTCACCCATCGGCAAGCTCAACTACGAAGGCGAAGACATGATCTTCAACAACGACGAAATCGGCGAAAGCGCCCAGAAGATTTACGATACCCTGTGCGGCATCCAACGGGGTACGGTGGAAGATACCTTTGGCTGGATTGAAAAAGTCTGCTAGTCATAATTACGCGATTAACGAAAAAATCAGGTAAAAAAGCATTGACAGGGGCGAAAGCCCCTGTTATAATAATGCTTGCGTAATCAAACGAGAGGTATCGAAGCGGTCATAACGAGGCGGTCTTGAAAACCGTTTGGGTGCAAGCCCACGTGGGTTCGAATCCCACCCTCTCGGCCATTTTCTTTCGTCTCGGGAAAATAAAGAAACACACAATTGAATGACAGATAAAGGTCTCATCCTGTGGTATATAGCAGCAGGATGACAGAAGACCTTGTACGGAGAAGTACTCAAGTGGCTATAAGAGGTGCCCCTGCTAAGGGCATAGGCCGTTAACGCGGTGCGAGGGTTCGAATCCCTCCTTCTCCGCCACCAAAAAAACATCAAGACCCTGGAAATTTCCAAGGTCTTGTTTTTTTATGTGTTTTCTTTTATAAACCCAGCACCCCATCCATGAAGGCGACGATTCCCGCTTCCACTTCATTCTTGATGGCTGTGTAATTGTGGATTTCATGGCGGTAACCGGAGTAAACCTTGGTGGTAACCTGATGGCCGGTGGCGATGAGCCAATTGGAAACCAGGTAAACGCCCTGGCCGTACTGGCCCACGGGGTCCTGGTCGCCGCCGATGTTGTAAATGGGCAGGTCGGTGGGGACTCTTTTGGCCCAGTCTTCACTGGAAATGGCCTGCATCATCTGGACGAAATACAGCAAGGCCCGGTTGTTGGCTCCCTTGGCAAAGGCGTCAAAGGGATCCTGAGCGTGGTCGAGCTGGACGTAGGGATCGTGGCAGATCCATTCGTTGCCGATCTTCACTTCGCCGCAGCGTTCGCACATCCAGCCCATGAGGGACATGGTGAAGGATGGGTCGATGTCACTGCCCTTGCCCGCGTCTACAGCCTGGGTCAGGGCCTTTTCCGCTTCCTCTGCACCGGGGAAATTGCCGGTGGTGCCGCAGAAGGTGGCGCCGGCCAGCTCATCGCCATAGGCGGCGGCAAAATCCCGGGCGATGAAGGAACCCATGCTGTGGCCGTAGAGGAAATAGGGAAGATTGGGATAGATCTTCTGGACTTCCTGCTTGAAGGTGTGCTCGTCCTCACGCATGGTTTCCCAGCCCTTATCCCCCCAGTCGCCCCAGGTGTTGTTCATCATGGCGGTTTTCCCGTGGCCCACATGATCGTTGGCAGCTACGATGTATCCGGCGTCCACAAAGGCAGAAATCATGTGCAGGTAGCGGCGGGAATGTTCCCCGAATCCATGGATGAGCTGGACCACTGCTTTGGGCTGTGCGGCAGGAGCGTATACCCACCCCTGGACATCGTCCCGTCCATTGTAGGATTTGAACGAAATTTCATGTAACATAATAGTACCTCCTCATTGGATCTTGTATATTTATTTTATATTATATTATACACTGCTTTATTATAAAGAAAGAATAAGCCCTTTTATTTTGCTACATCAACGGAATATTGTCGCAAAGGAGATAATTATTTTTCTCCTTGCAGGCCAGTCTGAAATACGTTATCATACAAGCATACGTAAGTATGACCGGATAAAGGAATTAAAAAGCCTGAACCCCAGGATTCAGGAATTAAATTTGATGGCTTATTGAATCGTACAATGGATTCATGGAATGTCAGGGTCAATTGAAATGGAACGTGAATTATTTTGATGGAAGAGAGGCGGCAGATGGAGGGGAAGGATCTGGAAAAACGCAGGGCGGTCATTTATCTGGCCGCGGCCGCGGTGGTCATAGCGGCGCTCATCGGTTTTTATCTTTTCCGTCAGAATCAGCAGAACCAGAAGCTTTTGACGGAGGCGGATGTATCGGCATCGGCCAGCGCCGTCCAGGGGACAGCCGGGGAAGTGGTGGTCCATGTGGCAGGGGCGGTGGTGAGTCCCGGGGTTTACCATTTGGCGGCCAACGCCCGGGTGATTGACGCAGTGGAGGCCGCCGGCGGCATGACGGCGGAAGCGGATCAAAACAGCCTGAATCTGGCCGGAACCCTCAAGGACGGCCAGAAGGTCACCGTTCCCTCTCAAAACGGCGAGAGCGGCGATTCCGGCGCAAACAGCGCCTCCAGCGGCACGGCCTCCAGTCTGGTGAACATCAATACGGCGGATAAGGCCGCTTTGATGACCCTGCCTGGAATCGGGGAGGTGCTGGCCCAGAACATCATCGACTACCGGGAAAAGAGCGGCGGTTTCTCTTCCATTGAGGAAATCAAAGAGGTCAACCGCATCGGGGACAAGCTGTTCGAGCAGATCAAGGATTCCATAACCGTGTGAAACGGCGCAAAAAAATAGACCGGATCATCCGGTCCGGAAAATCATCCTGGGGAAGAAAGGGCTGATTCTGGAGCCGTCAGGGAGACGCAGGCGCCATTGGTGCCTGCCGCGAGCAAGGCCCTGCGGTCACCGAAGAGCCGGCCCAGTTCCGGTGTGATGAGGATATCGGCACTGGGGATGATGAAGCGGCACAGGGCGATGGCCCGGAGCGCTTCTTTTTTTTGCTCCAGCTGGCCGGATCCGTCAGCACAAAAGGCAGCGGAAAGGGCGATGGGGATGGAGCGGATGCCCAGATCCCGCAGCTCGAAGAGGAGGGCGATGCGTGCATCCAGGGAATCCCCCGGATCCAGGGTCAGTGCCGAGCAGCCGGAAAAGCCGGCAGCCAGGGCGGCGTACAGCCCCCGGCGGCCGGTGCGGTCCGCCTCGGCAGCACAGTTCAGGTCCAGACGGGCCCAGGTGATGCCGGCGGCCTTGTACAGGCTTAAATCGCCATAGGCCATGGGACGGCAGTTGTGCAGGCAAAGGCGCAGGGGCGAATTTTTGGATAAATGGGCGGCGAAGGCACATTGGCGCGTCATGGCGTCGTCCTTGTCTTCTGGAGAAAGGGTTTCATTCCAGCCGGGAAGAAGGGCGCAGCGGGCGACACCGGCGGCCGCGGCCTTTTCCAGGAAAAGGACGGGATCCACAGGTGGGGCGGTTTCTCTTGCCGGGATGGAAGCAGTCTCCGGCCCTGGGGCTGCCAACGGCAGGGCGGTGCAGAGGCGCAGGTCATCTCCGCAAAAATGATCCTTGAGTTTTTTGGCGCCGGCAGTCAGGACCGGCAGGGGGTATCGGGCGAGGGTCAGTGCCTCGCCAGGTGTCAGAAGTTCGCCGATGCACAGACGGTTAATCAGTGGAGCAAGTGTCGTTGGGGTCATGATCGTCGTGTCCTTTCCTTATGAATGTGGCTTGTTACAACTATAACACAGATAGCCGGGAAAGTAAAATCGGCAGCTGACGAAAGGGCCATTTTTCAATTTTAAGACATATTTTAAAATATGTCTTAAAAATTTTCAGTCAGATTTAAAGCGTGGGGCCTATAATGGCATCATATTGTTAAATGAATCAGGAGGTTTTTGAAATGGCTATTTTTGACACGTTGAACGATTTTGCAAAAAATGTGGGAGATAAGACGGCAGGGACTTTTGAAGCGTCCAAACTGGCGACGCGGATTGGTGCGCTGAACCGGGTGATTGCAGAAGCCCAGCAGAAGGTCGGAGCTTATTATTACAATAAGGTTCAGGAAACAGGGGAAAGCCCGGATCCGGAAATCAAGGTTTATTTCGATCAGATCCAGGAAACCCAGGAATCCATCGACGAAATGCGGACCCGCATCGCGGCAATCAAGGCGGCTGCGGCCAATCCTTTGGATCCAGGCAAGAAGCTGTGTGAAAAATGCGGCGCGGTGATTCCGGTCAAGGCCAAATTCTGTGCGGAATGCGGCGCGGCCAATGTGGTAACGGACGTGGATGAAGAACTGGCCCGGGACGATGCTGCGCCGGAAGACGCGGACCAGGCTCCGGAAGAAGGGGCCCCTGAAGCGGATGCCGCGGCTGAAACCGAAGCGGAAGCTTCTGACGATACCCAGGCCTAAGCTGCCGGACCACCCATGGGAATGGGACGCCTGCCGTCTATGACGGCAGGCTTTTTTGCGCAAAAAACCAAACCGCCATCGTGCGGTGGCGGTTTGACTTTATCATTTCATGTGATTAGAAATTGAATTTCTTGAGCAATTGGGAGCTGCTGGTCAGAACCTTGATGACCTTGGCCGATAGGGGATTGATGGTGATACCGCTGAGGGTCTCAATCCGGTGGGTCAGCATGTCCTCACCTGATTCATTCTCGAACATCTTATGATGGTAGGTCATGTAGTCCGAGGTGCTGCGGTTGAACAGGCACAGGATGGCCTGGCTCTGGTGGACCCGCAGGTAGACGAAGAGATCGTCCATGGCGGACAGGGGATACCAGCGCCCCTTGATCAGGGTGGGATTGTCCGTCCGCATTTTGGTGATGGTGCGGTACCAGGTCAACAGCTCCTTGTCTTCCATGTCCCAGGGATAGGTCCCCCGGTTGAAGGGGTCCTCAAAGCCCTGGCAGCCGGCTTCGTCACCGTAATAGATGCAGGGCACGCCGGGGAAGGTCATCTGCAGCAGGCTGACCATCTTCAGGCGTTTTTTGGCCAGCTTGTACTGGTAGTCGCTGAGAACGAACCGTTCCTTGGCTTCCTCCGACATGTTATAGCCGGAAGCGCCGCCCAAAACAGTGAGGACGCGGGTCCGGTCGTGGGAGCCGATCAGGTTCATGTTCCCCATGAACTGCTTGCGGGGATAATTTTCGTACAGCGACATCATCTTCCGGCTTAAGTCCCGGGAACGGGTTTCACCGGTGAAAAATTTGAGCACGGATTCCCTGAAGGGGTAATTCATGACGGCATCCATCTCGTGCCCCATGAAATATTTACGATGGACGTCATATGACACTTTGTTGGAGGCGTCTTCCCACACTTCACCGATGAGCACCGAATCTTCCTTTTCATCGACCAGGGCTTCTTTGAGGCCGGCGATAAAGGCATCGGGTAGTTCATCCGCCACATCCAGCCGCCAGCCCGAGGCACCGGCCCGCACCCACTTCCGGATGATGGAATCGTCGTTCCGGAAGATGTAATCCTGGAAGCTGGGGGTCAGTTCCTCCACGTTGGGCATGGATTTGATGCCCCACCAGGACTCATAATCGTCAGGGTAGTGGGAAAAGCGGTACCAGTTGAAATAAGGCGAGCTTTTGGACTGGTAGGCCCCGGTTCCAGGGAAATGGCCGTAGCGGTTGAAGTAGACGCTGTCGTCCCCGGTGTGGCTGAACACACCGTCCAGGATGATGCGCATCCCCCGTTTTTTCGCTTCGGAGCACAGCCTTTTAAACAGCGCCTCATCCCCGAATTCCGGGGCGATTTTGCTGTAATCCGCCGTGTCGTACTTGTGGTTGCTCATGGATTCAAAAATCGGGTTCAGGTACAGGATGGTGACATTGAGGGTCTTGAGATAATCAAGCTTTTCGATGATCCCCTCCAGGTTGCCGCCAAAGAAGTCCCAGAAACCGATGCTGCCATCGCCCTGTCTGAAGTAGTGGGGCGTATCGTTCCAATTGCCGTGGACCATGGCCCGGGGATGATAGGTCCCCTGGTACGTGGAGCCCTTGGCAAAGCGGTCGGGAAAGATCTGGTACATGATGCCGCCGGTGTACCAGTCCGGTACCTCATGGCTGTTGTCGTACAGGGTGATCTGATAGGACGGCGGGTATTCCTCATATATCTGGCCTTCGCCGCCCATGGTGTCATTCTGGGTCCCATAGGTGTAAGACTGGTTGTAGGCATTGAACTGGAAATCGTACCAGAACAGCCCCGCGTGGTTGGGCAGAGTGATGGAGATGGCGTAGGTGTCAGGTTGGTCTGTCGGTAGCATGTCAAAAAAACGCTCAGATTTGCGGTAGTAGGTCCGAAGTCGGATATTCATTACGTCATGTGCTTCGATTCTGAGCGTGACGCGGGAGCCAACCGGAACAGCTCCGAATGGCTCCCTGAATTTTAGGTCAAAGGAATCGTGTCTGAAATACATTAAACCAATCTACCCGTGACTTTCTTGTAATAATACAGGTAGGTTTCGGCAGAATTCTTCCAATCGAAATTGGATTTGCAGGCATTGGCCATTAAAACCTTCCATTTATCTTGCTGATCGTAATACAGACCTACCGCCTTTTGTATGGTGAACAGCATATCGTGGGCATTGTACGTTGAAAAACTGAAACCGTTGCCCTCTTCCGTTTCTGAATTAAAATAGTGGACCGTGTCCTTGAGGCCGCCGGTTTCCCGGACGATGGGCACCGAGCCGTAGCGCATGGCGATCATCTGGCTCAGGCCGCAGGGTTCAAATTTGGACGGCATCAGGAACATATCCGAGCCGGCGTAAATCTTGCGCGAGAGATCTTCATCAAAGGTGATGCAGGCGCGCATCTTATCCGGATAGGTGTAGGCCACGTCACGCAGCATGTTTTCATAGGCCGCGTCGCCAGTGCCCAGGACGATGAGCTGGATTTCCATCTGCAGGATCTCATGGATCACCGCGGATACCAGATCCAGTCCCTTTTGTTCCACCAGCCGGGTGATCATGGCGATGATGGGCTTGCCGTCATCCACAGGCAGTCCCATCTGTTCCTGCAGGGCCTGTTTATTTTCCATCTTTTTGGCATAGGAATGGGTGTAGTTGACCCAAATGTGTTCATCGGTCTGGGGATTGTATTCCCGTTCGTCGATGCCATTGAGGATTCCCACTTCCTTATAACTGATATCCCGGATCACGCCATCCAGGCCTTCGCCGTAATAGGGATCCTTGATCTCTTCCGCGTAGGTCGGGCTGACGGTGGTCACCAGGTCAGCACTGTACAGGGCCCCTTTCATGAAATTCACGTCTTTGAAGAATTCCATGGCCATGGGGAAGTAATCCAGGTTCAGGGTACCGTTGATATCCTTGAAGCCATAGACCCCCTGGTATTTCATGTTGTGGATGGTGAACACCGATTTGGTATTCTGATAATGCCATTGGTACTGTTCCTTGAGCAGGTAGGGAATCAGTGCGGTCTGCCAGTCGTGGGCGTGGAGGATGTCCGGATAAAAATCGATGTAGGGGATGCACTCCAGCACGGCACGGCAGAAGAAGATGTAACGTTCGGCTTCATCGTAATAGCCGTAGAGGCCCGGGCGTTTGAAATAATGCTCGTTGTCGATGAAGTAATAGGTCACATCCCCATCCTTGTATTCCAGGATCCCCGCATACTGGTCCATATCGCCGATGTGGACGTAGAACACGTCCACGAGGTGGCTCTGACGGATGTACTCGTCCGGGATGCATTCGTACTTGGGAATGATCACCCGGACGTCGGTCTGATCCGGAGGGAACGCCTTGGGCAGCGAGCCGATGACGTCCCCCAATCCCCCGCTCTTGGCGAACGGAAAGGCTTCCGACGCCGCGAAGAGGATTTTCAGTTTATCCATTATTAGATGCTCCTTCCTTTGCTTAAGATGATGGGATTGTCCTTGGTCCCGATCATGGTCGCATTGTCACGGATCTTACAATCTTTATCAAAAATAACGTATTTGAGCTTGACGTTCTTGCCGATTTCAGCCTTCTGCATGATGATGGAATCGCTGATTTCAGTGCCTTCACCGATCTTGGAATCCCGGAAGAGGATGCTGTTGTCGATCTTGGCATTGATGCGGCAGCCACTGCCCACGATGGAATTGTTGACGATGGCGGTGGAGCCGTAGCGGGTGGGGTGGTTGTCCTTCATCTTGGTGTAAATCTGATGTTCACCCAGGAACAGTTCCTTCATCACGTCGAAGTCCAGCAGATCCATGTTGGCTTCGTAGAATTTGGCCATGTTGTTGACGCGGTTCAGGTACCCGGTGTGGGGGGCGCCGAAGACGCGCAGGGTGTCGAGGTTGTCGCGGATCACATCCAGCAAATCCCATTCGCCGATGGATTCAGCCTTGGCGACCAGCTCGAAGAGGACGGACTTCTTGATGATCATCATGTCCGCGTATACGTATTCCGTCTGCTGGGACGACTGGGTGTGGATGTTGGTGATGCGGTATTTGTCAAAGTCCACAAAGGCGTCATTGGCCTGAAGGTTGAAGGAAGGCTTGACCTTCTTGAAAATCAGGGTGACGTCGCTCTTGTTAGTCTTGTGGATCTTGTAGGGCGCGTTGAAATCGAAGGAGGTGATGATGTTGGGAGCAGAGATGATCACATCTTCCACATCGGAGCCTCTTTCCAGGAAAGGCATGCTGTTGAACAGATCCCGTACGTTGATCTTGATGGCGTCGCCAAAGCGCACGCTGTTGGAACCCGCCAGGATGGAGAGATCCTGGGTCTTGCGGCTCAGGGACCATTCTTTACCGGTTCCCAGGTGATCCACCAGGGAGGAGTACTTGTAGCTGCCCACCACGCCGACATGCTTGATGCCAGAGTTGACCATGTTGGAAAGACTGAAGTCCAACAGGCGGTAGCGGCCGCCAAAGGGCAGGGTGCTCATGCTGCGGTGTTCCAGCAGTTCGCCTAAATCCGAGCTGTCACTGTCGATATTTAAAATAAAACCAATTGTGTTATTCATTTCCTGCCTCCTTAGCCGTTAATCACGTGAATTTCTGCGGGATTGTCGCTGTCTGCTGCAGAGATTCGGGTATCTGCAGGGACCACGCCACGGGATCCCACAATGCAATTTTCCAGATACGCGCCGTCTTCTATCTTGGCGCCGGTATGGATGATGGAATTCTTAATGACCGTATTCTTCCCGATCATGATATCGTGGGAGATGATGGAGTGTTCCACATCGCCGAAGATCACGCAGCCATCGCAGATCAGGCTGTCCGTTACCGTGGCGGACTGGCCGACGAACTGGGGATGACGGCTGGTGTTGTTGGAGAAGATGCGGAAGTTGCGGTCGCTCAGGTCAAAGTCGCAGGAATCGTCCAGAAGGTCCATGTTGGCGTCGTAGTAGCTCTGGATGGTTCCCACATCCCGCCAGTACCCGGAGAAGGTGTAAGCGAACAGGCGTCTGCCTTCGTCGTGGAGCATGGGGATGACGTTGTGGCCGAAGTCATTTTCCGAGTTGGGGTTTTCAGCGTCTTCGATGAGGGCCTTGCGCAGGACGCTCCAGCTGAAGACGTAAATCCCCATGGAGGCCTTGTTGCTCTTGGGTTCATCGGGTTTTTCCTGGAATTCCAGGATGCGCTGATCGTCATTGGTACAGACGATGCCGAAACGGCTGGCGTCTTCCCAGGGCACGTCCATGACGGCGATGGTCAGGTCCGCGTTGCGTTCCTTGTGGAAATCGATCATCTTGGCGTAGTCCATCTTGTAGATGTGGTCGCCGGAGAGGATCAGCACGAATTCCGGATTGAACTGGTCGATGAAGTCGATGTTCTGATAGATGGCATCAGCGGTACCGTTGTACCAGCGGCCGCCCTTCTGTCCCATATAAGGAGGAAGAATACGTGCACCAGCGTTGACCTTATCCAGCGCCCAGGCACTTCCGTCGCTAATATAGTTGTTCAGGATATAGGGCCGGTATTGGGTAAGCACCCCCACGACGTCAATATCTGAATTCATGCAGTTACTTAAAGGAAAATCGATTATTCGGTATTTACCCCCAAACAGGACCGCGGGTTTTGCATTGTTGAATGTCAAAGACCCCAGACGGCTTCCCTGACCTCCGGCCAAGAGCATGGCTACACATTGTGTGTTCATTTTCTTCCTCCTTTGAAAATAATGTGGCTTTTTCTTATTTTTTTATTTTCCAGACATTCTTCTGGTAGTCGGCGATGGACCGGTCACTGGAGAATATGCCTGAATTGGCGATATTAATGGTGGACATCCGCAGCCATTTCTCCTGGTCGCGGTAAGCGTTGCTGGCAATCTGCTGGATATCGGCGTAGGATCCGAAATCCTTGAGCACGAAATAAGCGTCGTTGTGGAGCAGCAGTGAATCGTAAATCGTCTGGAAGGTCACCCCGTTGAGGAACCCGTTGATCAGCTGGTTCAGGACTTCCTGCACCCGCGGGTCAGACTCAAACACATCCAGGGAGCGGTAACCGCCGTGGTCGTTGTAGTTGGTCACTTCCACATCGGACAGGCCGAAGGTGAAGATGTTGTCCGGTCCCACAACCCGGGCGATTTCCACGTTGGCGCCATCCATGGTACCAAGGGTTACGGCGCCGTTCATCATGAACTTCATGTTCCCGGTACCGGAGGCTTCCTTGCCGGCAGTGGAAATCTGTTCAGAGATTTCAGCGGCCGGATAGACGATTTCCGCCAGGGATACGTTGAAGTTGGGCAGGAAGACCACCTTGAGCTTCTTGTTGACCTGGTCGTCGTGGTTGATCTTGTCCGCCAGCACGTTGATGAGCTTGATGACTTCCTTGGCGTAATAATAGGAAGGCGCAGCCTTGCCGGCGAAGATGTAGGTCTTGGGTACGAAATCGGCGTTGGGGTTGGAGCGCAGCTGGTTGTATATGTGCATGATGTGCAGGGCGTTGAGGAGCTGGCGCTTGTACTCGTGAATCCGCTTGACCTGGATATCGAAGATGGAATCCGGGTCGATTTCGATGTTCAGCTGGTCCTTCACGTAGGCGGCCAGGCGGACCTTGTTGGCATGCTTGACGGCACCCAGCTTCTTTAAGAAGGCCGGGTCATCGGCGAAAGGTTCCAGTTTCTTCAAATCCGTCAGGTTGTTGGCCTGGGTCCAGTCGTCCCCGATGGTATCCACCAGCAGGTCCTTGAGGTTCTTATTGGCACCCATGAGGAACCGGCGGGGTGTGACCCCGTTGGTGACGGACTGGAAGCGTTCCGGGAAGACGGCGTAGAAATCGCGGAAAGTTTCTTCCCGCAGGATCTTGCTGTGGAGCTCCGCCACGCCGTTGACCGAGTGGCTGCCGATGATGGACAGATGGGCCATGTGGACCTGGCCGTCCTTCAGGATGGAGATGCCGTAATTGCGGGCTTCCATGCCGGGGTAGCGGTTGTTCATGTCTTCCACGAAGCGGCGGTTGATTTCTTCAATGATCTGGTAAATCCGGGGCAGCAGCTCCTTCATCATGTCGATGGGCCATTTTTCCAGGGCTTCCGGCAGCACGGTGTGGTTGGTGAAGCTGATGGTATCCACCGTCATCTTCCAGGCGTCGTCCCATTCGTAGTTTTCTTCATCCATGAGGATGCGCATGAGTTCAGGCACGCACATGGCCGGATGGGTATCGTTGATGTGGATGCAGATCTTGTTGGAGAAGCCGTCCATGGAGCCGTGGTTGTGTTTCTTGTAACGGCGGACGATGCGCTTGAGACCGGCACACACGAAGAAGTATTCCTGTTTGAGCCGGAGCTGCTGGCCTTCGAACCCGTTGTCGCTGGGATAGAGGACCTGGCTGATGGCTTCAGCTTCGGACTTGCGCTGCATGGCCTTCAGGAAGTGGCCTTCGTTGAAGGTGGACAGGTCGAAGTCTTCCACCGGCTGGGCACTCCACAAACGCAGGGAGTTGACCGTTCCGTTGTGGTAGCCCTGGATGGGCACGTCGTAGGGCACGGCCAGAACCGGTTCGTAGTTTTCATGGATGAACACCATCTTGCCGTTGACCCATTCCTGACGGACGTTGCCCTTGTATTTGACGATGACGGATTTTTCCGGCTTGGCAATTTCAAAGGGATAGCCGTTGCGCAGCCAGTTGTCGGCCACTTCCACCTGTTCGTCATTGACGATCTTCTGTTGGAACAGACCGTATTTATAGCGGATGCCGTTGCCGTGGCCAGGGAAATCCATGGAAGCGGTGCTGTCCAGGAAGCAGGCCATCAAACGGCCCAGGCCGCCGTTTCCCAGGGCGGGATCGTGTTCCCGCGCCTGAATCTTGTCGTAATCCAGCCCCATTTCTTCCAGGGCTTCGGGCACGATCTCATCCCAGCCCAGATTGTTGATGTAGGCGCGCATGAGTCGGCCGATCAAAAACTCGATGGAGAAGAAATAAATCTGCTTGTCATCCCTTTCGTGATTGCGGCGGTTGTTTTCCACCCATTCCGTGGTGATGGTCTCCATGACCATCTGGGACAGGGCTTCGTATTGGGTCTGCACGGTGGCTTCAGAAAATTTTTCACCGGAGACCTCTTCCACTTTTTTCTTGAAGGCCTGCTTGAAGGCCTCCTTGTTTTTGAATTTGGTTGGCACGCTGTTCTTCTTGTTGATCTTAATCATAAAACTCCTTTCGATTCAGCATCGGATCCATCGCGGTCCGACGATTGTTGTCAGTTCCCAGCTTATTTTTCCTTCGCCTCGGTTTTCGCGATGGGTTTGGGCGAAGTATCTTTACTCACCACCGGTTTGGGATCGGTGTCCACGTTGGCGATGGGTTTGGGCGATGTATCTTTTGGGGCGACGGCCTTGGTTTCTGGTTTCGCCTTGTCGTCTGCCTTTTTGGAGGCGGACTTCCGTGTTGGCGTTTTTTTGGTGTCCTTGGCCGTTTTGGCGGAAGCCGCGCTGGAAGCGGATTTGGCTCCTTTGGCCGTGGATTTGCTGCTGGCTTTTTTGACAGGGGCAGCCTTTTTCTTGGGGGCTACGCCGCGGAGCACGATGGCCGCTGAGGGCGGCACGTTGATGGTCGCCGTGTAGGGCTGGTTGTGGCAGTTGCCTTCCCGTCCCTTGGCCGTGCTCTTCATCTTGAAGCCGCTGCCGCCGAATTTGGGATCGTCCGAGTTGAAGATCAGGCGGTAGGTGCGATCGGTGGGTACGCCGATGTTGTAGTCCGTGTAGGAATTGGGGCAGAAGTTGAGCAGGATGATCAGGTCGTCGTCGGGGTTTTTGCCCATGCGGCGGAAGATCAGGATGCTCTGGCCGGCGTTGTCCGCGTCGATCCATTCAAAGCCTTCCCAGCCGTGATCGCATTCCCACAGGGCGGGTTCCCGCACGTAGAATTTGTTCAGGGCCTTGATGAAGGCGTTGAGCTGCTGATGCTTTTCGTAATCCATCATGAACCATTCCAGGGATTCGTAGTAGCGCCATTCGGTGAAGGGGGCGAACTCGTTGCCCATGAAGGTCAGCTTCTTGCCGGAGTGGAAGTACATGTAGGAATAAAGCAGACGCATCTGGTCGAACTTCGTTTCGTAGGGTCCGAACATCTTGTCGATGATGGACTTCTTGCCATGGACCACTTCGTCGTGGGACAGCGGCAGCACGAAGCTTTCACTGAAGGCGTAGGCCATGGAGAAGGTCAGCTTGGAGTGGAACTGGCTGCGGCAGTAGGGGTCCGTTTCCATGTAAGACAGGGTATCGTGCATCCAGCCCATGTCCCATTTGAGGTTGAAGCCCAGTCCGCCCTTGTCCACGGGCCAGCTTACCATGGGGTAGGCAGTGGATTCTTCCGCAGCCATGATGGCGTAGGGGTAATCCCGGAAGATTTCCGTGTTGAGCTTGCGCAGGAAGGCCACTGCTTCCAGGGAGTCGTTGCCGCCGTTCTTGTTGCGGCGGTATTCATTTTCGTAGCCGTAATTCAGATAGATCATGCTGGCTACGCCGTCGATGCGCAGGCCGTCCACATGGTACTGATCGAACCAGTAGTAGGCGTTGGAGATCAGGAAGTTCACCACTTCGTTTTTGGCGTAGTCAAATTCCATGGTCCCCCATTGGGGATGTTCCGTGGCTTCGTAGAGATTGGTGCCGTCCAGCTTGTAAAGGCCGTGGGCATCCTTGCAGAAATGGCCGGGGACCCAGTCCAGGATCACGGCGATGCCGCCCTGGTGCAGCTTGTCCACCAGGTACATCATGTCCTGGGGAGTGCCGTAGCGGCTGGTGGGGGCGTAAAAGCCCGTAAGCTGATAACCCCAGGAGCCGTCGAAGGGATGTTCCATGACAGGCATGAATTCCACGTGGGTGTAGTTCATTTCCTTTAAGTAGGGCACCAGCTGGTCGGCCAGTTCCCGGTAAGTCAGGTAGGAGCCGTCTTCATGGGTGCGCCAGCTGCCCAGATGCATTTCGTAAATGTTCACAGGCTTGGGATCCTGGGCGATTTTTACCCGTTCGCCGGTCCATTCCTGGTCCTTCCATTCGTAGCCGTCCAGGTCCCACAGGACGGAGGCCGTCTTGGGCTTGACTTCACAATGGATGCCATAGGGGTCTGCCTTGTAGGCCAGCTCGCCGTCGCATTGGCGGACGCAGTATTTGTACAGCTCACCCTTTGGCAAATCAGGAATGGTGATTTCCCAGACGCCGCCGGAATCCTCCAGTAGTTCCATGGGGTTGGCCGAGGGACTCCAGTCGTTAAAGTCACCGACGACGGAAACGCCTTGGGCATTGGGGGCCCAGATGCGGAAAACAACGCCTTTTTTCTCAAAATGCGCACCAAAAAATTCATAACTCTTCAGATAGGTTCCTTCGTGGAACAGATGGAGCGCTGTCGCATTTTTCATAATGGATCATTCCTTTCGCTGTGTAATTGATATTTGATTTTAAATGTTGGAAACTTAAGTTACAAATAGTGTACCATAAAAACGGTTGAAAAGGGAATCATCCTTTAAAAAAAAGGAATAAAATCTTGTCTTTTTTTAAGTATCCGGCTGCTGCATGGGCAGCTTTTTTTGTTTAAGAAGTCTCAGGTACAGATTGATTTTTGTGCCAATATTCAAAATCACGCAAATAAAATAAATTGAAATCAGTAATGCGAATAATCCGCCAAGATTTCCATACAAAAGCGTGTATTTGCTGGAATGATTGACGAAAAAGGTAAAAATCCGCACAACGATGTTGATACCCAGGGTGGTGAAGATGGCGCCGGGCAGTCCCTGGCGGTAAGGCAGCCGTTCCACCGGGGCCAGGATATAAACGAAGTCCAGGATGAAGGGCGACGCCACCAGGGAGAAGATCACCGCCATTCCCTGGGTGATGGGGACGTTGAAGGCCACGAGGCCCGTCCGTTCCAGCAGGCTGGCCGTCATGCTGTCCATGACGAAGTAGATGGCGGTGATGAGCACCAGGACCACCGCGAACAGGATGGTGAACAGGAAGGCCAGAAGCCAGATGTGCAGGGTGGACCGGGTTTCCGGGTTTCCGTAATTCTGGTTGATCCCCACCATGATGGCCCGGGCGGCCATGCTGGCAAAAAAGAAGGTGATGACGAGCATGGCGGCCAGATTGCTGCTGGAATGCTGGAGCTGGACGAAGAGGTCCACCACATAATTATAAGAAAGGACCGGCAGCAGGGATTTGAGGAAGGCGAAAAAATACACCTTGAATTCCGACAGGAACCCGCCGATGGATCCGATCAGGAACATCATCATGGGGAAGAAGGCCAGCAGGAAATAAAAGGCCATCTGCAGGCAGATGCCGAAGAAATCCGTGGCGTACACGTCGTCGATGGCAAAGCGGATGAAGGCCATCACCTGCTGCTTCGTCGGCTTTTTTTTGGGTTTTTTCTTCTTTTCAGCCTTCGATCGCATCGGGGGCACGCTCCTTCCTGTAAAAATACATGTTGATCACCGCGCCCAGAACCAGGACCAGACAGATGAAGTAGATGGCGATGATGAAGGAAAAGGGTCCTTCAAAGAGCAGGGTCAGGCTGGTCAGGTCGATGAAGCGCTTGATGATATACTCGTAAAAGGACGTGACCAGAAGCCATCCCACGGAGACGAAGATGCTCCCGGGCAGGGCATTCTTCAGCCGCATGCGCTGGGGCAGGGCGTACATGTACCCGAAGGTCAGAAGCACCGTCAGGTAGGCGGAGAGAAACACCAGGGTGAATAAATTCCAGTACGTCATGAAGGAATCGGACAGGCCCATCGTATTGAAGAAATACAGGGTCAGATATCGGGTGATCATGTAAAAGGCAAAGAAGAAGAACATGAAGATGATGAAGAACACCAGATAGACGGTTCCCACGCCCCAGAGCTTGAAATAATTGCGGGTTTCCCTGACCTGCATGACCTTGGTCACAGTGATGACCAGGGAGCGCAGGGCGGCGATGGAGAAGTACAGCACAAAGAGCACAAAAAGCAGGTTGGACCAGAAAGAGGTCTGGGGACCGTAGGATAAGATGTTGGCCGATTCCAGCAGGGCATCCATGAAGGGCGGCAGCAGCTCCTGGATTTTTTCGCTGATCTGCATGCTCCAGTCCGATGACAGCCAGTTGAAGAAACTGTGGATGATCATGGCAAAGGGGATGAAGGCCAGCAAAACATTGTAAGCCATTTGGGCTGCGAAATTGATGATCTGGTTGGTATGGATTTGATCGATAAAAAACAGAAAAAAATCTTTGATCCCTTTCATGGCAGCTCCCTTCCTGAACGAGAAGTTATTATAACATGAAATGAACCTTAAAAAAATAACCATTTTAAAAAGATAAAATATTGTCAATGAAAAAGGCTTTGTGCTATACTTTTACTATTCTTGTATACAAAATTGAAGGAGAATGCTATGGGATTAACATTAACAGAAAAAATAATCAAAGACCATTTGGTCGTTGGAAAGATGGAAAAGGGGACGGAAATCGGCATCCGCATCGACCAGACCCTGACGCAGGACTCCACTGGGACCATGGCGTACATGCAGCTGGAAGCCATGGAAGTGCCGCGGGTCAAAACCAAACGGTCGATGGCCTACATCGACCATAACATGCTTCAGGAAGGCCCCAACAACATGGATGACCACCTGTACATCCAGTCCGTCGCCAAGAAGCACGGCGTGTACTTCTCCCGCCCGGGCAACGGCATCTGCCACCAGGTGGAAATCGAACGCTTCGGCGTGCCCGGCCAGACCCTGCTGGGCTCTGACAGCCACACCCCCACCGGCGGCGGCATCGGTATGCTGGCCATCGGCGCTGGCGGACTGGACGTGGCCGTGGCCATGGCCGGCGGTGAATACTACATCACCATGCCCCAGGTGGTCAAGGTGGAACTCACCGGTGCTCTGCGCAAAGGGGTTTCCTCCAAGGATATCATCCTGGAGGTGCTGCGCCAGTGCACCGTCAAGGGTGGCGTCAACAAGGTCTTCGAATACACTGGCCCCGGCGTGGCGACTTTGACCGTGCCTGAACGGGCGACCATCACCAACATGGGCGCAGAGCTGGGTGCCACCACCTCGGTGTTCCCCTCGGATGAAAAGACGAAGGAATTCCTGACGGCCCAGGACCGGGCCGAAGCCTACGCGCCGCTGGCGGCGGACGCTGACGCCGTGTACGACCAGGTGGTCCAGGTGGACTTGAGCACCCTGGAACCCCTGGTGGCCTGTCCCCACAGCCCCGACGCCGTTAAGAAGGTCTCCGAGCTGGAAGGCATGCCCATCCATCAGGTGGCCATCGGCTCCTGCACCAACTCCTCCTGGCTGGATATGATGAAGGTGGCGGCCATTTTGAAGGGCAAGACTGTGGCGGACAATGTGGAAATGGTCATCGCCCCCGGGTCCCGCCAGGTGCTGAGCATGCTGGCAGACAACGGCGCCCTGGCGGATATGCTGGACGCCGGCGCCCGTATCCTGGAATGCGGCTGCGGCCCCTGCATCGGCATGGGCCAGTCTCCCTGTACCGACGGCGTGTCCCTGCGGACCTTCAACCGGAACTTCAAAGGACGCTCCGGCACCGTCAGCGGCCAGGTGTACCTGCTCAGCCCGGAAACCGCGGCAATCTCCGCCATTGAAGGGGTGCTGGCCAATCCTTTGGGCAAGGTGGAGCTGCCGGATATCGAAATGCCACAGGCCTTCAAGGTCAACGACAACGCCGTGGTGGCGCCCGCTCCCGAAGGGGAAGACGTGGAAGTCATCAAGGGACCCAACATCAAGCCTTTCCCCCTGGCCAAGCCGCTGAAGGACACGGTGGAAGGCAAGGCCCTCATCGTGGTGGAAGACAACATCACCACGGACCACATCATGCGCTCCGACGCCCAGCTTCTGCCTTACCGCTCCAACATCCCCTATCTGGCGGATTACTGCCTGACGCCCTGTGACCCGGATTTCCCCAAACGGGCCAAGGAAAACGGCGGCGGGTTCATCATCGCCGGGTCCAATTACGGACAAGGATCCAGCCGGGAACACGCGGCTCTGGCGCCGGTGTACCTGGGCATCAAAGGCGTGGTGGCCAAATCCTACGCCCGGATCCACAAGAACAACCTGATCAACAACGGCATCCTGCCCATGGTCTTTGAAGATGAAGGAGACTACGACCGCATCGCCGTGGGCGACGATCTGAAGATCGCCGGGGCTCCCGACGGGCTGGCCGCAGGGGAACTGGTCATGGAAAATGTGACCAAGGGCGAAAGCTACAAGCTGGCCATTGAAATCTCCGAACGCCAGCGGGAAATGCTGGTGGCCGGCGGCCTCATCAATTTGATGCGCTCCAAGAAATAGAAATATAAATGAATTAGTTATAAGAAAAATCCGGTACGAAAATCAACGCGTACCGGATTTTTAATTGAAGGCGTCCGCTTTGGCAGCGGCAGGGTGTCAGCAGACTCTATTAATATTGTAACGGCCCGTCCTAAAAGGCTTCAAAGCGGGTGCAGCGGATGAAGTGGTCGTTGAAGGACGGCGTTTCAGTGAGGGCCAGGTGCCGGGTGAAGCAGGGAATGGCTTCACACCGGGCTATCTCTGACTGGGACAGGAGGCAGCGCACCGCACCGGCTCCAGCGCCGTTGCCCACAGGGTGGACGGTGGTGCCGGGCCAGGCGGGAATGAGGCCGAGCTTTTGGGCGCTGGCCACCCGGATGTAGTTGCCGAAGGCGCCAGCCAGGTAGAGGTCCGGCACGGCGTCGGGGGTGTAGCCCGAAGCTTCCATCAGGCAGAGGGTGGCAGCCTGGATGGCGGCCTTGGCCAGCTGGACGGCCCGGATATCCTTTTGGGTCAGCACGATGGCGGGCCCTCCTGGGTTTTCCTCTGGGCTCAGCAGGGTGAAGCAGCGGACGCCGTCGGCGGTGTGGCCGAATCGATTGGCCAGGGGATGGGGAACGCCTGTTTCCCCGGCGAGGTCGTCTTCTGGCAGGAAGGCCCCATCGGGGCGCAAAATGCCGGCGTCCAGCAGGGCAGCGATGGCGTCCACGATGCCCGAGCCGCAGAGACCCAAGGCGGGGCCGCCGCCGATGACCCGGCAGTCAAAGCGGCCGTCCGGATAGGTGACCGCCTCGATGGCGCCGTCGGTCCCCCGCATGCCCATGGTCAGCCCGGCCCCTTCTAAGGCGGGGCCGCAGGCGGTGGAGGCCACGGTGTACCTCTGGCCGTCCCCCAGGGCGATTTCCCCGTTGGTGCCCAGGTCGATGACCAGACGGATCCCCGGCTTCCGGGGCAGGGCGGCCAGCAGGGCTGTGGTGTCTGAGCCCACAAAGCCCCCCAGGGGCGGCAGGGCGTGGTGGCGGCAGGCCGGATGGAAGGCAGGGCTGGCCGATGTATGACGGCCTGCCTCCGTCGGAAAATCAAAATCCACCGGTCCCTGGACGGCGGAGACGAAGGGGGCGCGGCCCAGGGCTGAAGGATCCCTTCCGGTTAAAAAGTGGAGCATGGTGGTGTTGCCGGCGTACACGGCGTGGATGATGGCCTCCGGTTCCCGGCAGGTCTGGCGGCACAGGTCGCGGACCAGCCCGCCCAGGGTGGCGAAGAGGGCGCTTCGAAGGGGCTTCATCTGTCCATCGGAGGCGGCCTGAATCCGGCTGATGACGTCGCCGCCAAAGCCCGTCTGGCCGTTTTGGGCCGACGCGGTGGCCACACAGGCGCCGTCCACCAAATCGTAAAGGTAACCGGCGATGGTGGTGGTGCCCACGTCGAAGGCCAGGCCCAGGGCCTCCAGGGGCTCATCGTCGGCGGAGAGGCCGATGAGGTCATCGCCCTGGACGATGGCGTTGACGATGGGCGCCGGGCAGGCCCGGATGGCGTCGTACCACTGGTGGAGGGCCAGCTCGTCGGAGCAGCCCAGGGAAATGGGCAGGATCTGGTCCATGGAGGCCAGGAAGGCCGGGGCGCCGGAGAAATTCAGGGCGCCGATGACCATGGGGTAACAGGTGACCGGAGGGTCGAAATCCAGGGGGTCGGTCTGGACCGATTGGGTCAGGATCTGGCGCTCCCGGCCGTCGTCGGAAATAAGGATGGCCATGCCGTCGGAAGCGGGGTACTGGCAGCCCAGGACTTCCAGGGTCAGGCCCTTTTCCCGGACCAGCACCCGGCACTGGCCGCAGGTGCCCTTGCCGGCACACACCCGGTCCAGGGGATGGCCGGCCGCGGCACAGGCTTCATCCACCCGGCAGGGCGGATCGCACTGGATGGTTTGTTTATAATGGGGAAAGTTAATCTGCATGTTCGCACTCCTTTCCCTTTGATTATACGTTCCGGGAAGGGGAATGTCAAAACTAATGGCGGCTGCTGTGTTGCTTTTTTGTCTGTCTTAAATTACAATAGAAACATCAACACGAGGGTGGAAGAATACTCAGGAGGTAACTGACGAATGGAGATGAAATCCGATATCGAGATTGCACAGGCCGCGATTCCCGAAGATATCCGGGATATCGGGGCCAAATTGGGGCTGTCGGAAGATGATCTGGAATTATATGGAAAATACAAGGCCAAGGTGGATTACAACCTGCTCAAGCGGGAGACGGGTAAACGGCCCCGGCTGATCCTGACCACGGCCATCAACCCCACGCCTGCCGGGGAAGGAAAGACCACGACGACCATCGGGGTGGCGGACGCCATGAGCCGGCTGGGCAAGAATACCCTGGTGGCGCTGCGGGAGCCGTCCATCGGGCCGGTGTTCGGCCTTAAAGGCGGGGCGGCCGGCGGCGGCTACGCCCAGGTGCTCCCCATGGAGGATATCAACCTCCATTTCACCGGGGACATCCACGCCATCACCGCGGCCAACAATCTGCTGGCCGCCATGCTGGACAACCACATCCAGCAGGGAAATGAGCTGGGCATCGATCCCAAAAGCATCACCTGGCGGCGCTGCATGGACATGAACGACCGCCAGCTCCGTGCCGTTGTGGATGGGCTGGGACGGCCGGTGGACGGCACGCCGAGACAGGACGGCTTCGACATCACGGCGGCTTCCGAGGTCATGGCCGTGTTCTGTATGGCCGCCGATATGGTGGATTTAAAGGCCCGGCTGGGCCGCATCATCGTGGGCTACACCTACGACGACCGTCCGGTGACGGCCGGGGACCTGAAGGCCAACGGCGCCATGACGGCCCTGCTCAAGGATGCCCTCAAGCCCAATCTGGTCCAGACTCTGGAGGGGACTCCGGCCTTCGTCCATGGCGGGCCCTTTGCCAATATCGCCCACGGGTGCAACTCCATCATCGCCACGCGGATGGCCATGCACTTCGCCGGGGATTACGTGATCACCGAGGCCGGCTTCGGCGCCGATCTGGGGGCCGAAAAATTTCTTGACATCAAGTGCCGGGTGGCCGGCCTCAAGCCCGATGCGGTCATCATCGTCGCCACCATCCGCGCCCTCAAGTACAACGGCGGGCTGCCGGCGGAGGATCTGGGCAAGGAAAACCTCAAGGCCCTGGATGCAGGGCTGCCCAATCTGATCAAGCATATCGAAAACATCACCCGGGTGTACCGTTTGCCCGCCGTGGTGGCCATCAACCGGTTCGCCGGGGATACGGACGCGGAAATCAATCTGGTCCGTTCCCGCTGCCGGGAGATGAATGTCAACGTGGCCCTGTCCGAGGTCTGGGAAAAAGGCGGGGAAGGTGGCGTGGAGCTGGCCCAGGAGGTCATGCGCCTGTGTGACGAGGGGAACAATTATTTCCGCTTCGCCTACGAGGATTCCATGCGGCTCAAGGAAAAAATCGACGCCATCGCCACCCGGATTTACGGGGCCGGCGGCGTCAATTACACCCCTCAGGCCGAAGAGGCCCTGCGCAAGTACGACGCCTTGGGCTTCAGCCGCTTACCGGTGTGCCTGGCCAAGACCCAGTATTCCCTGTCCGATGACGCCTTTAAGCTGGGGCGGCCCATCGGCTTCAAAATCACCGTCCGGGATGTGACCATCTCCGCCGGAGCGGGCTTCATCGTCTGCCTGTGCGGCGCCATCATGAAGATGCCCGGACTGTCCAAGCATCCTGCGGCGGAGCAGATCGATGTGGATGAAAACGGCGTGATCAGTGGATTGTTTTAGGAGGTAGAAAATGAGCATCACCCAAAATAGCTGTGAATCTTTTGTGGAAGCCTTGGCGTCGGGAGCGCCGACACCCGGCGGCGGCGGTGCGTCAGCCCTGGTGGGAGCCGTGGGCATGGCCCTGGGCAGCATGGTCGGCAACCTGACCCTGGGCAACAAGCGCTACGCCGACGTCCATGAGGACATCCGGGAGCTGACGGACAAGGCGGCCGCCCTCCAGACCCGGCTCATGGAGCTGGTGGAAAAGGACGCCCAGGTCTTCGCCCCCTTGTCAAAGGCCTATGGCCTGCCGGCGAATACCGAGGAAGAGAAGGCCCATAAGGCCGCGGTCATGGCGGAATGCCTGGATGCCTGCTGCCAGGTGCCCATGGACATCATGAGCGCCTGCTGCGAAGCCATCGAGCTCCATAAGGCCTATGGGGAAAAGGGCACCGCCATTGCCATCAGCGACGTGGGGGTGGGCGTGGCCTGCTGCCGGGCGGCCCTGACCGGAGCGTCCCTCAACGTGTTCATCAACACCAAGGCCATGAAGGACGGAGCCAAGGCCGAAGCCTACAACGCCCAGGCGGAAGCCATGCTGGAAAAGTACCTTCCCATGGCCGATGGGATTTACTACCAAGTCAAGGACCGCTTCAAGCGGAATTAATACAGGAGGAATCATGGCGAAAATACTTTACGGAAAACCCGTGATGGAGGCGATGAACCGCCGGATGACGGCAGAAATTGCCGACTTGAAGGCCCGGGGCATCGCCCCGACCCTGGCCACCCTGCGGGTGGGGGACCGCCCCGACGATGTGGCCTACGAACGGGGCATCCTCAAGCGGTGTGAAAACCTGGATATCGGGGTCAGAAAAATCGTCCTTCCCCTGGAAACGTCCCAGGAAGAGCTGATGGCCACCATCCGGGAAATCAACGCAGACGACGCCATCCACGGCTGCCTGATCTTCCGCAAGCTGCCGGGGAATTTTGACGACGATGCGGTGTGCGCCGCCCTGGCCCCCGAAAAGGACATGGACGGCATCACCGAAGGCTCCCTGGCCGGGGTCTTCACGGGCAAGGACCGGGGTTACCCGCCCTGCACGGCCCAGGCCTGCATGGAGCTTTTGGATTTTTACGGTTATGAGCTCAAAGGCAAAAAGGCCGTGGTCATCGGCCGGAGCCTGGTCATCGGCAAACCCGTGGCCATGATGCTCCTGGGGCGCCACGCCACCGTGACGACCTGCCATACCCGCACCGTGGACATGCCCTCTGTCACCCGGGATGCCGATGTTTTGATCGCCGCCGCCGGTGTGGCCGGAGTGGTGGACAGCAGCTACGTCCGGGAGGACCAGGTCGTCATCGATGTGGGCATCAATTTCAATGAAGATGGAAGGATGGTGGGGGATGTCAACTACGACGCAGTGGAACCCATCGTGGGTGCCATCACCCCTGTGCCCGGCGGGGTGGGGACTGTCACCACCACCGTTCTGGCGGACCATGTGGTCCAGGCCGCCAAGAAGATTGCCGCGGCGGCCCACGGTCAATAGACTGAAGCAACCCAGATAACAAAAAATCCTGCCAAAAGGCAGGATTTTTTGTTATCTGGGTTGATGTTATGACTGCGATGGATTACTGAAGCCCGTAGGAGGTCTTGGAGGTGACCACGCCGCCGGAGAAGGTGACGCTCACATTGGCGCCTGTTTCACCCTGGCCTTCCCAGTAGTAAATCTTCAATTCCACGGGGTTGCCATTGCTGTCGTTGTTGTTGGTCTGTGAAAGCAGTGTGCCTTCACCGCCCAGCAGGGTTACCACATCCTGGTAGGACATGCCATTCTGGATCTGGTTGTACTGGTCATTGGTCACTTTCACGCCGGAGGCAGAAGGCGTTGTATCCGCCGTGGTGCTGGTGCCGGTGGAAGCAGTGGTGCTGGCCGTTGTGCTGGAGCTGGCCGTTGTGGATGCTGTCGTCGCCGCGCCGCTGCTGGAGGAGCCGCTGTTCTGGCTGAGCATGGGCCGGATGACGAAGAACCCGATGACGCCGACGATGATGACGGCACCGACGATGATCAACGCGATGATCCCGCCGTGTCCCTTCTGTTTCTTATGGCAGTTGGGACAGACCTTGTCCTTTGCCGGCATGGGTGATTTGCAAAACTGGCAGAGCTTGGTGTTTTCTTCCGGCACGGCCTTTTTCTTATGGGCGGGAAGCTCCGGCATGGGTTCTTCCGCTGTGGCAGAGGCGGTATCTTCAACAGTGGTCGGTTCTTCCCCTGAGGCTGCTTCTTCGGCCGATGGGCCTTGGTTTTCGTCCATGGGCATTTCCGGGAAGGTGACGGGGCCTTCTTCCGTTTCTTCCGGAGCAGCCGCTTCTGCTTCTTCTTCCGGCATCATCGGACGTGTGGCTTCTTCAGAATCGTCAGCAAAGCGATCCTGGGGCAGCTGGGTCCCGGCTACTGGTGCCGGTGTTTCCGGCGGTTCCACTGTCCGTTTCCATTGATCTGTGGGATCGGACTTGGCGTTCTGCATGGGAAGAATGGCCGCCAGGGTCTTGTATTCCGATGCCACGGCCCCTTTGAAGTGCTTGATCAAATCCGGCTGTTCCACTTGGATTTCCATCCGGGTTTTGCCTTCCTGGGGAACCAAATAATCGATGTTGATGGGACCGAGATCGGGATGATCGCCGCTGATGTGGGGGATGGTATCGTCAACGGTGACGTTATTGACCCCCATGTTGTTCAGTGCGGCTTCCGTCGCGCGCATCCAAACATCCAATTGACCTTTCGCGGTCAATGCCTGTTTCATTAGATGACCTCCTTAAGTGTTGTCCATTCCTGGATTATAAAATAAAAAAATAAAAACATAAGTTTATTTTAGGCTTTCTGGAAACGAGTGTCAAGCCAAAAACCCTAAAATGCGTAATTTGCCCGTTATATATTTAAGAAGAGTGATTATCGTCAGGTCAAGCGGGTTTGTCTTTTGGGTCTTTGGCTTCAGCGTCATCGTCGTCTGTTGCTCCATCCACATGATCTTTGTCACCATTTTCAAGGCGCTCAAGCTCTTCCACGGCGTCCAGATACCGGTTGCGGGCAACATGGACGATATGGGCGAAGTCAGCATCTTCAAAGTCGTGTTCGTAAAGGTCGAGAAAAGTCTTTGTCGCCACAAGAGCCAAGTCATGTATTTCGTGATGCTCCATCAATCAACGCTCCTTTCCATATTATCTTCTTATAAATTATAGCACATAATGAAGATATTTCAAAATATACTTGCATTTAATTTTAACTTAGCTTATAATAATGCTCGTAGCCAATTTAGGGGTATAGCTCAGTTGGTAGAGCAGTGGTCTCCAAAACCACGTGCCGAGGGTTCAAATCCTTCTGCCCCTGCCATTTTTAAAATCAATGAAACCCGCATAAACAGGACGTTTAGCGGGTTTTTGTTTTGCTATGCATAAGCGATTTGCCCCTTAACTTACCCCTTACAGATTTTTATTGATGGTATTCGCTATATAATCATCCATTCTTTCACTGCTTTTTTTCTTCCCCCATTGGGCGACGGTCATCTTTTCCGGATCGTGATAGGTTCCAGCGTCCAGATCCCTGGTGAGGGCTGCCAATTTCTTCCTCACTTCGCCCTGCGTTCTTCCATGTTTCATGGCATGGGGTTTTCCTTCCTCCCTGGATCAGTGAAATTAGATTGACGGGTACTCAGGCAAGCTGTATAATTTGTCCAGGCACTGTCTTAACGAAGCGGTGGCGGTTGTCCCCTAGAAAGGGGATTCTGATTTGATAATCCTGATACTTTATTGTCTGTTTGTCGGTCTGGGGCTGCTGGTAAATTACCAATGGTCCAGAATGAACCGGAAATACGATAAGGAAGTAGAAATGGAATTGACAAAAAGAAAGAACCGCCATACCCTGAGAAAGTAGCGGTTCTTTAACTGTGAAACCAGGGACAACCGCCATCTTAGGCAGTGCCTTTTTCTGTCATCATTATACCGCGTCGCCCGGTGTATTTCAAGCCCATATTCTTTTTGATTCAGAGTAGAGAAAGTCAGGCAATAAAAAACGGGTTTAAGGTGCTTTTTTTATTGTGCTTTTCCCAAATTATCCGTCTATCCCCCTTGACAAACCCACAATAATGGGTAAAATATTCATAACATATATAAATGCTAGGTAAAATAGCGCCATTCGGTGGCGGCAAAGGAGTGACTAAAATGGCAATGACCAGGGAAGCGGCGTGGGAGCTGCTTACAGAATACAATCATGGTGAATTCCACCAGGAACATGCCCGGATCGTGGGCGATGTCATGCGCTGGTACGCGCAAAAGCTGGGTTACGGCGATGAAGCGGATTTTTGGGAAATCGTCGGCATCCTCCACGACCTGGATTTTGAGGCGTTTCCGGATCAGCACTGCATCAAAGAACAGGAAATCATGCGGGAACATGGGGTGGACGAAGCCATCATCCACGCCACGGCCAGCCATGGCTACGGCCTGACGGTGGACATCAAGCCCGAGCATCAGATGGAAAAGGTGCTTTACGCTGTGGACGAACTGACGGGGCTCATCGGCGCGGTCATCCGGATGCTCCCGTCCAAAAGCATCGAGGACCTGAAGCTCAAATCCCTCCGGAAGAAATTCAAGACCAAGAAATTTGCAGAGGGCTGCTCCCGTGAGGTCATCCAGCAAGGAGCGGACATGCTCGGCTGGGAATTGGACGATCTGTTCGAACAGACCATCGAGGCCATGAAGGCCAGCGACGCTGTGGCATAAGGAGAAACGACCATGACTGACAAAAGGATTTTGACCATCCAGGACATTTCGTGTGTGGGCCAGTGCTCACTGACGGTGGCACTGCCCATCATTTCAGCCTGCGGCGTGGAGACCTGTGTGCTGCCTTCGGCTGTGCTGTCCACCCATACCGGTGGGTTCACCGGCTACACCTTCCGGGATTTGACAGAGGACATGCCGGCCATTTTGAAGCATTGGCAAAAGGAAGGCATCCGCTTTGACGGCTTTTATACCGGCTATCTGGGCAGTGCGCGGCAGATCGATTACGTGCGGGACATCTTCAAGGGCGCGGGCAATCCGGGAAGCCTGAAAATCGTGGACCCCGCCATGGCGGATAACGGCCAGCTGTATCCGGGCTTTGACGCTGTCTACGTGGAGGCTATGAAGAAGCTCTGCGGGGAGGCAGATATCATCCTGCCCAACATCACAGAGGCCTGCCTGCTGACGGATTCGGAATACAAGGAAGATTACGGGGAAGGGGATATCGACGCCCTGCTGGAAAAATTATCCCGTGGCAGCCAGACCGTCCTCATTACCGGCGTCAGCTACGCGGCGGATAAAACGGGCGTGGTGGTGTATGAAAAGGAGGAAAAGCGCTATTATGAACACCGCCAGATCGAAGGCGGCTGCCACGGCACCGGCGATATTTACGCTTCGGCCTTCGTGGGGGCGCTGATGAACGGCCATGGGGTGTACGATTCGGCCCGGATTGCCGCGGACTACACCCTGCGGTGCATTGAAAATACCCAGGATGCTGGAAATCATTGGTACGGCGCCCGCTTTGAAGGGGTCCTGCCGGAGCTGATTGGTATGCTGCAATCAAAGAGCTGATGAGAAATGGGCGGGCGCGGCTTGCGCCGGCTGTGCCGGTTAATCATTCATATTGAAATACTAAAAACGGGCATCACTGCCCGTTTTTCTTCTTTTTGACGGTTCGCACGATATAGACGATCAGGCACACGACCAGGGCGATGACCAATAGCCAGAAAAGCAGCCGGATAGCAAATATAAACAGAACCAGAACTAAACAGATGACCAACATTAAAAGGGCGGAAAACCCACCAAAGCCGTGCATGTTTAATCCTCCTGAATTCCTTGTAATAATCACATTATACGCATGTTTCTTAAAGAATGGCCATGAATCCGATGTCATTACAATGGCTTAAATCATGAATGTAAGCTTATAGAAAAAGCTGGCTGCGTGACATGGGCGCAGTCAGCTTTTTTATCCCTTGCAGCGGGAACAGATGCTCGTTAAAAATTGATCTTTTCTTCGATAAAGGCCTTGACTTCGGAAATGGGCATCCGGACCTGTTCCATGGTATCCCGGTCGCGGACGGTGACACAGTTGTCGTCCAGGGTATCAAAGTCCACGGTGACGCACATGGGGGTGCCGATTTCGTCCTGACGGCGGTAGCGCTTGCCGATGCTGCCGGCTTCGTCGTAGTCGATGTTGAAGCCCCGGGCCAGTTCGGCGTACACTTCCGTGGCTTTGTCCGACAGCTTCTTGGACAGGGGCAGGACCGCGGCCTTAAAGGCAGAGAGGAAGGGGTGGATCTTCATGACGCTGCGGGTGTCGCCGCCTTCCAGCTCTTCGTGTTCCATGGCGTTGCACAGGAAGGCCAGGAACATCCGGTCGGCGCCCAAGGAGGGCTCGATGCAGTAGGGCACGTATTTTTCGTTGGTGGTGGGATCCTGGTAGCGCATGTCCTTGCCGGATTCGTTCTGATGCTGGGTCAGGTCGAAGTCCGTGCGGTCGGCGATGCCCCAGAGTTCACCCCAGCCGAAGGGGAACATGAATTCCACGTCGGTGGTGGCGTTGGAGTAGTGGGACAGCTCTTCCGGCGAGTGGTCGCGGAATCGCAGGTTTTCTTCCTTCATGCCCAGGGAGAACAGCCATTGGCGGCAGAAGTCCTTCCAGTAGGAGAACCATTCCATGTCGGTGCCCGGTTCGCAGAAGAATTCCAGTTCCATTTGTTCGAATTCACGGGTCCGGAAGATGAAGTTGCCGGGGGTGATTTCGTTGCGGAAGGATTTACCAATCTGGCCGATGCCGAAGGGGACTTTTTTGCGGGTGGTCCGCTGGACGTTTTTGAAGTTGACGAAGATGCCCTGGGCGGTTTCGGGACGCAGGTAAAGCTGGGAGGTGCTGTCCTCGGTGACGCCCTGGAAGGTCTTGAACATCAGGTTGAACTGGCGGATTTCCGTGAAGTCAGCGGCGCCGCATTCGGGACAGACGATGCCATTGTCCTTGATGAAGGCTTCCATCTGATCGTTGGTCCAGCCGTCCACCACCTGGTCTTCGCCCTTTTCGTGGAGATAATCTTCGATGAGCTTATCGGCGCGGAAGCGGGATTTGCATTTTTTGCAGTCCATCAGGGGATCGTTGAATCCGCCGACGTGGCCCGAGGCCACCCAGGTACGGGGATTCATCAGGATGGCGGCATCCAGCCCCACGTTGTAAGGGGATTCCTGGATGAATTTCTTCCACCAGGCGCGTTTGACGTTATTTTTCATTTCGACGCCGATGGGGCCGTAATCCCAACTGTTTGCCAGGCCGTCGTATATTTCGGACCCGGGGAAGACGATACCGCGCATCTTCGCCAAACTGACGATTTCATTCATTGTGAAACTTGACATGATGACTCCTCCTCTTCATTTCGTAACTTACATTTTAGCATAGAAGCCCGAACGATGTATAGTGCAAATTGGCCAAAAGTGGATAATTTCTTCCTTGTTTATTTGACAATGAAATTTTCTTCTAAAAAGATGATAAATCTGCGTTAAAAAAGGGTTAAAAATGCCATGTTTTTCTCCTTTTATGTGATTCCTATTCGTGTTAAAATTATATTGGCGTAACTTGGAAGTGGAATAAGATAACAATTTTTGTTCTGGCTTGTATTCTGCATTATTATTTAATAATAGGAGAGAAATTCATGGCAGTATCATTGTTTATTGGTTTGTTCGGTGGTTTGGGTATGTTTATTTACGGCATGCATCTGATGAGTGAGGGACTTAAAATCATTGCCGGAAATAAGATGAAGCATTTGCTGGAGGTATTGACCAACAATCGGTTCAAGGCGATCCTTGTGGGGATCGTGGTGACCATCATGGTCCAGAGCTCCTCCGCTACCACCGTCATGGTCGTCGGCTTCGTCAACGCGTCCATCATGGACCTGACCCAGGCAGCCGGGATCATTTTGGGGGCCAATATCGGGACGACCCTGATGGCCCAGCTCATCGCCTTTGATGTGGCTTCGGTGTCTCCGGTCTTCATCGGCATCGGCTGCTTCATGGCCCTCTTTGGAAAAAAGAAAAGCACCCGGGATCTGGGAAGCATCATCCTGGGCTTCGGCATCCTGTTTTACGGGATTTACACCATGAGTGAAACTCTGGCGCCCCTTAAGAACAGCCCGGTCTTTGTAAGCTGGCTGACCACCTACGGCAAGAACCCCCTGCTGGGACTGCTCCTGGGTACGATCATCACCGGGATCATGCAGAGCTCCGGCGCCACCCTGGGCATGCTCCAGGCCCTGGCCATTTCCGGCGTGTTTGCAGGGACCACGGGGACAGAAGCCATTCAGATCTGTATCCCCATGATGATCGGGACCAACATCGGGACCTGCGTCACCGCCATCCTGTCCAGCGTGGGGACCTCCACCGCGGCCAAGAACGCGGCGTTCATCCATTTGTTCGTCAACATTTTCGGCGCCATCTGGGTGATGACTCTGCTGGCCATCCTCGACCATGTGCTGCCAGTGGATCCGATTTACCAGTTCCTGGTGAACATCTCCGGCACCAGTATGGACAGCGCGGGAAATGTGGTGCCCAATGTGGCGCGGCAGATCGCCATGTCCCACTCCTTCTTCAACATCGCCAACTGTATCGTGCTTTATCCCTGCATCGACAAGTTCGTGGGCATCCTGGAACGGAAATTCCCATCGGCTTCCGACGAAAAGGGCCTGCAGCTGGATGACCGCCTGCTCAACAGCCCCTCTGTGGCCATCGGTCAGGTCGGCAATGAAGTGGTGCACATGAGCGAAATGTCCTGCAAGAATTTCAAGCGGTCCTGCGATGCCTTCATGAATAACGATGAAAAGCTCATCGAAGATGTACTGGAACGGGAAGAACGGATTGATGATTTTGAACACGGCATCATCGACTACACGGTGCGCCTGTCCAATATGAACATCTCCCAGGTTGAAAATGACCGCCTGGCCTTTTATCTCCAGGGTGCCCACGATCTCGAACGGATCGGGGACCACGCGGAAAATGTGGTTGAGCTGGCCCAGATGAAGATCCGGGAAAAAATCGAAATGTCGCCGGTGGCGACGGATGAGATGAAGCAGCTCATGGACAAGGCCTTCTCCATGGTGGACAATGTGGTCAAGCTCCTCGGCACTGAGGACAAGGCCTATTGTGAAAAGATATTAAGAGAAGAGGATGAAATTGACAATCTGACCGATGCCTTCAAGGCTGCGCATATTGAAAGGCTCAGCGGGGGCATGTGTCAAGCCTACAGCGGCGTTATCTTTTTGGACATGCTCGCCAATCTGGAACGGATCGGCGACCATTCGGCCAACATTGCCCAGGAAGTCCTGGACATGCAGCGTTCCAAGAAAATCAACAAGATTGAGGAGGTTATTTACTGATGAATTACGATGTGATTGTCATCGGCGGCGGACCGGCTGGCTTATCAGCAGCTCTTTACGCCTCCAGGGGAATGGTCAAGACCCTAGTCATTGAAAACAGTGCCATCGGTGGTCAGATTACGACGACCAATGTGGTGGAAAATTATCCCGGAGCAGTGGACGGTATCACTGGGCCGGTTTTAGCCGACCGGATGAAGGAACAATGTGACAGCTTTGGTGTGGAATTTAAAACAGAAGTCTTTAAAACCTTTGAAAAGACGGGGGATGGCTTTAAGGTCATCACCGACCGGGAAGAATACGGCGCCAAGGCCATCATCGTGGCCACCGGGGCCCAGCCCCGGAAGCTGGGCTGTCCCGGGGAAGATGAACACCGGGGCATGGGCGTGTCCTACTGCGCCACCTGTGATGCCAATTTTTTCCGCAACATGCACATCGCCGTGGTAGGCGGCGGGGATACGGCCATTGAAGAAGCCCTGTACCTGACCAAGTTCGCGTCCAAGGTCTCGGTGATCCATCGCCGGGATGCCCTGCGGGCCACCAAGGTCCTGGCGGACCGGGCCATGGCGTCGGACAAGATCGAGCTGATCTGGGATTCCGTGGTGGAGGAAGTGACAGGGGACGGGCTGGTAAACGGCATGCGCCTGAAAAATGTCAAGACCGGGGAAAAGCAGTTCCTGCCGGTCAAGGGCGTGTTCATGTTCGTCGGCCAGGAACCCATCACCGCGCCCTTCGTGGGTAAGCTCGAGCTGGATGACCGGGGATACCTGATCACCGATGTGGACATGCACACCGACGTTCCCGGGGTTTTTGCCGCCGGAGATGTGCGCAAGAAATCCCTGCGCCAGGCCATCACCGCCGCCGGTGACGGCGCCATCGCCGGAGTACAGGCCATCAAGTACATTGAAAATCTGGAAGCGTAAGTAAGAAATAGAAAAGTAAATTATAACAGAAAAAAGGCCCTGGAACCGGATTGCGGGTTCCAGGGCCTTCTGTATTCAGTCCTTAGGTTAAAATAAATTTTGAGTTTTTTGAATTTACCCATTGACAAATCAATCTGTAACCCGTATAATTACAAACATAAAGTAATCCAACAAGTTACAAATAAAATCTCAGGAGAAAGGTGATGAAAAAACCAATGACCATCCTAATCATCATCCTCGTGTTACTGGCCATCGCAGCGGCGGGCTGGTACATGACCCACAATACCATGGACAGCAGTACCAGTACCAGTACCAGCACCAGCGGTTCAGCCCAGATCCAGACCCTCAGTCCCCAGGACGCCAAGGCGAAAATGGACAGCGGCGAGGCCATGACCATCGTGGACGTGCGGGAACCCGACGAATACGCCGGCGGCCATATCCCCAACGCCGTCAACATTTCCCTGGGTACCATTACCGGAACGGCTAACGGCACCGTCAAGGGACTGCCGGACAAATCGGCGGCCATCATGGTTTACTGCCGCACTGGGAAACGCAGCCGCAAGGCGGCGGAAAAGCTGGTCTCCCTGGGGTACACCCAGATCATGGACATCGGCGGCATCACAAGCTGGCCCTACGAAACGGTCAAATGACCGGAAGGGGAGGCTTACGGAAGACCGTCCCAGCTGGGTGACCGGCCGGAGACAGAATGGGAGGAAAAGACATGAAAGGCGCATTCATCGTGGCAGTCCACGCATTGGTTTATTTGAAGCATCACCCCCGTCCGGTATCCAGCGAGGAGCTGGCGGACAATGTGTGCACCAACCCGGCCCGGATCCGGAAGGTGATGTCCGCCCTGTGCAAATCGGGGCTGGCCGTCAGCCATGCCGGCGCCGTGGGCGGATATGAGGTCGGTGAGAAGGGCGGGGCCGTGACCCTGCTGGAAATCCTGGAAGCCGGCGGCGAGACGGCCATCAAGGCCCCCTGGCGCTCCGGCGACCTTCACAAGGATTGCCAGATATCCTCGGGGATCGCCGGGGTGATGGATACCATTTTTGACGATATGGATGGGCTGTGCCGGGATTACCTGGCCACCCGGACCATCGACGATATCGAGGCGGAGTTGTTCAATGATGCCCGGACAGAGGAGACCGAAGCGGTTTCGTGAATTATTCAGGCAGCACTTAAAAAGAGGAGGAAACACCATGAAGTACGACGCGATTGTGATTGGATTCGGAAAAGGGGGCAAAACCCTCGCCGGTACCCTGGCGGCCAAGGGCCAGAAGGTGGCCATGATTGAACAGGACCCCATGATGTACGGCGGCACCTGCATCAATGTGGGATGCATCCCCAGCAAATCCCTGGTGCGCAGCTCCCACCTGTCGGATCTGGCAGGGGGCGGCTTCGACGACAAATCCCGCCGTTACGGCGCGGCCATCGCCGAAAAGATCCGCCTGACGGACATGCTCCGGGGCAAGAATTACCATAAGCTGGCGGACAGCCCCAATGTGGACGTGTTTGACGGCGTGGGCAGCTTTTTATCCAACCACGAGGTCCAGGTGGATACCGGTGTTGGAAAGGAAGTGCTGGAAGGGGACAAGATCTTCATCAACACCGGCGCGGCTTCCTTCATCCCCCCCATCCCCGGGGTCAAGGACAATCCCTTCGCCTATGACAGCAAGGGCATGCTGGCCCTGGAAAAGCTGCCGGAACACCTGGTGATCATCGGCGGCGGCTATATCGGCCTGGAATTTGCTTCCATGTACACCGGCTTCGGCTCCAAGGTGACCATCGTCGCCATGGAAACTGAATTCATCGGCCGGGAAGACCGGGATGTGGCCGATGCCATCCAGGCTGTCTTTGAAAAACGGGGGGTGACCTTCCATTTCGGTGCCAAGATCAGCTCAGTCAATAATGACGGCAAAAAGGCCCAGGTCGCCTTCAGCGCCGGCGGCCAGGATCGGGTGCTGGATGCCGACGCGGTCCTGGTGGCCACCGGCCGACGCCCCAATGTGGCGGGTCTGAATCCGGAAAAGGCCGGCGTGGAGCTCACCGAACGGGGGGCCATCAAGGTGGACGAACACCTGAAGACCACGGCGGACAACATCTGGGCCATGGGTGATGTGGCCGGCGGCCTCCAGCATACCTACGTTTCATTGGATGACTTCCGCATCGTCCTGCCCCAGGTGCTCACGGGCCAGGCCCTGCGCTCCACGGCCGAACGGAAAAACGTGCCCTACAGCGTGTTCATCGCCCCGTCTTACTCCCGGGTCGGTCTGAACGAAAAAGAAGCTGAAGCGGCGGGTTACGACTTCCTGGTGGCCAAGATGCCCACCGCCGCCGTACCCAAGGCCCAGGTCCTGAGAAGCCCCGAAGGCTTCCTCAAAGCCCTGGTGGACCGCAAGACCAAGAAGATCCTCGGCGCCATGCTCTTCTGCGAAGAATCCTACGAGGTCATCAACATCATCAAGCTGGCCATGGATCTGGATGCGGATTACAGCGTCCTCAAGAACCAGATCTTCACCCACCCCACCATGAGTGAAGCCCTCAACGACCTCTTTGGCATGGTGAACCTGTAAGATGAGTGGCCTGAGGCCATTCCTGAATGATTGATTACTCCTTATCGCAGGCGGGAGCCTGCACCGCTAAGTTTGCCCCTGTCCGGCGTGTCCGGGCGGGGGTTTTTCGGTATAAAATTTGATTTATCGTCTAACATGTTATACTATATTTGATGATTCATGTTAAAATAATAAAAAAGAATAAATAACGAAGGGAGGCCATAATGAAAAAACGCTTCATTACCAGTTTGACCATTGAAAAAGTACGGCATTTGGAAAATATCAACATACCGTTGATGCAGGATTATGCAAGACATTTGATTTTTACAGGGAAAAATGGGAGTGGAAAAACCAGTGTGCTTGATGCCATCGCCGGATTTTTGGGAGCTTCCGCAACATCGAATGATCCGATGGAGGCGGAGAAATTATTAAAAATGGACGAAGCCAACCTGGCGGCGGCTTTAAGCAACAATCCTTTAAAGAGTGATATCCAGCAGATTAAAGAACGGATTATTTCCTATAAGGAACGAATCAGTCAAGCGAAACACGGTATCGCCATCACGATGAATCATCCATTGGAAGATTTGAAAACGGAATACGAATGCGGAAACTTCATTTTGGCATATTTCAAGGCAGATCGGGTATTCCATGCAGAGGAACCCGAGCACGTGGAAAAAGTTGAACTGAAGGATCATTATGCGATGACGGAGACCCCACGGGAAGATTTCGTCAAATATTTGTTGGATTTGAAAATGACCGAAGCTCTGGCCGCGAATGGCGGGAAAAAGGAGAAGGCGGAAAAGATCAAACGCTGGTTTGATCAATTTGAAGGCTTGCTCCAGCGAATCTTTGAAGATGAATCGTTAAAGCTGATGTTTGATGAAGATACCTTTACCTTCAGCATCCATGAAACAGGGAAGGAGCCCTTTGATTTCAATACCATGTCCAGTGGCTATGCGGCCATCCTGGATATCGTTGTGGACATCATCCTCCAAATGGAAAAACAAACCGATAAACGCTTTGCCTTTGACCTTCCAGGAATCATCCTCATCGATGAACTGGAAACCCATCTTCATCTGGCACTCCAGAAAAAAATCTGGGATTTGTTGACGACTCTTTTTCCGAATGTGCAATTCATTGTTTCAACCCATTCCCCATTTATTCTAAATACATTGGATAATGTGGCCATCTATGATTTGGAGAATCATGTCCTTGTGGAAAATGGACTGACCGATATTCCATATGAAGGTGTTGTTGAAGGGTACTTCAAGGTGGATGCTTTATCAGACGAATTAAAACAAAAATTCGATCGGTTTAAAACGCTGGTGACAAAAGAAGAACTGACAGATGAAGATTTTGGGGAAATTGCGAAATTGAAAATGTACCTGGACGAAATTCCGGATTATTTGGCGTTGGATATCGCAACAACGTATAAGAATTTGAAGCTGGCCTTTGAAGAACGGGATGACATCCATGATTAAAATCAATCGAAGTTATCCGGCACCTGTTTCCCTGGCCTGTGAGTCCCAAAAAGTGGCAGGAAGCTACAGTAAAACAGATGTTATTGAACGGTTAAAAAATGATTTTCATGATAAATGTTATATCTGCGAAATGAAAGAGTTGCAGGATCCGCAGGTTGAACATTTGCATCCTCATAAAAATGGTCGTTTTCCAGAAAGAAAGTATGATTGGGATAATCTCTTTTGGGCTTGTGGCCATTGTAATAATGTAAAAAATCGTCAGATTTACGATGAGGGGATCCTCGATTGCTGTAAGCGGGATCCAGAAGAAGCCATTGCTTTTAATATGGTAGAAAATGATGTGGACGTCAGAGCATTGGATCCGCAGGATCAGGAAGCTGTTCTGACCGCCAAACTCGTGCAGGAGGTCTTCAATATCAGGAATACGGGTATGCGGGTCATAAAAAGTGATTTGCGCCTGAAAAAACTGCAGGAAGAGATGAACGTTCTGTACACCCAATTGGAGGCTTATAAACATCAACCGGAATCATCCATAAACAAACGTACTTTAAAGGCATTGCTGAAACGGGAAAGTGCCTTTGCCGGCTTTAAGCGACGTTATATCCGTGACCGATTGGATGAGTATCCGGAATTGGAATTGTATATTGTTTGAAGTTTGCCCCTGTCCGGCGTGTCCGGGCGGGGGTTTTTGCCTTTCATCTCAATGCAAACCGCTTAATGCAAAGCTCAACCAAGCGTGATATAATACAGAAAACAAAAACAGGAATGGGAGAAATCCGATGACCCGGGAAAAGGAAAAACGCAACGTGCGCGACAGCGTCTTCGTCGATTTGTTTTACAGCGACATCACCGCCAAAGAGAACATCCTGAGCTTGTACAACGCACTCCATGACGAGCCCTTGCCGCCGGATGTGGCAATCGAGAAGATCAAGATTGACGATGTGCTGTACACCAACTTCAAAAACGACGTATCCTTCGAAATAGGTGACAAAATTTTTGTGTTTGGCGAACACCAAAGCACCGTCAATGAAAACATGCCCCTGCGATGCCTGCTCTACGCAGGCCGGGCCTATGAACAGATCCTGGATGACGACAACCGCTACAAACGCTCGCGCATCCCCATCCCCAAGCCGGAATTCTACACCTTTTACAACGGAAGTGAGGAGCGGCCCGGGGAAGAAATCATGAAGCTCTCCGATGCCTTCATCGTCAGTGACGAGGCTTCGGCTTTGGAGCTGATTGTCAAAGTAATCAACATCAACAGCCGGGCGGGCCACCAAATCCTGGAACGTTGTGAAGTCCTGAGAGAATACACCATCTTCATGGAAAAGATCAAGCGCTACCGGGAAGCTGACGATCCAGACGCCATCAAAAGAGCCATTTATGAGTGTGAGGCCGAAGGCATTCTCACCGAGTATTTAAAACGCAGAGGAAGCGAGGTAATGAACATGCTGACAGCGGAATACAATTATGAAAAAGACATGGCCGTGCAGCGGCAGGAAGCTAACCAGCAAGGAGCCACTCAAAAAGAAATGGAAATCGCAATGAAATTAATGGCCCTTGGCCAGTCGGACACCTTTATTGCGGAAGCGACGGGCCTGTCCCAGTCAGAAATCCTGAAACTGCATGAAAAGCGGAAGACCATGGCGAATTAGTCCTTAGCATAAAATTCCCTTTTGCTTTGAAAGAAAATGTGAGGCCGAAGGCATCCTCACCGAGTATTTAAAACGCAGAGGAAGCGAGGTAATGAACATGCTGACAGCGGAATACAATTATGAAAAAGACATGGCCGTGCAGCGGCAGGAAGCAGCGGAGCTAGCAACACGGAATGTGATTCAAAAGGTTGAAATGGCAGCAAATAAAGCAGCCACTCAAAAAGAAATGGAAATCGCTAAAAAAATGTTAGATAAGGGATTACAAATCAATGATGTTTTCCTTTATACGGGTATTCCCATGGACCGTATTATAGAAATCCAGAAAAGTATCAAAAAGCGTTAAATTGTTGAATAAAGCATAAATGAGGTTTGAATTGACTCAGCACAATAATGTCAAACCAGTCTTGCCCCTGTCCGGCGTGTCCGGGCAGGGGTTTTTGCAATGAAAGCTTAACTAGACGCCTATTGTATTGACAAAAGGCAAGCAAAGGGCATATAATGAAAGAAAAAGGAGATGGGAAAAATGGCAGCAGCAAGTACCAATATAAAAATCGACCCGGAATTAAAAAGGCAGGCGCAGGATTTATTTAAAGACTTAGGATTGAATTTGACAAGCGCCATCACCTTATTTCTGACTCAATCCGTTCGTGAACAGGCGATTCCTTTCAGAGTAGGTAAAAATGTACCTAACAGTGAGACAGTGAAGGCATTGGAAGAAGGCGAATCCATCTTACAGAGTGGAAAAAGTCGTTTTAAGAATTCGGATGAAATGTTTGATGACCTGGGAATGTAAATGTTAATACCTGAATACACCAATCAATTTAAAAAAGACATCAAATTGGTTAAGAAAAAGAAATTGGAATCTGGAGGATCTGAAGGAAATCATTCGAAAACGATGTGATGAAGAATCTCTTCCGGCGAATAATCGAGAGCATTCGTTATCTGGAAACTGGCAGGGGTGTTATGAATGCCATATCCGACCGGATTGGTTATTGATCTATTAAAAAAATAATAACAGAATTGTATTTGACCGGACAGGAAGCCATAGCGACCTGTTTTGATTATCAGTGCCCCTGCCCGGCGTGTCTGGGCAGGGGTTTTTCAGCTCGTCCAGGCAGAAGAGAGTAACCGTCAAATACATCTTTGATTCCTTAAAAAACAAAAAAGGTCATCAATCCCCTTGACAAAACGGACAAAAACGTGTATTGTTAAATCACAAATTAGAATCATTTTGGCAAACCTCGTGAAAGCGGGGGACGCAAAGCTTGAGGGACTAAGTCACCGGAGGTGATAGGTCAGCCAGCTGCCGTTGTTTTTAAACGCGCTGTGGCCCTGTCCCTCAAAAGCTTGAAGGATGAGGCGGCAGCGTGTTGTTTTTTGGGGGAAGACCCATTCCGGAACCGGGATGACCGAGGACGGCCGGTGGAAAGGGGGGCGTCATGGGCGAAGGCAGAAAGAGACGAAGGTGGAGACAGGACCGCCGGGGCTTTACCCTGGTGGAGATCATCGTGGTGCTGGTGATATTGGCCATATTGGCGGCCTTTACGATTCCGGCGATGTTGGGGTTTGTGAATGAAGCGAGAGGAAAACGCTTTTTAGCAGAAGCTCGCGAAGTCTATGAGGCGATGCAAACCGCAGAGATAGAATATAGTGGGAATAGCGTTGCTACGAAGGCAAAAAGATTTTGTTTGTTTACTACTTCTATTGGAAAACAAATTAATATTACAGTAGTAGATGAATCTGGTGTTTATAGAACCGGCAATGTAACAGATAGGGCTATTGGTTTACGATGTAGGGAGTTAATAGAAAGTGATATTGTATTGACTGTTCAGGATATAGTTTATTTGGAAGTTAATCCAGAAGAACACAAAGTAACACAGGTGGATTATGATAAAGGCGGATACACAATCACAATCAAAGATGATGGAACAACGATTGTGAAGAAATCAGAAGAATAATCAAGAAAAACATCCGCTAAAGTCAAGTGTATTGTCGTTAAATTATTTTTTTTAGAAAAAAACTAAAAAAGTCTTGACAAAACGGTAGAAACAGTTTAAACTATAGTCATAAAAGAAAAGGGCAAACCACTTGAAAGGGTGGGACGCAAAGCTTAAGGGTCTAAGTTGGTGATGTGCCAATAAGACAGCCAGTTGCCACACTGCCAACGCACTGTTGCAAATCCTTAAGCTACCGGGAAGCAATAGGGCGCCATTTGTCGTTCCGGTAATTTGCAGGATGCCTGAAAATACTTAAAGGTCTTGGATTGGATTTGCGAAGGAATTATTTGATTCATTAATTTAAAAAGGAGCGATTATCATGTTACAGAAAATGAGGGATTTAAAGAAGAGCCGCAGAGGGTTCACATTGGTAGAAATTATTGTTGTGTTGGTCATTTTGGCCATCTTGGCGGCGTTCACCATTCCGGCAATGCTGGGGTTTGTTGGAGATGCGAGAAGCAAAGCCTATTTGGCAGAAGCGCGTGAAATAAAAGTTGCATATCAATCAGCGGTAACTCAAAAAGTTGCTGAAAATGCGAGCAGTGCACAAACTGCTGCAGATGGTACTTATACACAAACTGGAGGAACGGCAGGAACTGGTGCAACTGCAGCTATTGTTACAAGTGTCCAGACTCAAGCGTTAAAATTATTAAGTGGCGATATTACCAATACAGATGGAACAGCATTGAATACGGATAATACGAATACAACGTGGACGATTGCAGTTTTAAATGGACGGATTGGGGATGTTACTTATAAAAAAGGTGGCTATCAAATTACGATTAAGGCAGATGGTACTGTTACAACCGGGAAAGCTACTTCCTAATTCAGAATTTATAAACAATTTTATTTAACACTGAAGGCAACAGATAGATAAATATTATCTGTTGCCTTTTTTAGGTGTGCCCGGCATGGGTGGTGACTAGGTGGTGAAAGTCCACTACGCGCTCGCCAGCAGGAAGCGTAAGCTGAAGGCAAGGGGTTCTTGGCGACAAGGAATGATCTCGCTTCGCTGGGTCAGGCCCTCTGAAGGAAGCCAGATTGAGGAGCTAAAAAGTGCTCTAATGGGCAAAATTCCGTGCCGACAAACAGAAACCTCATAAAAGGCCGAAGTGGGGTGGATGAGTCTGCTTAACAAGACGAAATCCAGTGCGGGCCAAATCCCATACGGTAGATGTGGCGGCCACAAGGAATGAAAGTCATCGACCTTACCCAGGGAGATCTTACAGATGCTTCTAGGAAATCAGAAAAGGAAGGGTCCTCGCAAGGCGGCCCCTTGTCCCCCTGTTCACCAACATTTACTTGAATGAATTCGATCAGGAAATGGGAAGCTGTGAAGTACCGGTCATCCGATACGTCGATGATATCATCGTGCTGTCGAAAAGCAAGCGATACGGCGGCTCACATCTTGTTTAGAAAATACTGGAGGCCATTTGAAGCTCCAGATGAACACAGAGAAGAGCAAAGCCATCAGTATTTACTCAAGACAGTTCAAATTTCTTGCTACTCAATCATTAAAAAAACAGGATAGAAAAAAATTATAATTAAGGAAAATTAAAATTGTATAATAAATTACTAACATCCATCCATACACCTGATTTGTATGATGTGCTGACTGTTCATGTTTTTTCTAAAAGTAGTATTATCTTATTGGCCATTTTGTGTTTTGAACCATCTTTCTTTATTTTTACAAATGTTTTGCATTGGTTTTCAATAGGTTGTTTTTATACGGGCTTTTTTTACTTTTGGGTTGCTTTCATTCAAATAATCGGCAGTCTTGGGATTATTCTGGGTGTGCTTTTACTGGGCAAAAGCATCTTAATTATAAGACAACGTCATCTTTCATTAAAAGACAATCTTTTCAAATATCCATTGATGATAGCTCTTTTCCTTCTTTTGCTTTGGAGTTGTCTGGCTCTTGCTTTTTCCACCAATCCGATTCAATCATTTTTGGGAGATGCTTACCGCAACGAGGGTGTCATGATGTTTTTCCAGTACGGAGGTTACTTGGCTTTGGCCATTGCGGTGGGGTCAAACCGAAAAAAAGTGAGGGGTCTTCTGGCTTTGTTTACAGCGTTGGCTGTTCCCATTGGCGTTGTCATTCTGATTGAAACCAAGGCCATGTACAAGGCATTGGGTTTTGTGGGAGGTTCTGGTGCGGTGGTGTTTGAGAATTCCAATCACTGTGCTTATTACCTGTGTCTGGCCATTATGGGAGCGGTCGTCCTGATCCTGACTGCCCGGAATTGGAAAAGGGCTGGGTTATGGATTGGTTGTTTTGCACTGCTTTTGACTGCCTTGTTAAAAAATAATTCCCTGGGGCCTTATTTGGCTGTTATTGGCGGGATTGGCCTTTTGCTGATTCATGCTCTGCTTTACTGTAAGACACTACGCCGCCGGATGGCGGTGATTGTGGCGGTTTTTATCGTGGTGTCGGTGGCCTACTCTTTGTCCTCATCCCGTTTAGTCAAGGATTTGTTCAAGCTTTCATCGGACACCACGGCCATCATTGCGGCGGATGACAAATTGGCGGATAAAGAGATTGGTTCTGCCGGATCGGGTCGCTTCAAGCTTTGGCAGACAGCGGTCATTTTGACCATGGAACGGCCGATTACAGGCTGGGGGCCGGATAATCTGGGAGCTGAATATAGCGAACGGCTGCATACTCAGCTTGATCAGCCTCACTGCGTTCCGCTGCAAATTGCTGCTCAAATGGGTATTCCGGGGCTGTTATTGTATTTGGCTTGTGTTGTTATCTTTGCCCGTCAGGTTTGGGTGCGCCGCCGGCAGATGGATGCCTTGGCCATGGGCTTGGTAGCCGGGGTTTTCGCTTTTTTCCTGTCAGGCCTGGTAGCCAGCACCATGTTTTATACCAGTCCGTATTTTTTCATGTGGCTGGGGTTGGCGATGAGCCAAATAACAGAAAGAGAAAATAAATATTACGATACTAGTTTACTTTGTGTTGTTAAATGGTAAGACTTGGAATTAATTGGAATATCGTCGACAAGGCCCATTGCGAGATTTTGCAGGTGGCAGTGAGCAGCGGTATCCCGGCGGCCATCGCTTTTGTAGGAACCCAGGTGTCCACGGTGGTCCACGGGATCCGGCACTTTGAAAAGTGGGCGCCCTGGACGCCCCTGCTGTTCAGCATCGGGGCGTACATGATCGCCGCCCTGTGGAACATTTCCAGCGTCAATGTGGCACCGGTGTTCTGGATCTTCTGCGGCATGGTGCTGGCCATGACCCGGGATGGGGAAGATGTCGTGAAAGGCATGGATGAAACCTTAAAGGACACCCAATCATTTTTAAAATAAATAAAAAGTCCTTGAAATTTTTCCGTCATAGCGTTATCCTATGCTTACATAGAATGAATACAACCAGGGCAAACCCCGTGAAAGCGGGGGACGCAAAGCTTGAGGGACTAAGTCAGGGCATCCGGGGAACCGGAAGGGCCTGATAGGCCAGCCAGTTGCCGCAAAACAGCGCGCTGTTGCTATCGCCTTTTTGGCGACTCAAGCAATGGGGCGTTTTTGTTTTGCCGGGGCTACTGGCGGTGGGTCCGGCAGCCTGTGAATTGGGGTTTTTGTAAAGGGGATGAGCGCGATGACGAATCAGATGGCATGGATAAGGAAAAGACGTGGGTTCACCCTGGTGGAAATCATCGTGGTACTGGTGATCCTGGCCATCTTGGCGGCGTTTACTATTCCGGCGATGTTGGGGTTTGTCAATGAAGCCCGGGCAAAGAAGGATATTGTAAAGGCCAGGGAGATTTATACAGCGGCTCAGTCGGCGGCGGATCAGTTGTATCCGGAATATTCGACATATACAGTTGATAAAAATAATAAAAAAAATACTACAAATTATGGAATAAAGTATAATGGAAAAACAGGTCTTCGAGAATATGAGAATGATTGCAGTTTTAAGTATGATGCATTCTTTAAAATACAAGAATTAACCAGTGGAGATTTGGGGTTTAAATATTACAAATGTTGGAAAGGTTCCGGAAATAGCGCTACCGCTTTGTATTATGATTTGACTCATAATTCAGTTAACAATCCAGAAGGGTATGTTTTAGAAGTAGGGGTAGGATATAATAATAATAATATTACAGCTGACAAACAAAAAGAAATGAATTCACCGAGTAGCGCAAAAGTAATGTTTTCATCAACTCAAAATAATAATGATCGATCATATAATGTCAGTGCAGAAGCATTTAAAGTCAAATGTGTCTGGTACAATTCAGAAGACGGCAAATACCAGATTCAGATTTGGGAAGACCCCAATGGACAGGGCGTCAAGACGACGGTGTTTACATTAAAATAATGTTTGGATAGGATGGAACGGTTTATTTCAAAAAGGCATTTGTCAAAGAAAGGCAGAAAAGCGGCAGTGCTTTTACTGGGATTAGCCTCCTTCTTCAGAAGGATCTGTCATCGAAGCTGACTGAAGATAGACTCTGTAGAATCACATGGAGCAGCGAAAATGATCGCCGGTTCTATGGCGTGCGGCCTTACTTTGCCAAGCGGGGGCTGTGCATCGTCCTTAACAATCCTCAACAAGGTGGTATAATAAGGGCAAAAAAGGGGCACTGCTTGGCAGCGGTTGCTCCTAAATAATTTGGGTTAGAAAAGAACCGCAAAGCTTTAGAAGGCTTGGCGGTTTTTTTGCGTCGATTTTTTTTAGAATATATCCCATATGTGCAGTGGCATCCCCTCTCAACGCCCACCGTAATGATAACGGCAGGCCAGGATGATGATGGCCCCTTCATCCAGGCGGTGGATCGGATGGTCTTTGTCGGTGATGCGGCGTCTCCGGAAGCCGGAAGGGTTGCCGATGAAGGCTTCCGGGGTGACGATGCCCCGGTTGCAGCTGCGCCCGATGTCGAGGCGCTGCGGATTGATCTTTTTGTGTAGTTTAAAGGTTTTGTATTGATTTCTGTGATTGGAACCAGCAATATGTATAAGCTGAGAAAATATTTGGAAAGATAAAATAAATAATGCCTGAAACAGTTTTTGAGATAACCGTCTGCGGGGCAGATGCGATAGGCAGATTCTTTGACGGAAAGTGTAAAAATGTTACGTGTCTGACATGCGATTCTGGTGTTTAAGGACAGAATGGTGTGCGTTATGTTCGAATGTAGAATCAAAATGAGTTGTTAGTTAATCATTAGTTTACCACCTGATTTAATTGTGTAAAAATTGCTTCCCACTTTCGTTTTTAAAATACTTCTATTATCACCAACATGCCAGATTCCATCATAGTAGGTTACTTCAATGCCATTTTCTTTATAGTAAGCGCCAACCAGGGTACTGGCCTCAATGGTGGAAGTCTTGTCTAAATTTCCATTGGTGTAAATGATGAAATCCGTACAGCCTGGCGCTTCCGCCCGTTCGTTGATTTTGTTGACGACAACTGGATTGCCTCCGACCCTTTTGGTGCCGTTGGCATACATTTCCACGAGCACGGTTTCGGATGCGGTATACCAGCGGCTGGCGTTTTGTATGACCTTTTGTTCCTGGCCACGCTTGATGAAACCCAGCATTGCGGGAATGGTGAACGCCGCCAGGATGGCAAGAATCACCAGCACTACGATTATTTCAACCAGGGTGAAGCCCCGGTTTTTGTTGCCGCGTTTTAACATTGGTCCCACCTCGTTTCGCGTTTATTAAATCGTGTAGATTATTGAGTTAATTATAATGGCTTAAAGGTGTTTCGTCAATGAATATTGTATTGAAAACGGAACATTAAGGGAAGGGCGGGTAATCTGATCATATTTTTCAAGTTACCTCATTTGTCAAACTGTGTAAAAAATAATGCCTGAATCCGGAGAGCGGGTTCAGGCATTTGATGCTATCAAGTAATACTTTTAGTAGAATAATCATAGGTTGGGAATTTTGCAGCAGAGTCACCGGAGGAGTAGGTGGAGACTACACCGTCTTTTAATACGTACATGTAGCCGTTTCGGCAATAGTACAGTTCCTTGAGATAACCGGCCGCGGTGTAAATGATCATTAATCGGTATTGTTCTTTTTTTTCTGTTATTTTAGAAAGTTTTTCTCCATTGTAATCTATATTTCCCGTTTTATAAAAAGTTAAATCGGTGTTTAGATAATTTAACATTTTCTGTGCGATGCGATTGCTGCTGTCAGACCAGTTTTGAGCCGTCTTATTAGTAGAGTTTTTATCATTATAATTTTCTGTATTGAATGACCAATTGCTGATTAGATAATATGTGATATTTTTGTCTCCACCGGAACGATTGTCGGTGTATTTTGTCGACCCGCCGTCATTGAACCCACCGCCGTATTCCTCGGTAAACGCACTTTGAAAGGCAAGCTGTACCTCATGGCCCTCAGCCAGCACGCTGTTTTTCCGCGCATTGTTTACAAACCCCAGCATTGCCGGTATGGTGAAGGCCGCCAATATCGCCAGAATCACCAGCACCACGATGATTTCCACCAGGGTAAACCCTTTTTTCTCTTTCCTGAATCGATTGTACATCCCAATCACCTCTTGTCCTTATTTCAATATTATAATGTTATGATAAAATTATCTATTCTCATTATAATCACTGTCATGTGGATAGTCAAAGAAAATACGGAAAAGTTATGGATGATTTACTGGAATTTTTGGAAAGCTTTAGAAATGGCGGCCTGCAATGGCGGGGTGGGAATCGGGCGTGACCCTTGACTATCCCCGGCAAGGTGGGCAAATGAAGGCGTAAAAAGGGCACTGTGTGGCAGCGGCTGTGCCCGATGTCGAGGCGGTGAGCCGGTCGTCATTGGTTTTATCGCCGGTGATGTGCAGTTGTGCCATTAAATTATTGTAACATCCTTCAGACATCACGACGGTGTCTTTTTTATTTGACCGGGGGACGGTCATCACCCCACGGTCATCGCACACTTTGTCAAAATCCACCTTCATGCAAAAATCGGACCGGGCTATTTTAGGGCCAAAGGCTTTGGCCATGCCCGCCATTTCTCCTGGTATGATGACGAGGAGAGCCCTGCGCTTATTCTAAAGTTATGGCATGGCCGTGGCCAGAAAGGTCAGGACCTGGTCCAGCTTGGGGTCGATGGTGTTGGTGCCGCCGGGTACGCCTACCGCCTGGAGGGCATCCGCATCCAGCTGGTGGCCAAGGGCGGCGCAGCCCCGGGTTCCACAGAGAAACATTTCCAGCAGAAGTAGGGGATGGTAATCGGGGGTCGATAAGGAATAGGGAAGACCATCCGGTTCACAGGGGATCCTGGGGGGCGGGTGGTCTTTTTTATGGCCAGTGGAGCCGGATGATGAGGGTTAGAAGGACGGCTTTCCATGCTGTAAATACAGCTAATATATTAGCTAAAACTTGACAAATCAGCTCAAAAGAGCTAATATAATAGCTATGGAAAGAGAACTATTCAGTATGCAGAAAATGCCGGGGGAGATCATGGCCGACATGATGGAGAAGGTGCGCAAACGGAGGAAGGAACAGGGACTGACCCAGAAAGGACTCAGTCAGAAAGCAGACGTCAGTCTGGGCTCCATCAAACGCTTTGAATCCACCGGGGAAATTGCCTTGAAATCCCTGATAAAAATCGCCATCGCCCTGGGGTGCGAAGAGGACTTCGACAGTCTTTTCAGTCGGAAAAAATACACGAACCTGGAGGATTTGATCCGTGATCAGAAAAATTGAGCGATTGGAAATCTGTCTTGGGGAGCGGCGGGTCGGTACCCTGGTTCCCTATGAAACCTACCGGACGGCCTTCCAGTATGATAAGGACTGGTTAATGGATGGTTACGCCATCAATCCCCTTCAGCTGCCCCTGACGGAAGAGGTTTTTATTGCCAGGTACGATCCCTTTGAGGGGCTGTTCGGGACCTTTGCAGACAGCCTGCCCGATGGGTGGGGACGCCTGTTGGTGGACCGGATGCTCCTCATGCAGGGAGAACGGCCGGAACAGGTCGGCAATCTGGAGCGGCTTTCCATCGTCGGGCAATCGGGGATGGGGGCAATTACTTACCATCCGTGTATGACAGAGGATCAGAAGGAGGTCATCCGGGACTACGATTACCTCGCGGCGGAGTGCGGGAAAATCCTTAACGAACAGTATTCCGATGATTTGGACGCCCTGTTTAAACTGGGTGGGTCATCCGGCGGCGCTCGTCCTAAAATATTGACCCAATATGACGGGGAGGATTGGATCGTAAAATTCCCTTCGTCCTACGATTCCAGGCAAATCGGGGAAGAGGAGTATCGGTATTCCCAATGCGCCAAAAAATGTGGAATCGAAATGCCGGAAACCAGGCTTCCGGAATCGCCCAGGAAATCAGGGAGAATGCCAGAGTCTTGTTGAAGGAGCTTGGCAGGGAATAGCAAAACCCATCTGAAGCCCTTACTTTGCAGCGCCCTCCGCCGGTAAACCGGCAGGGGGCGCTTTTTCAGTGGCCGGGCCCATCAGTCCTGTTCCGCCTCCTTCAGCCTGCGCCGCTTCTCCCGCTGCAAAAGCAGCAGGTCAATGTACTCCGCCACCTTGGCCTGCTCCTCATCCTCCAGGCTCAGACATTCCGCCAGCAGGAGCTTCTGGAGGTCCTTGAGGGAAGGGGAGCGCTTGATCTGTTCAAGGAGTTCAGCCGATGATTTCGGTTCCTTGTCCGGCTGGAACATGGGGCCCGTCCCCGTGGTCAGCCACACCTCATTGACCTTGTATACCGTGCAGATCGCCCGGACCGCCACACCGGACAGTCCCTTGCGCCCCTTTTCACAATGGCTGATCGCCGCACCGGACAGGCCGATCCCTTTCCCGAATTCAGCCTGGGTCAGCTTGAGCTTCTTTCTGAGTTCCTTCACCCGTTCATTCATCCTGCATCATCCTTTCACCGTTATTTTCATCGTCATCCATGCCGCCCGGAGGGCCGGGACAGCGGCAGCCATCCTTTGGCCCACCCTTATTGTACCCCAAATAATTGAAAAAGTATACGAAAAGATAAAAAAATACTTGACCAAGACAACATTTTTTCGTAAGATGATTTCAATCACGTGATGACATTATTTAATTTGCAACAGAAACCATTCAACCGAAAGAGGAAATTAATGGAAAATAACAAATTACAAACGGTGTTTCAGGAAATCAAGCATTTTGAAGAAAAAGAATTGTTTCTATTGACAGGGTATATCAGCGGCGTCATCAATTGCCGGACGGCCCTGGATTCAACCCGGCAGGACGGGGAAAAGGCAGGGGACCAGAATGAAAAGCATGCGACGAAGTGATGAACCGAAGGGCGGCCGGAGACCGGCGATGACGATGGGGGCGATGCTCCCCGCGGCGGCGGAAGCCGGTGAACGGGAAAAACGGCGCCGGATCCTCCGCCAGGTCCTCCGCCGGACCGCCAGCGTCCGCCCCTATCCCCGCCGTCCCCGCCGGTCGCCCCGGCCCCTGCTTCTGGCCGACCCCGACAGCCAGATCCTGATGACCCGGCTGGAAGCCATCACCGCCCGGCTGGACGGCCTGGCGGGGGACGCCGCCTTCGGCCGGGCCCTGACCGACTCCGACGGCCTGCTCACCGCCACCCAGATCGCCAAGGAATACGGGCTCTCCGCCATGGCCTTCAACGCCCTGCTGGCCCGGCAGGGGGTCCAGTTCAAGAAAAACGGCCAGTGGCTGCTCTACGCCCGGTACGCCGGCGAAGGCTACACCCGCACCACCTATACCTCCATCGTCCACCGCACCGGCCAGAGATCCATCGTCCCCATCACCAAGTGGACGCCCCAGGGCCGGCGGTTCCTGTACGACTTCCTTAAGGGCCGGGGCATGGAGCCCGGCCGGGCCGTCACCCGGGAGGGGATGGCCGCCCCGGCGGAAGGGGGAGGAGGTGGGAGCCTTGCCGCTGCCGTGTGATTACCCCGACCCGCCGGACATCGCCCGGGTCCTGCGCGCCGGCTGGCCCGACCGGACCCCGCCCCTGGAGCCATCGGAGGACCCCCTGTGCAGCCAGGCCGCCGAGGTCATCGTCACCGACCTGGACGGCCAGGTCGTGGGCTGTGACGGCTGCCTGGCCTTCTGGGAGGCCGGCTGGTACGCCGTGGGAGAGCACGAGCGCTTCCGCGGCGTCGTGTAGGCGGTGGCCCATGCCCATGCTGCCCTTCCGCTTCATCGACGAAATGCGCGCCTTCAAGATCATCTGCGACACCGGCACCCTGGGCACCGACGCCCAGCTCCTCTGGGTCCACTTCTTCCTGGAGGCCAACGCCCAAAGGTGGCCCGAAAGCCTGGATTACAGCCCCCGGAAATACGCCCGGAGGCTGGGGCTGGACGTCCGCCGGATCCGGGCCGCCGTCAAAGAGCTGGTGGCCTGGCGGATGGTCATCCACATCGGGTACAACCAGAAGGCCCAGAGCATCCGCCTGCGGACCTGCGTGCCCATCGCCAAAACCCTCCAGGGAGGACCGGACAGCTACCACATGCGCCTCCCCGGCCTGGATGAGGAATGTGGATAACCCTGTGCATAACCCTGTTGAAAACCCTGTGGACAAAATGCAGGGGTGAAAGCATCACCCCGGTGACCGGCGAAAATCAGAAGTCATCACCGGGGCGATGAAGGCATTACAGACGTTCTGTTCAGCAAAAAGGCCAAATTAAGTTAAAATTAAGCAAATACTGTGGATAAGCTGTGCATAACCCTGTTGATAACCCTGTGGATTGACAAAATATTATCTCGAACAAAAATGCACCCAAAAGGGGAAGCCGTGGGACGATATTGCGCCACACGTCGGACAATATCGTCCCCAAAACCGGCTTTCCTCTTTATTGTATTAAGACATTGTAGACTAGACATGGATATATATTATCTATAAACCTACCCGGGCATCCCTGCCCCGATTGGAGGAAATGTGAAACCATCTTGTTATACCGAAGCCTCACAGTCCCTGAACCTGCTGGCCCAAAGGCCCCTGCCCCTGGAGTCCATTCCCCGGAAGCCGCTGTTCCAAAAGCCGGAGCCCGCCGAGGGATCCCCACGCCCTGAGGGGGAGGCGGTCCGCCGGGCTCTGCTGGCCCAGGCCCGGGCTGGCAGCCGTGCGGCCATGGCCGGCCTGGTGGCCGCCTACACGCCGCTGCTCCACCGCGCCGCCCGGTGCGTCCCCCCGGAGGAACGGGAGGACGCCGTGGCCGAGGGGCGGCTTCACCTCATGGCCGCCATCGAGGCCTACGACCCCGGCCGGGGAGTGGACCTCACCGGCTACCTGGCCATTCGGATGACCCACGCCATGCAGGACTACCGGCGGCGCTGCCTCCGCCAAACCGGCCACCTGCCCCTGGTCTGGGACGACCTGCTGGCGGAGGACGCCCCGGTCCTGCCCGCCGCCCTCCGGACCGAAGGCCCCGACGCGGACGATCTCCATCGCCAGCGCCTCCAGCGCCTCCCCGCCGCCATGGCGGCCTTGAGCCCTCAGGAGCGGACCTGCCTGGAGGCGCTGTTCTGGGAGGGGAAGAGCTACGTGCAGACGGCGGAGGTTATGGGGGTCAGTGAAGGCCGGGTATCCGTGATTCGCAGCCGTGCCTTGAAGAAGCTGAAAAGGAAGATGGCCTGATGGAATACGCAATAGCGTGTGGAAAAAGCAAGGACTGCTGCGCTTGACAATCCCAGGCGAGGTGATAGAATGAACGTATAAAAGGCACTGCTTAGCAGCGGTTGCCCCTTTGAATTTTTAGTTTAGAAAAAAGTCGCTAAATTTCTCGGGTTCGGCGGCTTTTTTCTTTTTGCGTCAATTTTTTCATTTATTTATTCCTTGAAATCTTAAAATATAATTAATTTCTAAAAACTTTCCAATTTCATGGTATGGAAATCGGCCTTTTTGACATATTAGTAGTGAAGGCCAAAATACCGGTCCTTCACCCAAAAATTATTCTAGGAGGTAATGCACATGGCTATTACCAAGCAGCTCACCGGCAAATCCCTGAAGGTCCTGAACAACTACGGCACTGTGGACGGGAAGGTGGTCACCAAGACCAAGACCTACTCCCAGATTCTTCCCGCCGCCACTGACGAGGCCATCCTCACCGTGGCCAAAGCTTTTGATGTGCTGACCACACCCACCATGGAAGGCACCTATGTGGTGGATACCAATCAGCTTATTGAGACGGCTTAAGGGGGCTGGCCCGGTATGCGTGGGTGGGATACAATCTGCGGTGCTATCTGGTTTGCGAAGCAAAACAGGACATAGCACCCATGCAAGGCCCAGCTAAGAGGACAAGCTGAAAGCGCAGGCCGATTGGCAATGGGCTACTGCTGCGGTGCTATCTGATTTGCGAAGCAAAACAGGACATAGCACCCATGCAAGGCCCATCCAAGAGGGCAAGCCGAAGGCGCAGGCCGATTGGCAATGGGCTACTGCTGATGCGGCGCTGCTTCGCTCCGCTCAGTGTGTTACGGCCCAGAGGGCCTTACACCAGTACCTAAAAATGCAAAGCAGTTTGCATTTTCTTTACGGTGCTTACGCGGCCACTTCGCCCTGGTGTTATCCTGTCCCCGGACACCCAACGCGAGACGGTATCTTCAATCCGCAGTCTATTAGTATGAATTCAGAATGAAAAAGAAAAAAGAAAAAGAAGGAGATTAACACATGGCAACAACAACGACCAAAGACCTCGTCTGCACCTTCGTGATGGACGATGGCACCAACAGCAGCATTACGATTCCGGATTACAATCCGGAGGTGGCGGATGCCACGATCAAGACCCAGCTGAATGCTGCGGTGGCGGCGAATGTCCTGGGTTCCGGGGGCCACGCCTTTACCGGGCTGTCCGCGGTGAAGAAGGTGGATACCACGACGACTGAAGTTACCATTGAGTAGCTTTTGACCGAGCGCAAAGCGCGACAGGCAAAAGCTCAGGGCACTGTTCATGAGCACGCGTAAGCGTGCGAATAGTGCCCGGTACTCAATGGTACGCAAGTGACGAGGCTTTCTTCCACAAAGTGGAATCAAGAAAGCCGAGGAACTTGTGATCCTTGGAGTAAGCCCAGCCCGGGGGACCGGGGATGGGGCGGGGGTTACTGGCCGGGGTTGTCCTGCCGGGGCTGTCCGTGACTGGCATCAATATGCAAGGCTCACGCTCATCAGACAGCTGCGCTGTCTGCTTCGAGATCGCCTTGATATTATGCCATTCACGGACA
>Ga0183098_10577_pt1 | contig 59722 bp, 45 predicted proteins | sample BioMet9_FD_128884 | JGI IMG/M metagenome (GOLD analysis project Ga0183098, IMG submission 128884) | Microbial communities from bioreactor (seeded with sewage sludge) at Lawrence Berkeley National Lab, California, USA - Biofuel... | ecosystem: Engineered > Bioreactor > Anaerobic > Unclassified ...
AGGGAATCGACAACATTATAGAGATTATCTACTTCGCCGTACAGTGACTCGAACAATTCGCTGTTCGCATTAAAACCTGTCGCTGCGACTATCGTATCCGCCTGAACCGTTGACTGGCGGAAGCAGCGGTCAATCACAACAGCGCCTTCTTTATTGGCCGAAAGGAGCGACGACTTCGTGATCTTTTTTACACCTGCCTGCGTCATAAGATCCAGCAGCATGATCTTGTTCATGTGAGGTACCGGTTTCCCGGACATCAGAACGTCATCCAGCATTTCCACAACGGTAACATCCTTGCCCTGCTTTGCAAGCCATAACGCTGTCTCGCAGCCTACAAGTCCGCCGCCTGCCATGACAACCTTCTGTCCGCACCGGGCTTTGCCAAGAAGAACATCGACCGCACTCACGATCTTGCCGTATTCATCCGGAACCGGAAGCTTTTTAATGGCCGAGCCTGCCGCGATAACCGTAACATCAGCCTTTTCGCTCTTCACCATATCAGCGGTAACTCTTGTATTCAGTTTAACGTTGATTCCCAGAATCTTCATCTGCTCACGGTAATAATCCAGAAGACGTCTGTCATCTGCCTTGAACTCTGGTACCGCGCCCGGAATGATATTCCCGCCAAGCTCGCTTCCTGCTTCATACAGATCCACCGTAAAGCCGCGAAGCTTCAGGACTCTGGCTGCTTCCATGCCGGCAACACCGCCGCCGATCACCATGGCTTTCCTGCTGCCTTCGATTTTCTTTATTTCATAATACCGTTCTCTGCCGCAGGCCGGATTGACTGCGCATGACAGATGCTTTCCTTCGAAGCCCCTGCCCATGCATCCAACATGACAGCCGATACACGGAACGATTTCCTTGTCTTTTCCTTCCATGACCTTCTTCGGCCAGAACGGATCGGCAAGAAGCGCGCGTCCCAGTACAACCATATCTGCCTGCCCTTTTTCAACCGCGCCCGCGGCAAGCTCCGGAATGTCCATCTTGCCGGCAACGATTACCGGTTTGTCGATTACCTTTTTAAGCTGCTCCGAGTATTTCAGATAAAGACCATGCTTCTGATATACAGGAGGATGTGCAAAATACCATGCGTCATACGTTCCCTCATCCGCGTCAAACAGATCATACCCGGCATCGGAAAGAATTTTCGCGGCTTCCAGCCCTTCTTCGAAGGTACGGCCGCGCTCTGCATAATCTTCATCATCAAGGCCTCCCTGATTCCAGTCCTTGATGCAGCTCTTCATTGAATACCGCAGACAGACAGGGAAATCCGCTCCGGCATATTTCTTTATTGTCTTTACAATCTCGCACGGAAGGGTCAGACGGCCTTTCAGATCGCCTCCGAATTTATCGGTGCGGCGGTTGAAAAGAGCAATCGTAAACTGATCCAGTAAATAGCCTTCATGAACCGCGTGAACCTCCACGCCGTCAAAGCCGGCACGCTTTGCAATGGCCGCGCCCTCACCGAATTTCCTGATTACAAACTCAACCTCTTCGGTCGTCATCTCACGGCATGTTACGGATGGATCCCAGTAATTCGGAACCGCTGATGCTGAAACAGGCGGCTTCGTCGCCATATGCGGAGAAAGCGAACGGCCAAAGCCCATGGACAGCTGAAGGAAAATCTTGGAGCCGTAGGAATGAACACGTTCCGTAAGTTCTGACGCTGTCAGCGCGAAAAGTGTCGGGTTGACGTCTGTACACGGAAGAAGTCCCGGGAGTATCGCGTCCACGGTATTCTCCACCTTGCAGACAGAGGAAATGATCAGTCCTGTCTGCCCTTTTGCTCTTTCCACATAATAATCGATGGCACGCTGTGAAAAGCAGCCATATTCATCTACGAGACCGAAGGCACCCATCGGTGCCATTGCCAGTCTGTTTTTCACTTCCAGATTTCCAAGTTTGATCGGGGTAAAAAGTGCATTTTTTGCCATATTGCTTTCTCCTTCCTGAAGCCGGTATACTGCTGCCTGTAATGTTCCGATGCCTGTAAATCAGTCTTTGGAATTTGTTTCGATATTTGTTTCGAAACATGTTCCGATATTTCAATTATAAGGCTGTGTGAAATGTCTGTCAAGAAAATATCGATATGGAACCACTGCAATTTAACCTTGCTGTATCTGTATATTATTTATATAATAGATGTATTATCAGAACTTCAGAGGAGGATTCGATGGTAGAACCTGCGCGGCATCGCAAAGAGAAGAAACAGGAAGAAATCCGGGCCTGCATTTTCAAGGCTACGGTAGATCTTGTCAACAGATTCAGCTATAAGGACGTGACTGTCCGTATGATCTGTGATGAGGCAGGCATTTCCATCGGAATGTTTTACAGAACCTTTGGAGCCAAATCCGAGATCATACCATATTTTTATGATGAAGCGGTGCGCAGCTATGAAGCTACCGTCCGCAGCTCTCTTAAGGACCTGCCTCCCAAGGAACGGCTGATTTCCTTTTACATCTGGGTAATAGATTTTACCGCCGGCTTCGGCCTCGATTTTGTTAAACATTTCTTCAATACGAACTGGAAGGCCCAGAAACCCGACCATATCGACAACCAGGTCGTTCTGCTTGGGACGCAGCTGCTGGAAGAGATTTCCGCTTCCGGTGCAGTTACGCTGACGAAGGAACCGATGCAGGCGACACACGACATTCTTGTCGTACTGAAAGGCATCCTGTTCGACTGGTGCATCAGTGAAGACAAATATGATATTTCGGCGTACGCCAGAGGAATACTGGAACGTATCATCTGGGACCTTTTATAATGAAAGTTAAAGGAGAGACCAAAGCGGTCTCTCCTTTTCTGACTGAATTCTGTTCTGTTTATCCTATTCCGAAATATCAGCATACTGGAAATACCAGTAGCCGTAAGGTGAATGCCAGCTGCCTGTAACCTTGGCACTCTGCAGATAGAAATCATTGTAGTATTCAAGCGGAATGCAGGAAGCATCATTCATCATGATATCCTCTGCCTGATGAAGGTATCCGGAACGTGTCTTCGGATCCACTTCCGCGGCTGCCTTATCCATTGCAGCGTCAAACTCTGCATTCGAATACTTGCCGTCGTTGTTTCCGTTCGTGCTGTACATCAGCTGAAGGATATTGGAAGGATCATTGTAATCGCAGAGCCAGCCATTACGGGAGCTCTGATAGTCGCCTGCACGGCGGAGCGGTGTAAATGCTTTCCACTCAACAACATCAACATTCACCGTGATTCCAAGCTCTTTCCATGCCTGCTGCAGGTACTCGGCGATTGCTTTGTGATAGCCTGCATCGTTGATACTGTATGTCATGGTCGGGAAACCTTCTCCGTTCGGATATCCTGCTTCCGCCATCAGTTCCTTGGCCTTCGCGAGGTTGCCCTGATAATCGTTGACATCGATATACGTTTTGCCGCCGTTCGCGTTGTCCATGAAATTGCTGCCGTCCCAGTCCGAAACACCCGTTCCGACGAAGTTGCCTGCAGGTGTGTAAACGCCCTTGGTGATCGTCTCGGAAATATACTTGCGGTCTACCGCAAGGCTCAATGCCTGACGGACACGGGAATCCTTGAACATGTCAAGCTGATCGTTCAGGCTGACATAGTAGGTTCCGAGTGTCGGGTCAATATGGAATTCGCTGTTCGACTTCAGGGAAGAGATTTCCTCGGTCGGAACATCTTTTATCATCTGTGCCTCACCCGTCTGATATGCGCTGTAAGCCGCGTTCGGATCCTGCATCAGAAGACATTTGATAGAGCCGAGCTTGACTGCGTCAGCATTCCAGTAATTCGGGTTCTTTGTAAACTCGATATAGCTTCCCGGTACCCAGTCTGAAATGTAGAAAGCGCCGTCTGTAATGTAGGAGCCTGCGTTGACTGCCCAGCCTTCGGGATCCTTTTCAACAGCGTCCTGCTTGACAGGACATAATGTTGCAAATGCCGCCAGCTTGTCGAAATACGCACACGGAGTAGCCAGCTCTACAACGAGCGTCTTGTCATCCGGAGCACTTACCGCAAGCTTTGTAGGATCTGGTGTCGTCGTTGTATTGCCGCTGTCATCCGGATTGCCGATTGCGTCGCTGTAGCCTTTTACCATACCCAGAACAGTCTCTCCATAAGGAGCTGCCGTATCCGGATCTACTACACGCTGCCAGCTGTAGACGAAATCCTTCGCTGTAAGCGCTGAGCCGTCCGACCATTTCAGTCCGTCACGAAGATGGAATGTCCATGTCAGGCCGTCAGAACTCGTTTCCCACTTCTCGGCGCACGCGCCGACTACCTTGTTGTCCTTGTCAATGGCAAGGAGATTGTCGAAGCAGAATGTAATATAGTTTCCGCCGTCGACTGTTGTGTTAAGAGCCGGGTCGATCGTCTCGGGATCAGGTCCAAGCTCGCACACGAGCTGCTTCCCGGAAGAAGCCGTTGATGAAGAAGTGCTGCCCGTCGTTCCGGACGAGCTGCTGCTGCCGCATGCCGATAAGACCATAGACATCGTCATTGCAGCCGCCAGTACTACTACAAGTTTCCTTTTCATAGAATACCTCCCTATTATTTATTAAAAGCCTTCTGAAGGCTTTTTAACAAATGCTATACCACCCGGTCAAGGTGGTGACAAGCCGCGAAGTGTCCCGGTGACACTTCTTTCCATACAGGCTCTTCCGCCGCGCACTGCTCATCCGCGTATGGACAGCGTGTCCGGAAGCGGCATCCGCTCGGCGGATTTAAAGGACTGGGTACATCACCCTGCAGTACGATACGTTTGCTCGCACGCGCTTTTTTCGGATCGGCGACAGGAATCGCCGATATCAGGCTCTTCGTATACGGGTGGACACAGTGAAATGTAAGCTCATAGCTTTCAGCCAGCTCCACCAGCTTTCCAAGATACATGACTCCGATCCGGTTCGATATGTGCTTGACAACCGACAGATCATGGGCGATAAAAAGATACGTAAGTCCCATTTCATTCTGCAGATCTTCAAACATATTGACAACCTGTGCCTGTATCGATACATCAAGCGCGGAAATCGGTTCATCGCAGACGATGAATTCCGGATTGACCGCGAGTGCCCGTGCGATACCGACTCTCTGGCGCTGGCCGCCAGAGAACTCATGCGGATACCGGTTCGCGTGCTCACTGTTCAGGCCGACGCGCTCCAGCATCTGAATAATACGATCGTAACGATCCTTGGGGCTTGATGCCAGATGATGGATATCAATCGCTTCACCGACAATATCGCCGACTGTCATACGCGGATCGAGACTCGCGTACGGATCCTGAAAGACAATCTGCATCCTGCGCCGGTACGGCAGCATCTTAACTGCAGTCTTCGCGCCCATCTCAGGCGTTCCGTCCTCATTCAGCAGCGGGCTTCCGTCCTCACCGCAGAGCGGTACATCGCCGCTGTCAAACAGCACATTCCCGTCATATATGATTCTGCCCTGCGTCGGCTCATAAAGCCGGAGCAGAGTTCTGCCTGTCGTTGTCTTGCCGCAGCCGGACTCGCCAACAAGTCCCAGTGTTTCCTGTCTGTTGATGTAAAATGAAACATCGTCGACTGCCTTTACAACCTTCTTATTCTTCCCCATGCCGCCTGCCGGAAAAAACTGCTGCAGGTGCTCTGCCTGTACTAATCGTTCACCCATCACGCATCTGCTCCTTCCGATTCTTTCTTCTGCATAAGCCAGCACTTCGTGTAATGCGTGTCGCTTAAAACCGTCATCGGAGGCATTTCCCGCAGGCAGATCTTCATGCAGGCCTTGCATCTGGGAGCAAACGGACACCCGGCGGGCGGATTCAGCATATCGACCGGTGTGCCTTCAATCGGCACGAGACGTTCGTGCTCCTTCACATTAAGATGCGGAATGCTTTGCAGCAGACCCTTTGTATATTCATGGGAAGGCTGGTAGAAAATCTCATCCGTCGAACCGGATTCCACAATTCTTCCCGCGTACATTACGGCGATATTGTCGCACATGTTGGCTACGATTCCAAGATCATGCGTTATCATGATGATTGCCATGCCCAGCTTCTTCTTAAGCTCTGTCATAAGCTCCAGAATCTGCGCCTGAATCGTAACATCCAGTGCGGTCGTCGGTTCATCGGCTATCAGAAGCTTCGGTTCGCATGCCAGTGCGATCGCGATCATAACCCTCTGACGCATACCGCCTGATAACTCATGCGGATACTGCTTTAACCGTTTCTCCGGTTCATTTATGCCTACAAGACGAAGGAGCTCTGCCGCCCGTTCATTCGCTTCATTCTTATTCTTGCCCGTGTGAAGCATAATGACTTCCCTGATCTGATTTCCGATCGTATAGACCGGATTCAGGCTTGTCATAGGATCCTGGAAGATGATGGCAATTTCATTGCCGCGGATCTTCCGCATCTGTTTCTCGGACATTTCATTGATATGATGTCCGTTGAAGTACAGGTCCCCGCCGATAATGCGGCCCGGATACGCTGTAAGCCCCATCAGACTGTATGATGTAACGGATTTTCCGGAGCCGGATTCTCCAACGATTCCAAGCACTTCTCCTTCTTTTACATAAAGGGACACATCGTTCAGTGCCTTAACTTCACCAACCGGTGTAAAAAAGGAAAGCCGTTCATGTTCAATGCTGACCAGATATTTTTCACTCATATTCCTGCTCCCCTTCCTAATTCTTAAGCTTCGGGTCAAATGCGTCCCGCAGTCCGTCTCCGAGCAGATTGAAGCTCAGAATAATAAGACTGATCATAATGGCAGGCGCAAACAGCAGGTACGGATATGTCTGCAGACCGTTAATGGCCGCGCTGGCAAGCGATCCCAGTGACGGCATCGGAATTGCGACACCAATGCCGAGGAATGACAGGAAGCTCTCTGTAAAAATTGCGGAGGGAATCTGAAGCGTTGTCGTAACAATCAGTGTACCGATGCAGTTGGTCAGCAGATGCTTCTTAATAATACGCTGACTGCTGGCACCAAGTGCCTGTGCCGCCGTAACGTATTCCTGCTGTTTCAGCATCAGGATCTGGCCTCTGACGATTCTCGCCATGCCGACCCAGTACAGAAGTGCGAAAACAATAAAAATGCTGATCAGGTTAACACCTAAAGTATTGACCCACGCAAAACCGGGCTTCGCAGCCAGATTCGTCAGCGGAGTCTTTAAGGCAAAGGTCAGCAGTACGATTAAAAGGATATCCGGTACTGTATAAATGATATCGACGATACGCATCATGATCATATCGACCCATCCGCCGAAAAACGCGGCAATCGAGCCGAATATGGAACCGATGACAAGTACGATCGCCGATGCGATAAGTCCCACGATCAGGGATATCCGTGCACCCATCATCAGACGGATCGCGTAATCACGGCCAAGATTGTCGGTCCCGAAGATGTGCGGGAAGACCTTCTGTCCGGCCGCCATGGAAGCCTGTTCCTCCGCCGAATACTGAAGCGGTGCGAGGTTCTCACTTCCGCGGATCTGCATTTCATAAGTGTACGGATAAAAAGACGGTACCGCAAAAGCCAGAATCATAATCAGTATGATAATGATGAGACTTACCATGGCAACTCTGTTGTGCAGGAGCCGGTTGACTCCATCCTTCCAGAAGCTGACACTCGGCCGCATAAGTATAAGATCCTGCTTCTCGTCCTGTGTAGCCGGGATAAAATCATCCGGATTAAGTTTCGGAGGTGCTGTCACTGCATTAACATCTGTCAAATTTATACTCATGGTCTGCTCCCTCCCTACTGCAGTTTGATACGCGGGTCAACGACCGTATAAACGATGTCAACGAGTATATTCAGGAAAATGATCAACGCTGCAAGAAAGATGGTAGTTCCCATGATAACTGTGTAATCCTGATTCAGAATACAGCTTACAAATTCGCCTCCAAGACCGGGAATGGTAAAAATCTTCTCAACGACGAAGCTTCCTACAAGGGTATAGGCAATCAGCGGGCCCATATACGTGATGATCGGAAGAATTGCGTTCCGGAGCGCATGCTTGAACAGTATCTTTGTGGTACTGACACCCTTCGCCCTGGCCGTGCGCATATAATCCTGTCCCAGAACATCCAGCATGGACGAACGCATCTGCCGTGCAATATACGCCGTCGGATAAAACGACAGTGACAGAACGGGCAGGATATAATTCTTCCAGCTCGTCAGTCCGAATGTCGGCAGCCAGCCCAGCCTGACACCGAAGAAATACATAAGCACCGTGCAGATTACGAAGCTGGGCACCGCAATTCCGCACGTGGCAAAGACAATGATAAATTTATCTGCTGCTCTACCGCGGTGAAGTGCCGCGACACACCCAAGCGGTATCCCTAAGCCAAGGGCTAAAAGGATGGCAATTCCGCCGATCCTTGCAGATACCGGAAACTTTGTCGAAATAATCTGTGCGACCGTACGGCCGCGCTCCTTCAGGCTGATGCCGAAATCGCCGTGCGCTGCCGCCTTCATATAATTGACATACTGAACCCCGAGCGGTTTATCCAGCCCGTACTTCTCGGCAAGTGCCTTCTGCGCAGCCACACTGATCGACTTCTCAGCCACAAACGGACCGCCCGGCACAAGATTCATCAGGAAAAAAGTCAGTGTTGCGACAATAATAAGCGTCACAATACCAAAAACCACTCTTTTAAGAATATATTTACCCACTCTTCGATTCCCCTGTCATATTAGTATAGAATCATAAGCTGTTAAAAAAAGCAATGGTAACAAGATCCCATAACGGGAGACCATTGCCTTGCACTTATAAGTCAAATATAATACGAAACAAACATACTGTCAAATATAAAAAGAGCTTTTATCTGAAAAATTCACAAATTATATCCCATAATGCATATTATTGCGGGTTTTGTGTATATTATGCAAAGTAAGCTGCCAAAGTCACATGGTTTTCCGCTCGCGGAAAAAACCATGTGACCTTGGCAGCCAGAAAGCACCCGGAAGGAGCCATTAGGCTCCTTCCGGGTGCTTTCCAGGATTGCTGGAACCGCAAAGCGGCTCCAGCAATCCGCCACTTTGCGTCCCCCCGCGATCCCCCATTGCCACGCAGCCGTTTGCCCCGCAAACGCTGCCGTCCTCCTCATTATCATTTCCCCATTTTCACGCAGCCGTTTGCCCCTCAAACGCTGCTCCTCCCCCTTCTCATTCCCCATTGCCACGCAGCCGTTTGCCCCGCAAACGCTGCTCCTTCCTCTCCTCCATCTCCTACTCCGTCGCCAGAATCTTCACCCTCGCCAGCGCATTCTGCACCGCCGGAATCGAAATAACAATTACCGTCAGCACGCCCTCCGCCAGCAAATAACTATAATTGTAAATAATCGGATAAAACATCGCCAGCGACTTCGGGAAATTATCCGGCATATAAGACATCCAGAACAGATATCCGCCCAGTGAATGGAACACACCGCGCGCAAGAACCGCCACAACATACCCCTTCATCAGTCCATGCTTCGCATTTCGAAAGAATCCGGCGACTCCAAGCGCCGCAAACGCGAACACATAATCACAGCAGACCTGGAAAAACGAAAGCACATACGGCTCCTGCAGAAACTGCAGGATTCCAAAAGCCAGACCCGTCATGATACCGGCCTTCACACCGTACCAGTAACCGATCAGCACGATAAAAAGCATGCTGAACAACGTAATAGACCCGCCGAATGGCAGCTCAAACACCCTCAGATACGACGTCAGATACGCGAGCGCCATTGCCGCCGCGCAGAAAGCCAGCTGCTTCGCAGACATACTTTTCCCTTTTGATTCTTTTTTTCCGGGAATAAAACAGACCGCAAGCACAAAGACAACTGCTGCCACAACGATGCAGACCGCATACCCGGCGCCTGTAAGACCGCCGTCAGGCGTTACCATAAACTGAAACATAAAAAAACCTCCTTTGTTTTCAGGAGGGGGCTTCATCTCGCACGTGAAATTCAATGTTCACGTGACTGCTTCCTTACGCCGGCATTATCCGGGTCAAGTAATAAGGGACAAACACTTGTCGTGTTATCTCAGCAAAAAGCACCCCTAGCACGCTATTAACTTTAACTTCCTTAGAATATACAATTTCCATATGCTTGTCAAGAGTACCCATTCCTATTTTACCGGAAATCTGATACAATGATAAAAAGCAAAGCATATTAAAGAGGAAACGTATATGGACATAAACCAGCGCAGCAACCAGAACTTTATGCATCTTGTACGCACGGTGCACGACATGACAATCACAGATGATATCGAAAAGAACCGGATCGCCCAGATGAATATGGGCAAGATTCTCGGCACCAAGAGCAAGGAGGCCGTCTATCAGGATCTTACGCTTGGCGGTGTTCCCTCCGAGCTTGTAAGTGTAACACGGCCGCACAACAAGAAGAATCTCATTTTCTACTGTCACGGCGGCGGATATATAACCGGCAGTCTCCTGTATGCCCGCATCCTTACAACAAAGCTTGCACTTGCAGCCTCCCTTGACGTTGTCAGCTTTGACTATCGTCTCGCCCCGGAATTTCCCTTCCCGGCCGCGCTTGATGATGCCTTAAGTGTCTGGGAACACCTGATGCTGAAAGGATACGGAAGCAGCAACATCATTGTTGCCGGAGATTCAGCCGGCGGCAACCTGGCACTTGCCTTAGGCCTCAAGCTTCGGAAAATGGGCCGCTTTCTTCCACGGTGCTTTGTCTGCATGTCACCCTGGACCGACCTTACCTGCTCCGGAGCCTCCTACATCAAGAAGGCCGAACTGGACCCGATCCTTACCCGGGAATATATCGACCGCGCAAGATTCGCGTACGTACCGGACGGTGATTACACAGAGCCGCTTGTATCGCCTTTGTACGGCGATTTTCACGGCTTTCCGCCTGTCTATATTCAGGTCGGCCAGAACGAACTGCTTTACAACGACTCCACAGAACTCCATAAACGCCTGATCAAACAGGGCGTGGATGCCAGAATCGATATTTACAGCCGGATGTGGCATGTTTTTCAGATGTGCAGCTTTAAAACAGCAAATGAAGCAGTCAATATGGCTGCTGACTATATACTGGAGAAGCTATGAATAAAGAAAAGCCAACGGAATGGTATAAGCTGGATCTTTCCGCCAATGTCTACCCGACCTTGCAGCGGCGGACGTTTTCTTCCGTATACCGTCTGACCGTAACGCTTACGAACGAAATCCGTCCCGTAATCCTGCAGCAGGCGCTTGAGATGACATTGCCGCGCTTTCCGGAATTCAACGTTTCCCTTCACACCGGCCTTTTCTGGCGCTATCTGGAGCCGGACAGCGGTCCGCCGCCGCGTGTCAGGAAGGACGTCCGCAACCCGTGCATGCCCATGAATCTCAGGGACAGGAGCAGTCATCTGATACGTGTCTACTATTACGGGAACCAGATTTCCCTGGAGGCGTTCCATTCCCTTTCAGACGGCAACGGCGCCCTGCTTTTTCTGCAGACGATGGCGGCTGTGTATCTTCGTCTTACCGGGATTTCCATTCCGTGCGGTGAGGGTGTGCTCGACATCACAGAGGAACCGCCGGCCGGTGAAATGGAGGACGCGTACATGAAATACGCGAATTCCGAAGTCGCGCCGGGACGTATCCATGAGAAGACGTACCGCGTGCGCGGTACAAGAGAACCATTCTATACATTGAACATCATCGCCGGTGAGATGACCGTTGAAGATCTGTTAAAAGCAGCACACAGCTATCACGCCACCGTAACGGAGTATCTTACGTCCGTTCTTCTTTTTGCCCTGCAGAAGGACCAGGCAAAGCGCCATGGAAATTCTCTGATCCGGCCCGTCAAAATCGCACTGCCTGTCAACCTGCGTTCGTTTTTTCCGACCAGTACAATGCGCAACTTCATCACCATGATGTATCCCGGCATCGATCCGCGGCTTGGCAGCTATACGTTTGAAGAAATCATACGCCAGATTCATTTTTATATGCAGTTTTCCTTGAATGACAAATTTCTGCGCGCTGATATCACGACAAACGCACTGACCCAGAAGAATCCCTTTGTGCGGGCGGCGCCGCTTTTTGTAAAGGATATTATCGTACGCCGTTTTTACAAGCGTGTGCAGGACCGTCAGTCTTCCGCCGGTCTTACAAATCTCGGGATTGTCCGGATACCGGATGAAATGCGTCCATGGGTCGCCCGGTTCGATGCCATCATGGGACAGCCCTTCTCGGCACGGACCAACTGTGCTGTAATAAGCTATGGAAACAGGACGACCGTGAATTTTGCCGACAGCATCGTGGAGACCGATATCGAGCGGTATTTTTTCCAGAAGCTGGTCCAGGATCATATCCATGTAACAATCCGCTCCAACAGGGAGGGTTCCATGTACTGTTCCGGAGAAAGCGAAAAGCCGGCCGGCAGTATGGTTTCTAAGGAGGAATAAGCATGTCTTACTGTGTAAAATGCGGGGTCGAACTCGATCCCTCACTTGAGAAATGCCCGCTCTGCGGCACACCTGTCTGGCATCCGCCGACCGGGGAAAAGGAAACACCTTATCCGAAGCACCGGGAGGACGCCGGAAAGACGAAAAACAGCGGACTTGTGATTCTGATTACGGTATTTGTATGCAGCACCGCCGCCGGCTGTGCTTTGCTGAATCTTTTTTTGTTCACGGGAAGCCCATGGTCACTCAATATTATCGGTGCCTGTATCTTTTTATGGCTCTTCTTCATACCGGCCATGATCAGCAGAAAGCTTCACACACCGGCCGTTCTTGCGTTTGACGGCTGCGGAATCGCTATTTACTGCTGGATCATCGCACTGCAGTTTCACGGACAGCGCTGGTATCCGGAGCTTGCTCTTCCGCTCATCGCGATCGGCACAGTCTTTCTGATTGTTTTAAATCTGCTGTACCGTCATATATCCAGCTCGATTCTGTACACCGCCATCAACACGGTACTTGCGGGCGGCGCTTACACCGTCATCATCGATCTGCTGATCTGCCATTACAAGACAGCACAATGGCACATCAGCTGGTCCGCCATCGTTATCACCTGCTGCCTGATCATGGCAGTTTCGCTCTTCACAATCATGCGGGTCACCCGGCTGCGCGAAGAGGTACGCAGAAGAATGCATATGTAAAAAAAGGGATGAGTCATTCCTCCTCATCCCAGTAATCATCCGAGCCTTCTTCTCCATAGTAATCATACAGATTCTCTTCCGCTTCGTCCTCATCGTCCCAGTCATCGTAATAGTCATCACACAGGCTCTTGTCTTCGTCTGTGCTTCCGGAATACGAACCTGTGCTGCTGCCGCTGCTGCCTGTGCCGGCACTGCTCTTCGCATGACCGTCGCTGCTGCTTCCGGAACCGGCGCTTTTGGCCGAATCATAATATACCGTCGTACCGTCTATATCCACGGAAGAGCTTCGGTCGAAGCACCACAGCACATATCTGTGGGAAGCGCTGTCCACCTCGAAGGAAGACAATGTGCCAAAGTCCGTATACATTCTGCATTCCCGTCCGTTAATCGTCGTAATATACGTATTGTCGTATTCGTAATAGATTTTCTTTATTTCATTCAGTACACCGCTTATTGACAGCGCATTGCTGTCTCCGTATTCTTTCGAATAATACTGATCAATCTTCTCACTGCTGTATGTATACGTTACATACAGGCTGTCAAAGGAACCTTGATTCCAGAGCGGGCTGCTGCTGTCTCCGCTGTAATAGGACGGTGCTGCCGCAATATCCTCAAGTCCCGCTTTGCGCAGCGCATCTGTATACTCTGTCAGAACATCCTTCTCAAAGGATGCCTTCAAAAGCTCCGCACGCTTCTGTTCGCTTAAAATACGGCTGTAATGCCGTGCTGCGGCCAGCGTGATGACAGCCGCAGCAGCGGTCAGTACAGTGATCCATATGGCCTTTTTATGCTTTCTGAACCAGACTTTCATATAATAATATACCCCTCTTTGGCTTTATTATATCACCGCTGAACGGTAATGGTACAAAGGAAAAGGGGGCTGACTCTGGAGCGGGAATTTTTTCCGCTATTCCGGCAGCTGATCCTTCAGACTGCTTCGTATAATCGATTTACAGTATTTCGCATATGCGTCCAGATCAAATTCCTCCAGATGATACTGCGGAACGGCACCCTGCAGGAGCGCGACAATAATATACGTGAGGGTCTGCTTCTTTTCTTCCGGAAGTTCCGGAGCAAAGTGGTCAATCAGACTCGTACGTATTTCCTCACGCCACTCACTGTAGGAAATCTTCATCTGCTCTTTGAGTTCCGGGTTCCGCTTTGTCTGAAGCCAGAGATCCGTTTCGATGAAATCGTAGTCCGGCATATTCTGCATAATATCAAGCTTCTGACGGATAAAAAGTTCAATCTGGTCCTCCAGCAGCTCCGGGTTATACTGAGCCCGCATTTTCCTGCGGTGTTCCTTAAAATATGTCGGGATCCTCTGCTGAAGCTTCTTCATTAATGCGTCTTTATCACGGAAGTAATAATGAATCGACGACTGTACGACATTGGCACGGTCGGCAATCATTCTAAGGTGCGTTCCGCCGATCGTCTGCTCTGAAACAACTTCTATGGCCGCGTCCAGAATTTCTTCCTTCCGTTCATTGTTTTTCATTTGTACTGCCTCCAGGAGTGATAAATCATATACAATTGGTATGAATTATACGCCGTATTCCGTAGTTTTGTCAATACTGCAGGCAATTTCGCGGTTATACGAAATCACTGCTCTTTGTCAGCTGAAGCTTCCGGTTTTCTGTGTTTCCCAATATTGAGCGGTTTATTGTCCGACAGATACTTCTTGACAAGGACAAGAAGGACAATGCTGATTGTAGACACCAGATCTTCAGCCGGCGTTGTTTTGGTGATGATCATGTGCCTGGCGACAAGGAATATCAGTGTTTCCAGTACATTGTCAGCGATTGGCCGGAAAAGCATTTTCAGGAATTCTATTCCTATAACAACGGTGAGCGTTTTTTCAAGGAAATCCTGAAAGGATACCGCTGTGATGCCGCTGCTCCACAGCGCGCCGACTTCGGGGACGAGGGAAAGCAGCGCCAGGACGATAACGACCGCGACGAGCAATGCGGCTGCCAGTTCCAGTATGTCGGCTGCTTTGAGGAAAACGGACTGCAGACAGTGAAACAGCTTTCTGCCGCGTTCTTCTGTTTTTTTGATTTTTTCTTCCATGCGTGTTTTCTCCTTTATGGTATAAGCTTATCATGACTCGTGGGAAAATGGCAATACAGAGACCTTTGATTTTTGCGATGCGTATATTTTCCGGACGAGCACAATAGGCGCGGTGCCGACAGTGCTTATCATCTTTTTGCGCGCCTCGTGAGCTGACGGCAGCTGTACTGTCTGATCCATTTTGGAAAAGATGAAATTCAAACAGTCATAGTCTCCCGGGACTGACCCTGTCTCTGGATATGGCTTCGTAACTGCCTGCTCTCCCGACAGTCAACCCTTCTCCTTTGCAATCGCTGGCAGGACTTATAAAACCGCATCATTCATGATCAAAAGATTGCACTTGTAAGCCCACAAGCCACGTGCTATGATGATTCTACAAACATGAGAATATCAACCTTTCTGCTGCGCGATTGCGCGAAATAAGGAGGGGCCAGGAGTGAATACGCTCAACAACGAAAACGCCATGAAGAGATCAAAGGCTCAGATTTGCTCCGCGCTTATGACACTGCTGAAAACAGTGCCCTATCATAAGATCACAGTTTCACAGCTGTGCGCTCGTGCCGGTGTGTCCAGGACTGCGTTTTATAAGAGCTTTGAATCCATGGATGCCGTAGTTCTCCATAAGCTGACGCAAATGGAAAAGGCCTACAGCAAGCATCGTTTCTCCGACGGGGATATCCGCTCACGCTTCACAGAATTCTATTCTTTCATAAAAGACGACAAGGATTTTGACCTGCTGTTTGTCCGGAACAATCTGTTCTCTCTTTTTGAGGAGCAGATCAAGACCACTTACCTCAGTTATATGGCAGAACAGGAGGGCCGCACGCTTAAGGGATTCCAGAGGGAATATCTGCCTGAATATCTTTCCTCAACGATCGTATCTCTGCTGCGAAAATGGGCAGAAACCGGATACCGCGAGCCGCCGGAACTGATGGCCGATATCACGGCACGACTGCTGGCCGGTTATCAGCAGCTTCTGCCTTTGCCTACACTGTCCGGAAACCATGAGAATGTGCAGAGCGGCACAGTTGAGTCCTCAGAGAACCTTGTCAAGCTGCCTGACAACTTTGCTGATATCCTGAACAACATTCCCGTAGGTGTGTGCGTACTGTTCATGCCCGACGAAACACATCAGAGGATCCTGTTTGCCAATGCGCAGCAAATGCGGCTGATCAATCCCAGCATGCAGGCACCCGAAAAAATGGACTCGCAGAAGAATGCGCTCCGCGCCGCCTATTACGAAAACGCATACAGCGGCGTGCACCCCGACGATCTGCAGACCACGCTGAAAATATTCCGGAAAAACTATCATGAAAAACAGTTCCAGGTCCCGCAGGTCCGGCTCAGAACAAGCAGCGGTGACTATATCTGGGTGGCGATGGAAGTAACACTCCGGGAGTCATTGCCGGATGGGAAGCTTTTCTACGCTTCTTACCGCGACATCTCAAAAGAGATTCAGCTCCGAAAGGAATTGGAAGCTCAGCGGAGCAAGAACGTAGAGAAGACACTTGTAGATACGATCGGACATCTTCCTGCCTGTTCTATTCTGTATCAGGAGAAAGAAGACGGCACGATTGTTCCTGAGCGTTTCTCTGAAGAATATCTTCGCTTCAGGGGATATCCGGAAGACGAAACACCCGATGTGAAAGAAAACAGCTTTTTGCAGGCGGTTCATCCGGATGACCGGAGCAATGTCCTTCAGGCGCTGAAAGCATACCACGGAGGGCGCGGGCTGTATCCCGTAATCATCCGAATCAGTATTCGCGGCGACGGGTATAAGTGGACCAGCGCGAATTTCACCTGGTTTTCCATCTCAAACATCACATATCTCTATGTCGTATTCACCGATATCGATGATTTGAAGAAGCAGGAGCAGCTGCATAAGGAGCAGTATGACGCCGCACAGTCTTATCTTGACTCAGTCGCCGATACTTATCTGATGACGCAGCGCTCCAATCTGACACAAAACAGGGTCGAAGCGCTCCGCGGTCACGGCGCTCCTCCGACAAGATGGGAGGGGCAAAGCTACGATAAATTTGTCGACAGGCTCATACAGGAGGTTCATGAAAACGAAGACCGCAAAAGCTGCGTGGAGCTGCTGGACCGCTCCTGCCTGCTGAACGCCTTTGAAAAGGGAATCCGAACGGTGACCAGAGAATTCCGCTCCCAGCCGTCCGGACAGGAAACACTTTGGCTCCAGGGCGTTACCACCCTTTCCAAACACCCGGTAAGCGGCGATATAGTCGCGTTTTTTGCTCTCAGCAGCATACGGGAAAGGAAACTGTCCGAAGCGATCATCCACAAAATCGTTGCGGAGCAATGCGATTATGTCTGCTGTATTGATGCGAAAAGAGAGCGATTTGTGCTGTTCGTTCCCAACAAGCGGTGGGAAGGCCGGGAGACTGTCCATATTGATGATGACTATACGGAAACACTGGATTCTATTTTTATCAAATATGTGCTGCCGGAGGAACGCGATAAATACAGAAACTTTACAGAACTTTCCCATGTACTGGCGTCTCTGGAGCAAAGGGAAGTCATCTCTGAGCTGTTTCACAGCAGTGGCGAGAACGGCATCCGCGTCAAGCAGCTGGAGTTTTCGTATCTTGACAAGGCGAACGGCCTTATCTCGCTGGTGAAGACTGATATTACGGCGGTACAGCAGCAGCAGCTTGTGCAGGAGGAGCGTCTGCGCGAAGCGCTGTCTTTTGCGGAGCGCGCCAACGAAGCGAAGACGACGTTTCTTGCCAGCATGAGCCATGACCTGCGCACGCCGCTGAATGGAGTTCTCGGCTTTACGGCCTTTGCACTTCAGGAGAACGATCCGGAGAAAAAGCAGGAGTATCTTGAAAAGATCGAGTCCTCCGGAAAACTGCTGCTTGATCTTATCAACGACACACTGGATCTGTCGCGCATCGAGAGCGGCAAGGCCGTTCCGGAGCCGGAGGCGGTAATGTCGGACGATCTCATTCCAGCAGTCGTGACTGCGCTCCGCCCGTCTGCGGAGCTGAAGGGCGTCAAACTGACTGTGGATTGCACGGATTATCAGAACGAACCCATTTGGGCGGACAAGCTCAAGATCAACAAAATTGCGCTGAATCTTCTCTCCAATGCGATCAAGTTCACGCCTTCCGGCGGAACGGTCACTGTTAAGCTGTACTGTGTCTCTGCTAATCTCGACCGGGGAGGCTGCGGATTCACGATCGAAGATACGGGCATGGGCATGAGCGCAGAATTTATAAAGCATATGTATGAGCCATTTTCGCAGGAGAAGCGGTCGGAAGCTGTACAGACTCCGGGAACCGGCCTCGGTCTGTCTATTGTAAGGCGATACGTCGATCTGCTCGGCGGTACGATCCGCGTTGAGAGCCGCCTGCATGAGGGGACACGCTGGACAGTGACACTGCCGGTTAAAAGGCTTGAGAGCAACCTGACAGAGAAAACAAAAGCGGCAAACCAGGATGCCCTGCAGGGGAAGCGTGTTCTTCTGTGCGAGGACAATCAGATGAACACCGAGATCGCCTCCATGCTGCTGAAAAACAAAGGAATGCTCGTCGATCCCGCTGAAAACGGTGCGATCGGGCTGGAGAAATTTTCAGCATCCAGCGAGGGATGGTACGACGCGGTGCTGATGGACATCCGCATGCCGGAAATGGACGGGTACGAAGCGTCAAGACGGATCCGGGCACTTGAGCGCGCGGACGCTGCAGCGGTACCCATTATCGCCATGACGGCAGACGCCTTTGAAGAAAGCATTCGCGAGGCAAAGGACGCCGGCATGAGCGACTACATCACAAAACCTGTCGAACCACAGAAACTGTATTCCGTTCTGCAAAAATGCATGGAGTAAGCAGCATATAAGAAGAAAAGCAGCAGAAATAAAAAGCCTCGAAAGCCAAGGGTTTCCGGCAGTTGTAGCGGTGAATGCAGAAGTTCTTTGCATTGCAGAAAGTGCCTTTGTGGTACCATTCGGATAAACGATGCGCTCTGACCTCATATAAAATGGTGCTAGGATCCTTGCAAAGATATCTGGCGATGTTCTTAAACGTCATTCTCTTGTTCAAGGAATTCCCGATGTAGAAGCGGTCTTCTAAGGACAGGTGTTTTTGGTTTTCGGGAATATAGTTACTCATAATAGTTCTCCCTCTACCGCTGTCAGAAGGGGCTTTAAGCGTATCACTTATGTATGAAAGAGAAACATTGACTATGCTGAGGTAAACGCTGTCGTCGTATAAGAGTATGGATTTAAGATTTCATTTCAGGTAAATTTTGTTTTCTCTGCTAATCACTTGAAAAAAAACAGCTTTATATAGTATAATTAATTAATCAGGATTTATTCTTCAACTGTCACAGCGCAAGTTACGCAAAGTCAGTGACATAAAATCTTTAGGGAATTCAGATTCTTTGCTCAGCATTAACGACAGTCCTGCATTTCTTTCGGGAATCGGATCGGCACCGGCTCAGGCTTTTGCGGAGAGTATCTTTTGCTCTCTTACATAAACACTTTATCAATAGGATTGGAGATAAATTATGAAATTTAAAAAAATCCTTCTGTGTGCAGTAACAGCCGCTCTGATCTTCGCGTCACTTCCGGCACTGCGCCTGAATGTGTCTGCGAACGGAGCAACTGAAAGAACCGCAGCGCTGAACCTAACCGCTTCCGAATTTGATTCTGATCAATCCAATTCGGCAGAGGGATGGAGTTGGGTCGCGGCTACACATACTCTTACGCTGAACAGCGTGAAATTCAATACCGGAAGCAACTCTGCGATAATCGTCGACGGGACGAAAAACGTCACACTGACGCTTCAGGGAAGCAGTACGATCACTTCTGCCGCGGCAACAATCACCAGGAACAATACGGCAGCAGCCGATGCCGGACTGTTCATCAATGGTACCGGCGAACTTACCGTCACAAATACCGGCGACCGCTGGTCGACCTTCGACCAGAGCAATCTGACGCTGAACTCCGGCACACTGAACGCAGTCGGCGGCGCAATCATGACGGTCAATTCGATTTATGTAAACGGCGGGACTCTGAACGTCGATACTTCAAAAGTAAGCGAAAGCGGCATGAATGACGGCCTTTACGGATGCGCAAGCATTGAAATCACAGGCGGAACAGTCAACATCAACGCCGCCAGAATAGCTATTTACAATACGGGAACCGCCCGGCCTACCCCGCGAATCGGTGTCAGGATCACAGGCGGCAATATTACGCTGTGTTCACCTCTGTGCGATATTTACGCAGGACAGGATAATCCGAAGGATATCTACATAAAAAATACGCAAATTGATTTTACAAACAGCCCGAGGGGGATTTTCTCCTCTCATGGCAATACCACCATTGAAAGCGGCAAATTCAAAACGGCGCAGCTGAAAAATATTTTCCTGCTCGGCAGCGAAAACCAAGCCGCCACAGTCAATATCGCAGCCGCGGACTACACTGCAGTAGCGCAGCAGCAGAAAAGAATCCCTTTAGACACGTCTTTATATACCGAAGAGAGTATGAAAGCAGTGACCGATGCAAACGCCGCAGTTTTGACGGGTAAAAATATTCTGGAGCAGGATAAGGTAGAAGGTTATGCGGCGAATCTGAAAACCGCGATCGACAATCTTCAATACAATCCGGCGGATTACAGCGCAGTCAACGCCGCGATAGGCAGGATTCCCGCTGACCTCAGCCAGTACACCGAAGATTCCGTAAACGCACTGAAAAGCGCTGAAAGCGCTGTCGTCAGAGATAAAATCATCACTGAGCAGGCGGATGTTGACGGTTATGCCGAGGCTATTAATGCCGCGATCAGCAATCTTCAATACAATCCGGCGGATTACAGCGCAGTCGATGCCGCGATAGCCAGGATTCCCGCTGACCTCAGCCAGTACACCGAAGATTCCGTAAACGCACTGAAAGGCGCTGAAAACGCTGTCGTCAGAGGCAAAAATATCACTGAGCAGGCGGATGTTGACGGTTATGCCAAGGCTATTGATGCCGCGATCAAAGGTCTGGCCAAAAAAGCTGACACAACTTCCACGGTCACTTCTCCGCAAACGGGAGAAATGAGCAGCCCGTATATTTTGATTATACTCCTGTTCGTGTCCTGCGGAACTGCCGCTGTTTTCGGATTTACTAAAAAGCGTGAAAAAGTATAATCACACATTTACATCTCTAAGCACCCGTTCCGAGAAGGCGGGTGCTTTTTTGATGACGTTTCCCGTCTTTCTGCCAGATGGAATGGAACCTGATTATATACCTGTCACGATCGTAAATAAAGCTGATAAATACAAGCTGAAGGGTGAAGATATCAAATCAAAAGCCCCAAAACGCGCCGCAGCACCCACCCCATTTACCGGCTCCACGTGAATTGAGCAATCCTTAAGGTCCCCTGTGATCGAATGCGTCATAATACATGTTGTCGGTATATTCCGTTCCGTTAGGCGGCATAATGGAAATGATTGCAGCCGGTGACGGGCCATTTTTTATATAACCATCAACGAATTATGCAACAGGGCAAATACAAGAAGAGCGACCTTCTACAGGCCTTTTTCTGACAAATACGGCTTCTTCCAGTTCATGCCGGGACAACAGCGAAAAAAGATCATCCAGGATGCAAGGGACGCAATAAGCACATATAATCCTTCAAAAATGCTTCCCAGTATAGTCGATATCGGTCTGCAGTGTGTCGAAGAGAACAAAGAGCTGCTCCGTTCAGCAGAAAACAGCGCAGAGACGAAGTTTCCCGGATTCTGCGGAATATGCGTGTGAAATACTCTGCCATATTGCTATACTTGCGGCATGAAGGAGGAAAACATGAGACCGGGAAGTCTATTGCGAAGGAAAGAAAGAAACGAAACTATGCACAGCGTGAGCTCGCGGACAAACTTGACATCCGTGACAAGACCGTGTCCAAATGGGAATGCGGGAATGGCTTTCCGGATGTTTCGCTGCTGCCGCTCTGCAATGAATTGGGATTCACCGTAAATGATATGATTGATTTTATAAAACGCAATAAGGCCTCGCGGGAGGAAACGATCATCTCGCTGTTTCTGACCTTGTCGATTATTGTTTGAGCTATATTTGGCTGCATACTGGGTAAAGTATACCAAGAGCCGGAAACGATGGCTGGTATCGGGATCATGTTTCTAGTTTCACTTGTCTGCATTGCCGCGACGTGGATAGCAATGACCATTACTCTTAAAAAACGATAAGTTCATATTCCGGCAGGCCGGACAAGCAGTGGTTCGATCATGCAGAATTATCACTCCACATGAATAAATTCTGCCAGTGTTTCCATAACGATACGCACATTGATTGGCTTTGCGATATGGGCGTTCATCCCGTTGTCCAGCGCCGCCTGAACGTCCTCCGCAAAGGCGTTCGCCGTCATGGCGATGATCGGGACCGTCTTGGCGTCCGGCCGTTCCATGGCGCGGATCGCCCTTGCGGCCTCATAACCGTTCATATTCGGCATCATCACGTCCATAAGGACACACCGGTATTCGCCGACCGCAGACGCGGCGAACGCCTCGACGGCTTTTTGCCCGTCCTCTGCCGTATCGACCCGCAACCCGCCGCTCTCCAGCAGGACTTTGGCGATCTCCATATTGATCTCGTTGTCCTCTGCAAGCAGGACATGGGCCCCGGCAAAGCTGTATCTGCGCTCTTCCCCGGGGTGATCCTCCGGGTTTTCCGCAGCGTTCTTATTAATCTCAAGCGGCAGCTCCACGACGATAGACGTACCGACATGAAGCTCGCTTTTAATATTTACGCTGCCGCCGAGCATATCGATCAGCTGCTTTACGATCGACATGCCGAGTCCGGAGCCCTTGAACTGGGTCCTCGCGTTAAAAGCATCCTCCTGCACGAACGCCTCAAATATGTGCTCCTGAAAATCTTCACTCATGCCGATTCCCGTATCCGCGACCTCAAAGCGGCAGAGCAGCGTATCGCCCGTCTCGTCCCGCCTGCCCTCCGCACGGAAGGTGATGCTGCCGCCGTCAGGCGTGAACTTAACGGCGTTTGAGATAATATTAATCAGGATCTGGCGGATATGGAGCGCATCCGTGAGGACGAACGGGTATTCAATCCGTTCGGTGTCTGTGATGATCTTCAGATCACGATTGATGACAGAGCCCTTCAGGACCTCCGTGCACTGATCGATCGCCGCCCGGATATCAGTCGGATCGTGCGCAATGGTCATCTTGCCGCTTTCGATCCGGTTGAGATCAAGAATATCGTTGATGAGCGTCAGAAGGTGGTCCGAACTGTGGCGGATCTTGTCCAGCGCGTCGGAAACGCATTCGGGATCTTCCACGTTTCCGGCGGCAATGCTGGTCATGCCGATGATCCCGTTGAGCGGTGTGCGGATATCATGGCTCATCTGGGAAAGAAATCTGGTCTTGGCGGCGTTGGCGCTGTTTGCCTCCGCCAGCGCGTTTTCAAGCGCGCCGCGGCTGGCCTCCAGCGCGTCGTTGCTTTCCTTGAGCCTTCTGGAATTCTCCCTCTGGAACAGAATAAAACCGACCAGCATGAGCATTACGGCGGAAATTGCCGCAATCGAAACAAACGGGTGATCTGCAAAATAGTTCCACAGGGAATAGTCGCGCTTTGCTTCAAGCACATAGGCGTTCAGAAGCTCGTTCATATCCGCGGAATTCTGGCTGTGCGCGGCCTTGTTCAAAAGCCCGTAAAGCGCCATATCCGCATCGGCATTGACGGCCATTCTGAACTGGAAGCTTCGGGCGTTCAGCTGCGTCGCCTTGATGCTGTTCGTCTCATCCTCTATCACATAGATCTGCGCCGTAATGGAGTATGTATAGGTGCAGTCAACCGCTTCGGATTTGACCGCCTCGACACACTCTTCAAACGTAGGGTAATAGGATATTTTCATGCGTGAATTGCTTTCTTTTGCGATATCGTCGAAGGTCTCGGAGCCGCTTACCACTGCCGCCGTCTGCGGGGTGCCCGTGAAGCTGTTTGATGTGATGGCCGAGCAGTCGGCGTCGGCATAGGACGAGGTCAGGCGGTAACCGAGGACCTCCGCCTCATCGGTGGATTCAACGAAATCCAGGACGATGTCCGCTTCATCGTCCTCCCGCAGCTTATAATATTCATCCGCATCGTCTGACTTGACGAACTCATACGGCAGGCCGTAATCAGCGGCTATGTCCCTGAATGTGTCAACAAGGACACCGGCGGCCTCGCCGTCTTTATAATACGAAAACGGATAACGCGCAGGGTTAAACAGCACTTTAAGCTTTGTCCCTGATGCGGAGAGTCCTTCCACATATTTTGTTTCCGTCGGAGTTATTGAAAAGCTCGCCGAGTCATCGGAAAGAAAGTACTTTTTCTTCAAGTCTACGTTCCAGCCCGGATCTGACATGTTCAGCTTCCTGATGGCCTCGTCGATAGTGTGCAGAAGCTCCGTGTTGCCTTTTTTCACCATGACGTAGATATCCTGCCGGTCGAATTTGTCAATGATGACTTCCTTGGACCGGACCCGCAGCTCGTCCGCCACCATGGCGTCGATCTCGCTGCCGACTGCCAGAGCCGCCTGCATACTGACAATATCCTCATAATATACCGGCGTATAGGAAAAGCCCTTTCCTTTCGCGTAATCGTCAAAGGCGGCCTTGCGGTTCGCGCCCCGAATGAAGCCGACCCTCATGCCGTTGAAGGGGCTGTAATCATTGGCGGCAAACGCGGTGTTTGAAGTTGACGTGGTCAGGAGCGCGAAGCTGGTGCCGATGCTGTGCTCGCTGAAATCAAAGCGTTCCTGATATTCCGGCGTCTTGACCGCATAGGTCAGCATGTCAATTTCGCCGCTGTCCAGCATGTCCAGCATATCGTTCCAGGTTTTCTGATAGCCGACATAGATATACTTGAAGTTGGCATACCCGGCGATCATCTGCAGGAAATCATAGCCGTAGCCGGACTTCTCTCCCGCGGTATTCATGTCGTGATATCCCTCAAACCGAAAAAAGCCCACATGCACGACCTGCTGTCCCGCAGCGGACGGCATCCCGGCCGCAAGCGCCGGCGGGCAGAGGCAGGCAACGGCAAAAAGCAGCGCAAAAAGCCAGGAGACAAGGCGCCGGATCGCGCCTCCCCCGGTATTTCCTACACTGCCCTGAATGCCGTTCAAACGGCTCGCCGCCTTTCCTTACTCAGTGATTCCACTCGGCCAGAAGTCTTGCCTTTTCCTCCACCGTGTTATTGCTCATATCCGCATATTGGATATTCTGCGGATAATTCTCCAGCGAAAAGGTCCTGTCCCTATAAATGGTTTCCGGCATATAACGCTCGCAGTTTTCGCAATTGAAGGTGTTGACGAGAAAATCGAAAACGTCCTGCACGGACTTGCGCGTCTCCTTGCCCTTTATGATGCCCTGTCCATAAACGGCGTAGGGCGCGCCCTCTTCAAAAAAGACGATTTTCAGCGGCGCGCCCTCGTTGAGCTTGGCGACGGCGGTGGCCGTCGTTCCCAAACCGACGGCGGCTTTGCCTTCCGCAACGGCGTTCAGCGGTCCGGAGCCGGATTCGGTATATTGCAGGATATTGTCGGTGAGCTTGTCAAAATAGTCCAGGGTCTTCTCTTCGCCCCAGGCGTTGACAAGAGATTTGTAAAATATATAGCCCGTGCTGGAGGCCTTGGGGTCCGGCATGGAGATCAGGCCCCGGTATTCCGGCTTGAGCAGATCTTCATAAGACGTCGGCTCGTCGAGGCCGAGATCTGCGAGAAGCTGCGTGTTGATGATAATGGCGCCGCTGCCGCGCTCCTGCGGCAGAAAATCGTCGCTGATAATCAGGTTCTCATCATAAATGGACTGGTCATAGGAAGAGAGGTTGGCAAGATAGCCTTTTTCATCCAACTGCTGGAGGTAACTGTATCCCAGGCTGTGGGTGATATCGCAATCGGTATCGGTTCCCTCCTCCAAAAGCTTGGCAATGTGATCGCCGGTGGAAAAAAACACGATGTTCACATCATAGTTCGGAAACGTCTCGTCCAGGCGTTTGCTCAGGTACTCGATCCGGTAATCCTCAATGCTGGTATAGATTGTCACCGTTTCTTTTGCGGCAGCGCCGGAAGATGAACAGCCGTTCAACAGAAGACAGCCGACTGCAGCGCAGAGACAGGCTGCAATGATCTTCCATAACTTGTACTTTTTCATTGCCATGCCTCCCACACTCGTTGAAATCAACAGGACAGAAGACAACATGCTGCTTCCAATTATTCCAAATTATATTACTAAAAATCGATTTATTCAACCAAAATCGAAAAAATTGATAGATGCTGTCTCTTCAAAAGCACTTTTTCTCTGTTTGTTCGGGACGATTTCGCAGATCGCCATCCTCATATTGATGCGAACATATCATTCTTGGGGGATGTGCAGCCGTTCGCTGCGGCGGCGGCAAGACGCGCGGGGTTCTGCTCGGCGTCCAGCAGCCGCGTGCCCGGCTTCACGCTCCGACAGTTCCGTTATCCGTCCGTTTCACGCTTTCCGGTCTCGCTTCCCACGGTGCCGGGCGACGGGATTATGCGCTTTTTCAGGCCGGCATCTCTTTCATTTTTTCGGGGATGGCACATTTCGAGTACGCATGGTATACTTATAAAAGTTTTATCAAAGGAGTCGGTCTTCATGCTGAAAAACAGCAGCCCGTTCATTCTGAAGCTCAATACCGTTGTTCTTTACATTGCAGCCTTTGCAATTTTGGGCGCATTGATCTTTTTTTACGTCCGCAATCGGCTGCGGATCAGGCAAATGAAAGCAACCGGCGATCCCGGGGCGTTCGGTAAAATGAGCCGAAGCGTCAAGCTCAGCCTCTGGCATATTCTGTGCGAACGGTATCCCGGACTGAGTGATATGATTAAGTGGCTGGATACGCAGCTTCTCCAGTGCCGGAAAGCGGAGTCTCTGGAGCTTCTTCTTGAACAAGAGTGGTGCTGTGAGGATTGCTCGTCATTCGCCGCGGCCCCCGTCCGCTGCCGGCCCTGCCGACTGACGTTCAAACAGGAAGAGGAAACGGCAAAGGTGTTCGAACAGTTTGCCTTTCGGGACAACCAGTATCTCAAAGAAGAGGAGGCCCAGCTTCTCGGCTGGATGATGATGGAGGAAGTTCGCCGACTGCTGCCGTTTCGGTCTTATCATATGAAGACCAGTCGGGTCACGCGCCATTATCGGGTGGATAACGGGGTTCCCGTCGCGTGGAAGGACAGTACCGTTAGTATGGAAAACTACAATATTTCTGTATTCCGACATTAATTTCCATATTTCTGATATTTTTTAATAAAGTGGACAAAGTTTTCCTCCAAACTTTGTCCACTTTGCTATTTTAATAAAAATTTAGCGTGTCGAACATTGCATATATATACAATATGTGCTACGGTATTTATAACATCTTTACTATTGTGAGGAAATATTTGAAGAGAAAAGAGAGAAACAAGTATGAAGAGAACCCTTGCTCTGTTGCTTTCCGCCCTGATGGTGCTCGGTGCGCTTGCCGGGTGCAGCGGCAGCGGGAGCAGCGGAAAAGACAGTCTCTGGCTCAACACAGTGCTGACCGCCGACCCCGCCACGCTGGACGTTCAGAAGACCTCCAGCGACTATGATGTGCCGATGAACATTTACGACTGCCTGGTCCAGTGCGTCACCGAAAACGGTGAGCCCGTCCTCAAGCCGGGCCTTGCCAAGTCCTGGGACGTCAGCGATGACGGTCTTGTATACACCTTCCATCTTCAGGAAAATGTCAAGTTCCACAACGGCGAAGTGTTCGAAGCCGACGACGTCAAGTACACCATCGAGCGAATGATGAACCCGGCCAACGAGTGCGTGAACACCTGGTTCTACGACATGATCGACGGAGCGCTTGATATGTGGGAAGGCAAAGCCGATTCCATCAGCGGCGTGACCGTCATTGACGAGCATACCGTGGAGATCCGTCTGAGCTATGCGTTCGGCGGCTTTATTTCCAGTTTGTCCGCCATCCCCTGCGCGATCTATAACCGGGAAGCCTGCGAGGCCGCCGGAGATCAGTTCGGCGTCGACCCGAAGCTGACGGTCGGCACCGGCCCGTTCCGCGTCACGGAATGGACGCTCAACGACAAGATCGTTCTGGAAACCAACAAGGATTACTGGCAGGGCGCCTCTTCCCTGGCAGGCGTCGTATACAAGAACATTCCGGACGAGGAGACCCAGCGCATGGAGTTTGAGGCCGGCAATGTCGATATCTTCGCCGCCTCCAACGCCATTTCTCAGGTTCAGTACTTTCTTGACAGCGACAAGTGGAGCGATTGCGTCCACGCTGTGCGTGAAGCGGGCTCCTACTTCTATCTGCCGAACATGGGCGAAGCGCCCTATAACGACATCAATGTCCGCAAGGCCATCGCTTACGCCATCGACAAGCAGTCCCTGCTCGACAACATCTATGAAGGCTTCGGATATGTCTCCAACGGCATGCTGGTCGAAGGCATCCTCGGATACAACCCGGATCTGAAAGCATACCCCTTTGATCAGGAGAAGGCCAAGGAATGCCTGGCCGCCGCCGGCTACGCGCCCGGTCAGCTGCATATCACCTTTATGATGGATATGGGCACCGGCACCGAATACAAGATGAACATTGCCATTCAGGCCATGCTGAAAGAAGTCGGCATCGAGCTTGAAATCCAGCAGGTCGACGATGCCACCTATTATCAAAATCGCCTTGATGGCACCATCCCGATGGAGCGCAACTGCTTTTGGGTGGATTACAACGATCCGGACAACGTCCTCTACAACTTTTTCTCCCGCCGCGCGCAGGACAGCAACTCCGTCAACATCGAGGACGAATATGTCTTTGATACGCTGGAGAGCGCCCGCCGCGAGACCGATCAGGAAAAGCGCATTGCCATGTATCAGGAACTCGAAAAGTATCTGGTGGAAAACGTCTACTTTATCCCCATCTTCCAGCCGCAGCTGACAGTCATCACACAACCCAACATCAAGAATTACGTGGCTGCGTGGAATGGCTGGACTTCTCAGTGCTACTACGGTATTGACAAGGTAGCCGAGTAAGTCCTCCTCCCGTAATCAAAAATTGCGGGCATCGCATAAATGCCCGCAATTTTCTCGCTTATATTGTTGATAAGGTGGTCCGTAGCATGTTTTCATACATTGTCAAACGAGTTCTGACCGCGATCCCCATTTTGCTGGGGATCGTTCTTCTGATCTTTCTCATGCTGCAGGTCGTTCCCGGCAACCCTGTTGTAGTCATGATGAAAGAAAAAGCGAACCCTGCTGTCATTGCCAACCTGACCGAACGCATGCATCTGAACGATCCGTGGTATATCCGTTTCGGACGCTATGTATGGGATGCAATGCACGGTGACTTCGGCATTTCCTATAAAATGAAAAACAGAGAAGTGTCCAAAATGATCATGGACGCTTTTCCAAACACCGTGAAGCTGACCATCGCCGCGCTGGTTGTCGCATGGGCAATAGGCATCCCTGCCGGCATCATCTCGGCGGTCAAGCGCGGCAGCATTCTGGATAACGTGGTGATGACATTCTCCTTGTGCGGCATTTCCATGCCGACCTTCTGGGTCGCCATGCTGTTTCAATATGTCTTCGCGCACAAGCTGGGATGGCTTCCGGTCTCGGGCTTCAGCGGGTTTCAGTACCTCATACTTCCCGCGTTCGTACTCGGGTGGAGCTATTCCGGTTCCATCGCCCGCATGACGCGCACCAATTTGCTGGAGGCTATGCACAACGACTACATCCGCACCGCGCGTGCCAAAGGTCTCAAGGAAAGCAGCGTCATCAGCCGCCACGCACTCAAGAACTCCATGATGCCGGTCGTCACCATGATGGCCATGCAGGTGGCCGGCATGCTGTCCGGCGCCGTTATGACCGAGACGATCTTCGGCATCCCCGGCCTCGGACGCATCACGGTGGACGCCATTAAGAACAGGGATATGCCTTTGCTTCAGGGATCGACCATCTTCGCGGCAGCCCTGATCATTCTGGGCAATCTCGTGGCGGACATTGCCTATTCGTTCCTGGATCCGCGGATCCGCGTGAGTTGAGGGGTGAACAATCATGACAGAAGATAAGAACAAAGATTTTTCTCAGCTCAAGGATACCGATCCCATCATTTCCTATGAGCAGGAGGAGAGTGCGGAGTTAACTGAGCTGAACAGCACCTGGGACAATATTGTCAATACCTTCCGGCACAACCATCTGGCGCTAATCGGTGTGGTCATCATCATTCTGATTATTCTGGCAGCCGTTCTGGCCCCGGTCATCTCCGCCTACGATCCGTATGTGCAGGACCTCGAAAACAAGCTTGCCAAGCCTTCCGCAGCGCATCTGCTTGGAACGGATGCGTTCGGCCGTGACATGCTGACTCGCCTTTTTTACGGCGCAAGAAACTCTCTGGTCATCGGTCTGATCCCCAGCATCATTGCAATCGTCATTGGCACCGTCATGGGCCTGATGGCGGGCTATCTGGGAAAAACCGCCGACTTCATCATCATGCGCATCGCAGATATCTGCCTCTCCTTTCCGTCTCTGCTGCTGGCCATGGTCATCATGTATACGCTGGGTGCCAGTCTGCTGAACCTCTTTATCGCGCTGAGCATCATCAACTGGGGCATGACGGCCCGTACGGTCCGCGCCGAGACGCTGCAGCTGCGCGAAAAAGAGTTCGTGGAAGCCGCCCGATCCTGCGGCGTCAAGCGCAGTACGATCATGTTCCGGCATATTCTCCCCAACTGTATTCCCTCCCTGATCGTCATCTTTACCCTGGACATCCCCAGCGCCATCATGGAAGAGGCAAGCCTGTCCTTCCTTGGCGTGGGCGCGCAGCCGCCCGAGGCAAGCTGGGGCCTGATGGTCAGTGAGAATAAAGACCAGTTGACGCGCGCGCCATGGGTGGCGCTCATCCCCGGTTTTGCCATCATGCTGCTCGTTCTGGCCTTTAACTTTGTTGGCGACGGGATGCGCGATGCACTCGACCCGACACTGAAGGAATAGAGGGAACACACGATGGAACAACATACAGATTTGCTGGAAATCCGTGGTCTGAAAACGCATTTTTTCACTAAGCAAGGAGAAGTGCCCGCCGTGGACGGCGTGGATATTGCAATTCCCCAAAAAAGCATCGTGGGGCTGGTGGGCGAATCCGGCTGCGGGAAAAGCGTGACCGCCATGTCCATCATGCACCTTGTGCAGCATCCCGGCAGAATCGTGGCGGGACAGGTGCTGTTCAACGGGGATGATCTGGCAGTCAAGAGCATCCGGGAGATGAACAAGATCCGCGGCAAGGACATCTCCATGATTTTTCAGGAGCCGATGACCTCTCTCAACCCCGTTTATACCATCGGCAGGCAGGTCAGCGAAGCCATTCTTCTGCATCAGAACGTCTCCAAGGCCGAGGCAAAGGAACGCACGATTGAGATTTTCCGCAAGGTCGGCATTCCGGAGCCGGAAAAGAGATACAGCTCATATCCGCATCAGTTGTCCGGCGGTCTGCGCCAGCGTGTCATGATCGGCATGGCGATGGTATGCAACCCGCAGCTGATGATTGCCGACGAACCCACAACCGCGCTCGACGTCACGATCGAGGCGCAGATTTTGCACCTTATGCGTCAGCTGCAGTCGGAACAGGGCACGTCCATTCTGATGATCACGCACAACCTGGGTGTCGTAGCTGAGTTGTGCGACGAGGTGTATGTCATGTACGCCGGCAAGGTCATGGAGCACGCTGATGTCAACGAGTTGTTCGCGCATCCGCAGCACCCCTATACATTCGGGCTTCTCAACTCCATCCCCGACACCTCCGGCACAAAAAGCAGGCTTTACACCATCCGCGGTATGGTCCCGAACCTGCTCAAGCTGCCGAAAGGCTGCCGGTTCTGCCCGAGATGCGAAAAGGCCATGAAGATCTGCACCATGCAGGAACCGGAACTTCAGGACCTGGGCAACGGGCATCAGGCACGCTGCTTCCTCTTTGACAAGGAGGTCATGGGAAAATGAGCGACAAAAAACTGGTTGAAGTCCGCAACCTTGTAAAAGAGTTCAAGGTATCCTCCAGCATGTGGAAGAAGAGTACAAGCGTGGTCCACGCTGTAAGCGACGTCACGTTTGATATTTATCAGGGCGAAACGCTGGCTCTGGTAGGCGAATCCGGGTGCGGAAAATCAACGCTCGGACGTCTGATCCTCAACCTGATCGAGCCGACCGCTGGCTCTGTCACCTTTGATGGACAGAACATGCAGAAGCTCAAGCCGGAGGATCTGCGTCAGCTGCGCAGACAGATGCAGCTGATCTTTCAGGATCCGTATGCCTCGCTCAACCCGCGCTGGTCCATCCGCGACATCGTCGCAGAGCCGCTGGAAACATTCCATGTCTACAAGACCAAAGCAGAAACAACCAAGCGCGTCGAAGAACTGCTCAAGACATGCGGCATTCGGCCCGAGTTTATCAATCGCTATCCTCACCAGTTTTCCGGCGGGCAGCGGCAGCGCGTCGGGATCGCACGCGCGCTTGCGCTGAATCCGCGGCTGATCGTCTGCGACGAGCCGGTCTCTGCCCTTGATGTTTCCATTCAGGCACAGGTGCTCAACCTTCTGGGCGACCTGCAGCAGGAAATGGATCTTACCTATTTGTTCATCTCTCACGACCTGAGCGTTGTGCGCTATCTTTCCGACCGTGTGTGCGTCATGTTTCTCGGAAAGATCTGCGAGATCGGGACTACGAAAGATGTCTATGAGAGCCCATTGCATCCATACACCCGGTTTCTGCTGGAGGCGGTACCCAAGCCAGACCCCACAAAGCGAAAAGAGGACAAAGACATGCTGATTGGAGAAATACCCAGTCCCGTCAATCCCCCTTCCGGCTGTCGTTTTCATACACGGTGTCCTTTCGCCACAGAGCAGTGCTCAAAAGAGGAGCCGGTTCTGCATGAGGTATCCGCAGGAAGAATGGCCGCCTGTCACTTGGTCAAATAGGCTTCACCCCAACAACAGGAGCCGCCGCAGTCCCCCATCGGACGCGGCGGCTCCTGTTGTTTCGGCATCCCCTGCGGGCTACGGAGCGGACTTCAGACCGCAAAACCGCGGCAATTGAAAGCATCGAAGCGGCAGTCGGCTCCCACTGACCGATTTGTTTCCCACACAGGCGCCGCCACGCCGCCGCCGGTCTTGCTTCAGCAAACAAGGCGCGCCATGTTCGGAAGCGCAGCCGCGTCCGCCCGCAGACGGTTGACAGGGATATCCGTGCATTTTATAATGGAAATGATCCAAAATGGAATTATTCCGAAATAGATTGATTTGTAAGCGCGCGGCGATCAGGAGGATTGAAAGACAAGCCATGAACGTGAAAACCTTCTTTGTCTTGCACAATTTCAGCAGGTATTACGGCTTAAGGCGGGCTTCGCCGGAATTGAGCCTGAGCACCTCGGACGGACGCATCTGCGTCTTTTTGCTGTTTCATCCCGGCGTGCTGCAAAGCAGCATTGCCGCCACGCTGCTGATCGATCCCTCCACGGTCGGAAAGGCGCTCCTGCGGCTTGAACACAGCGGCTTGATCAAGCGAAGCATCTATCCGCAGAACCGGCGCGAACGCATCGTGGAGCTGACGAAAAAAGGAAAACTGCAGTACGCTGAACTGACGGATATCCAGCGGGAATGGACGGAAAAAGTGTCCGCTTACCTCACGGAAGAAGAAAACGAAGAGTTCGACCAGCTGTGCGGGAAGCTTGCCGCCGGGGCGGAAGAAATATACAAAGCGGTACAGTCATAACCGCTGCCCCCGCCGGGCATTGAGGAGGATACCGGAATGGAGATCAACGAGCGCGATCTCACGCTGCTTGAGCAGACGAACCCCGGAGCTTTTACAATAAGCAAAGTCACGCCGAACGGCATTGAAATGCTGTATGCCTCGCCCGAGGCCGCGAGAGTCGTCGGCATGGAGCAGGATGAATACCTGTCGTCCTCCGTCGCCGATACGCTCAGCGCGGTGCTGGATGAGGACAGGGCGGCCCTTGCCGCAGCTCTCAGCGAGAGTTTCCGCAGCGGCAGCGACGTCGACGCCGCTTACCGCGTCGTCAACAGGCGGAAGGGTCCGGTCTGGATTCGCGCGAAGGGCCGCATCATCGGGACGATGAACGGCGTGCCCATTCTCTACGCCGTTCTTGCCGGCAGCCCGGAAAGCGATCTGCTGGCGGAAAAAAACAGCGAACTCCAGCGGATTGTGGACAACATCCCTGTGGCTACCCTTATTTACAAAAAGCAGAACGGCAGCGTCAGCGTGATCTATACGAACGCATACTACCGCTCGCTGCCCTTTGCTTCCGAAATGCAGCTGATGACGCTGGATGAATCGGGCCTGCTGGATCTGATCCATCCCGAAGACAGAGATTCGGCAAGGGCGTTCTTTTCCGCTCTTTTCTGCAGCGGGAAGCCCGGAGAAATCAATTACCGTTCGCGGGCCGGAAAAGACCCCGCATACCGCTGGTATCATCTGAGCGGCAAACCCGTACCTCAAGAGGACGGCAGCGTCCTCGCCTATGTGGTGTTCACCGACATCAACGCCGAAAAGGAAGCCGAGCTGAGCGCACTGAAAAGCCAGCACATGTACCGTTTGATGGCGGAACAGGCAAAGCAGATCATTTTTGAATACGATCAGGAGCACCGGCGGATCCTTTATCAGATGGACAGCGATTACACGCGCGCCGTCTGCGAGGCGCAGGGCATGCCGGCAGTCGTCGAAAACGTGCCGGAATCGCTTGTTTCCCTGGTGGACGAGCCCTATCGCAGGCAATTCATGTCCCTGTTTGAGCCGATCAGAGACGGAGCGCCGAAGCCGGCCGTTGAGTACAGCACCGTCGTAAACGGGCAGACGCACTGGTGGCGCATCACTTCGACCCCTGTCACCAACGGCGAGGGCCGGGTCGTGACGGTTTACTGCTCCGCACAGGACATCACGGAGATGAAGCGGGAGCAGCAGCGCTATCTGGATTTCTTTCAGAGTCTGGACAAGGCGTATCCGAATAATCTTGCCTCTTTCCATCTGAATCTCACGAAGAACATCTGCATCGACGGAAAAAGTCCGTTTGCCTCCGTGCTGAAGCAAAAGGAATCCGGGACGGTGGACGGCTACTTCAGCGAATTCTCCAAGCTGATCGCGGATGAGCACACGCTTGCCTGGTTCCGCCGGGAGTTTACCCGCGAGGCGCTGATCCGGCGCTTCCGGGAGGGCGAGACAACGGTCTCGTTCTCCTATTCGAGCAGATTCAGGGACGGTCTGCGCTGGCGGCAGGGCATCCTGGTGATGCATCAAAATCCTCACACGGAGGATGTTGAGGCTGTAACCTATGCAATAGATATTGACAGGCAGAAACGCGGCGAGATGATCCTGCGGCTCATGTCGAGCGAGGGCAGCGATTACATCGGCTTCATCGACGTTGCTTCCGAAACGTTTGTCATGCACAGCGGGAACTGGAACTGTACCGGCCTTGAAAGCGGACAGCGAGCGCCGTACCGCGTCTGCCTTGAAAGGCTTGCCGACGGATACTGCGCCGGCGCGGACGGCGCGTTGAAGCTCAGAGCGCAGGCGTCGCTGAACGCGATCACGGCGGTTCTGGGAAAAGAGAAGAAATACAGCCTCCTGTACGACTTTGCGGAGGGCATCGAGCAGCCGCTCAAAAAACAGGTGCTGTTCCAGTGGTTCGATGAAGGGAAAAGCGAAATTCTCGTGGTCCAGTCTGACGTCACCAGCGTCTGGAACGGAGAGCAGGAGCGGCTGCGCCGCCTGGAAGAAGCGGCCGTGCTGAAGGACACGGTGATGAACGTCCCCGTTGGTATCATGGTGATCTCCGCAGCGAAGGGGAAAAAGCTCTCGCTGGTCACCGGGAACGACCGCATCCGTCAGCTTCTGGGCGAGGGCTATCCGAACGACAGCCTGTTTTTCCTGCATGTCCACCCGGACGACATGGAAGCCGTGCGGACAGCCGTCGATAACGGCTATGCTTCCCATCTGCCGTTCACCGTCGACTACCGGTACTTCCCCAGGCTCGGCGGCAGCTTCTGCTGGCACCGCCTGATGGTAAACGAGGCCGAAGAGAAGAACGGGAAACTGCTGGTGTACTGCTGCCTGCAGGACATCACGGAGGAAAAGGCCGCGGAGGAATCCCGCGCCGAGGCCCAGCGGCTGGAAGTGCAAAAATATGAGACGCAGCGCAACGTGCTGGCTTCGGCAAATCCCAGCTTCGCCGCAAGTTTTCATCTGAACCTCACAAAGGACCGCTGCACCAACATGGTGGTGCAGGACGAGGCGTACTCCGCACTGAAAACGCTTGCAGAATCCGGGACAGCGGCAGGCCTGTTTGAAGCGACGGCGAAAACCATCCCCGATCCGGTCATCGCCGAACAGGTAAGACGCACGTTCAGCTGCGAAAATCTGCTCCTGCTGTTTGAAAAAGGCGAAAGCAAGGTCTCCATGGAATATCCGTGCCGCTCCGCGCGCGGCGGCGTGCGCTGGGTTCTCGGCTCGGTCAACATGGTGCGCAACCCCGAAACGGGCGATGTGGAGGGCATCACTTACGCCATCGACATCGACGACCAGAAGAAAAGCGAGCTGGTCACCAGCCGCATCGCCGCGCAGGAATTCGAGTTTATCGGCGTTCTGTATTTAAAAACCGAAGAAATCGAATTTGTCCGCAAGAAGGCGTACATCCAGTATCCCGAAATAGGCTGCAAAGTGCCCTATACCGCGCGCCGGCATTTCGTCCAGCAGAATTTTGTCAGCCCGCAGGAGGCGGAGTCCTATATGCGCGCGACGGATCTGGCGCGGATCAGGTCGGAGCTTACCGCGAGCGGATATTATACGCTGTCCTATCTTCAGACGGACAGCAAAGGCAGACGAACGTGCCAGCAGATGCGATACAGCTGGCTGGACGAAGCGCACCAGATCGCGCTGATCGTCCAGGCCGACGTGACGGCCTCTTATGAGCATGAGGAAAAGCAGATCGCGGATATTCAGAGCGCGCTGATGGAGACGGAAAAGGCCTGCTCGGCGAAATCGGACTTTGTGTCGCGCATCAGCCACGACATCCGCACGCCGATCGGGGCCATCACCAACATCACCGCTTTCGCGCTGGAGGACATCGACAGTCCGGAGAAGCTGAAGGACGATCTGCGGAAAATTCAGGCCTCAAACGAGTATCTTCTGTCCCTCGTCAACGACGTGCTGGACATTTCCAAGATCGACAGCGGCAAGATTGAGCTGCACCCGGAGCCGTATCTCTACACAGACTTTGTTTCGAGCATACAAAATATGTTCGAGCCGCTGTGCAAAAGCCGGGAGCTCCGGTTCCTCATCGACCAGAAACCCGTCATCCCCTACATTTTTATCGACCATGTCCGCCTGAACCAGATTATGATGAATCTGATCTCCAACGCAGTGAAGTACACGCCCCGCGGCGGGACCGTCACCGTTTCGGCGGCCGGCAAACGGCGGCCGGACGGACAGTGCGACTGCGTCCTGACTGTCACGGACACCGGCATCGGCATGAGCCGCGATTTTCAGAAAACGATGTTCGAGCCATTTACTCAGGAGGAGACCAATCCCGGGCGCGACAGATTCGTGCAGGGCACAGGTCTGGGGCTTTCACTCGTAAAGAAGCTGACCGATCTCATGGGCGGGACAATCTCCGTTCAAAGCGAGCTTGGCCGCGGAACGAAGATCACCATCTCGTTTACTGCGGCCGAGGCGGGAATCGGCTCTGCTCCCGGGGACAAGCCGCGCGGAGCCATGGCTGAGCCGGCGGAAAAAAAGCTGAACGGCACGGTGCTTTTGGCCGAAGACAACGAGATCAATACGGAAATCGCAAAACGGATTCTTGAAAGCCTCGGGCTCAGCGTCGTCCACGCCGAAAACGGCGCGCGCGCAGTCGAGCTGTTCTCAACGTCCGCTGCCGGCGAGTATCGCGCCGTTCTCATGGATATCCAGATGCCGGTCATGAACGGCTACGATGCGACGAGGGCCATCCGGGAGATGAACCGGCCGGACGCGAAAAGCGTCCCGATCATCGCCATGACGGCAGACGCGTTCACGGCCGCCGTGGAGCACAGCAAAGCCGTCGGCATGACCGGCTACGTCACGAAGCCCCTTGACGTTCACCGGCTGCGGGACGCTATTGCACAAAGCTGACAACGTCTTAAAAACCGGGCCGACATCAGAAAAGCGGCCTAAATGCTGATCTTTCTAGGCGCGGTGGAGCCTTGCTCTGCCTCGCCCGTTTCCATGACAGATCGCGCGCCGATCCCCCGCCCAGCGGCATAAAAACCCCGGAGCCTTGCGGTTCCGGGGCTTTCTGTATCCTGATTTCGGCGCCGTTTCTCTGTGCCGCCTATTTGCCGAGCCAGCGCCAAAGGAAGGTCACCATGTGCGCCCGGGTGCAGGGAGCGGCGGGAGAAAAGGTCGTACTGCCGGCACCCTGCGCGATCTTTTGCGCGGCGGCCCACGCGACCGCGCCCTGATAATAGGTCCCAGCGGCTACGTCCGCAAACGGATTTGCCGCGGCCGGCGCGGGCCGGGCAGCCGCGCGGTGGAGAAAGGTCACCGCCTGTGCGCGGGTGACGGCGTCGTCCGGTGCGAAGGCCGTGTCGTTTACGCCCAGGGTGATGCCTTTTTCTGTCGCCCAGAGGACGGCCTTGTAATACCAGGCGCCCGCGTTCACATCCGCGAACGGACAGACGGTTTCGGTCGGCTCCGGCGAACCCATGGCCCGCCACAGGAAGGTCACGGCCTGTGCCCGGGTGCAGACGCCGGCGGGCGCGAAAGCTGTCGCCGACATGCCGTCGGCAACGCTCTTTCCGACCGCCCAGAGGACGGCGTCGTAGTAATACGCCCCGCCCGGCACGTCGGAAAATGGGAAACTGCCGATGACATACTGACTTAAGTGCGCCGTTATAAACACGACCATGCCGGAAGCGGGGTCGTATTTTCCGTTCATGGGCGTCAGGCTGCCGTTATCCTCCAGATACCAGACGGCGATGCAATCCGGCCTCTCCCCGGCTTTGAGCGTATACGGCAGGGATACAGTGATGCTCCCGCCCGAAAAGTCATGAACCCTCACGCCATTTACAAGGACGCTGACATCCACGATCAGCGCATCCGCGGGCACGGCGTTCCGCTGCGTCTCGCCGAGCTTTTCATGCGCCACCGGTGCAACGGATACGACGACGGTACCGCCAGTGTCGGCCGCGCCGAGAGCCGCGCCGTCGAACGCGACGCTTCCGTTCCGGGTCCTGACCTCAAGGCCTCTGCCGCCTGCCGCTTTGGCGGCGGCATCGACGAGCCCGGCGGGGATTGCCGCCGCCGTGACGCCGTCAAGCCCGGAGACATCCACCTCGACGGCGCCGGCTTCCGCGGCCGGGGCGGAGACGATGTCCCTGAGCTGGCCGTCCGTCACATGGACGGAAGCGGTCCCGGCTGTGACGGTCGCGGATGCATCCACCTTGCCCGCGGCGCTGAACACCGGCACGGTCACTTCCGCGGCCGGGGCGGACGGCGCGGCTGCGGACGGTGCCGCGCCGCTTTGGATCACATAGGTGCCGCCCGCCGCCACGGGGAAGGAGATCTCCTTCTTCTCCGTGTCCAGCGCCGAGGCGATCACGCTGCCGCCGAAGCTGACATAGGCGGCGGCAAACTCGCAGTGGATGGTGAGCGTGGGCTTTTTGGCGGCCAGGACGGAGCTGTCCGCCACGGTGACGCGGATCTGACCGGCAGCGGAGCGGTCGATCGTGAGGGACGCGTTGAAGCCGTCGCCCGCGGCAAAGGCGGACGCGGACAGCAGCAGCGCGGCGCACAAAAGCGCGCAGATGAGCCGGAAAATCTTATTCATATCGTCTCACTCCTCACTTAAACGACCAGGTGCCGACGGTCTGCTCGCCGTCGTCAAGTACGTTGATCTCTTCGTCGGCAAGCGAGCCGCCGTATATGGGAAGGCTTGCCGCCTGACTGTTCAGAATGCTCACGGGCAGGCGCGCGTCCAGTACCAGCGGCGGCACGGAGGTCTCCCCGGAGCTGTACGGCGCGCTGCGCCGCGGGTTTGTATAGACGAAGGAACCGTCCGCACAGTCGATGGTCGGGGGGCAGTATTGGCAGCTGGAGGCCGATGTGCCCGAGCCGAAGTAATCGGCGTAGAAGTAGAAGCTGCTGTTATTGCAGTCCACGTCTACATCCGTCGTGTTGCCGATGAAATTGGAATTGGAAAAACGCAGCTCGAACGGCGTGAGGATCGCGTTCGTGGATTTGATCTGTATCGCCGTGCCGTTGCGGAGGAAGCTGTTGCCGGTGGAGACGCCGGTACCCATGTTTGCCTGCACTCTCCCATGATCGAAAACGATGCCCGTATTGTTGTCCGTAAAGGTACAGTTGGAATAAACGCACAGCGCGGCGTCGGCGCTGGAGGAATCGCAGGCGATGTCGTAGCCGGTGAACGAGCAGCCGATGATCGTGTTGACGCCACCGTGATAGAGTGCGTTTCCCTGATGCGTGGTTTTCGCCGTAAAGCTCACGCCGTCGAGGGCGGCGAGATTGACTTTGGTGAGGTCCATGCCGCCGGTCACGGCCGCGCCGCTGCCGATGATCTCCACGGACACGCCGTTGGAGAACTGCGGCCAGCTGTCGGGAAAATCGATGGTGCCGTCATAATGGTTGCCGTTCAGGTCGATCCGGAAATAGGTGCGCTGTCCCTCCTGCGGCGCGGCGTTGATGTCGCTGACAAGGTCGCCGGCAAGGAACGCATTCAGCGCGGTTACAGTGTCGCCTTCCGGCCTTGTATAGGTCTTGATCTCCACCTTTTCAAAGCAGCCCAGGGAGCTTACGTCGAAGGTCCCGCCGCCCACCGTCACATTGGCCCAGACGCGGGCGTAGCCGCAGCGGCCGGGCTTTGCGTAGACGGTGATTGCGGCCGGGATATTACCTGTCAGCTCCTGCGCGCCCGTGGGCGAGAGGGCCATGGCGTCGCGGTCGCCGGTGAGCGGCTCGATCCAGACGCGGTTTACCGTGATCTGCCCGGTAAGCGTGCGGTTCAAATGGAAGCTGGTCATATTGCCGCCCTCAGCCACCTCGGAGGCCGCAAGCACCTGCATGAAAGTAAAGGTCTTCCAGACGGCGGTTTCGTCGTTTCTGACGTCCCCGCCCGGGCCGAATACGCCCATGCCGGTGTCGATGTAGCAGCTGTCGTTGACGCTGCTCTCGTCATAATTCCCGAGGCCGACGCGATAGTCGCTGTTGTCAGCGGTGACGGTCCCGGCGAAGCCGTACGGGATCGTGACGGCCACATCGGCGTTGTAAACGCCCTCGTCCTGCGGCACCTTTGCCCGCAGGCCCACATTGGCGCCGAAATAGTTCAGCAGCGTGACCTTGACGTCATAGCGGCCGGTGGCGCCGCGCGCGGTCTTCTCCGCCGTCATGTAGCCGGCGGGCAGCGCGCTGCCGTCAAGTGTGCTCCATGTAATCTTGTCTGCCGTTGTCTCATCAAATCCGTCCTTGCTCATCAGCCAGAGGACGTTGCTGCCGCTGCCGGAGAAGGTGTAGTCGGTGACCAGCTTGTTGTCCGAGCGGCTTTGCGACGAGAAGTAGCCTATGCCCGGCAGCACAGAGGTCAGCGGCACGGTATAAGTATGCTCACTGACGGTATAGCTTATGGAGCCGCTGCCTGAGCCGGCGGCAGAAATATCGTACAGCCCGGCGGCAGCCGCGTTCGGCGTCAGCGTGAACGGGCCGGCGGCTGACGCGCCGGAGGTCACGGGCGCGTAGCCTGTGCCGTCGTAATAATACAGCGCGATGACGCGGCTATACCCCAGCGTCAGCGGCAGAGCGGTGTTTTGGTATGCGGGGCTGGCGGGGATTTCCGGCCCGCTGCCGCCCCAGTCCGGTTCCGCAAAGTAAAGCCCGGCGGGCTTGGGGCGGGCGTCCGTGAGGGCAATGTCGAAATAGCGTCCGCTCCAGCTCTGGCCGTTCGGCCCGCCGGCGGAGACCGCAAGACTGAGGTCCTGCTCGCCGTTGTAGCTGTCGCTGACGGTGATCGCCGCAAATTTGCCGCCGCTGTCAAGGCTGACAGTCGCAAAGCTGCCGCTGTTCTGCGTGACGCCGGTGAGCGTCCAGCCGGTGTTGGCGCAGAGGTAGAAGGTCCTGCTGCTGCCCGTCACGGTGAAGGAGGAGATGAAGTTCTCCGCGCTCGCCGCGTTTGCGGAGTAAAGGCCCACGTCCGGCAGCACGGCCGAAACATCGAGGGAATAGGTCGTACCGCCTGTCACGGCGCTGAGCGTGCCGCTGCAAACGGCATGATACTGAATGATCCAGCCCCGAAGCGTATCGTCATACCCGACAGTCACATCGCCGGCGGCGCCGCCGGTGCCGGGGGTATAGGTCAGCGCCGCGTCGGCTGCCATCGGCGTGCCGCTGGTATTGTCGGTATACAGCGCGACCACGCTGCTGTTGCCCGCCTGACCGCTCAAGCTGGTAGAATAATTTCCTTCCGGAGTCAACACGTTGTCGGCAATCTGTCCGCCGCGCCAATAGAGCTGATTTTCCGCCGCCAGCGCGCCCGCGGGCAGCAGGCCCGCCGCCAGGGCGAGCGCCAGCAGCCATGCAAACATGCGTTTTTTCACAAACAGGCCTCCCCACATAATCTACGACCATTATAGGGTCGCGGCGGCCAAAAAACGATATGCCGGGAGCATACGGTTCCCGGCATATTTCGCATGTCCGCCTGCGGGAAAACCGGCGTCAGCCGCCGTTCCCGAACACCGCCCCGGAGCTGTCCACGCCGCGCGTGCTGCGGTTTTCGATGTCCGTGCCGTTGTTGCGGAACACGCAGCCGTTCAGCAGCAGCGTCTCGCCCTTCGGCAGGCTCTCCAGCAGCAGGGCGGTGCCGTTGCCGTCAAACGTGTTGCCGTCGAAATCCGGGCTGTCGAAGTGGACGGTGACCGTGTTGAAGTCCATGGCGACGGCGTTGCCGCGGAACACGCAGTCCGTCGGGTGCACAAAGGCCCCGTTGTGCACCATGACCGCGGTGTCGAAGCCCTCAAAGGCGCAGTTTTTCATTTCCACCGCCGCCGTGGCGTCCAGTCCCACGCCGCCGCTGCCCCTGAGCGAGAGGTTGCTCAGCTCCACAAAGCCCGGGTCCTCCGTGCTCACGGCGACTGTCCCGGTAAAGACCGTGGCGGGCGTGCCGTCCGCGTTTACGGCGCCGCAGACGTTGTAGGCGTGCCCCTTGATCTCCAGACCGCAGTCATAGGTCCCGGCAGGCAGATATACCTCTATAATGGCGTTTTTGTCGAGCTCCGTGTCGATCTTCTTCACCAGCGCGGTCAGCTCCGCCGCCGTGGCCATGGGCGTGTCCTCGGCCGTGAAGGTGATCGTCTGCTGCTCGCGCACATAAAGCGTCTGGTACAGCGCGAGGGTGTCGCCGTTCTTCATGTGCAGCGTCCACACCACCCGCTGGGTGCTGTCCGCGCCCAGCATGTGGATCTCGCCGGTGTAGGCCTGCTCCGGGAAGTCGTCATAGACGCCCCACGCCTGCACGTCCACGGTGTTCTCGCTGCCGGAGAGCGTTTCCAGCGTCAGCTCCGCGGACGCCACCAGCGCGCGGAAGTCGTCCGTCACGATGTTCCCGTCCCCGTCCAGCACAAAGACGCGGGTGATGGTGTTGATCTCGCTTCCCGCCGGAAGCGAGACGTTTTTCTCGCTGTTCTTCGTGACGCCCGCGCGGTTGCCGTTGAAGCTGGCGATGACGGTATAGCCGGCATAGTCCGCCTGCGCCGTGCCGTTGCCGATCTGCGCGCCCCGGCCGTGCAGCAGCAGCGCCGCGGTCACGGCGCAGACGCACACCGCGAGCGCGAGCCACGGCCAGCGCCGCTTTTTGGCCTTTGGCGGCGGCGCCGCTTTTCTCTCGTTCAGGACGGCCATGCATGCGGGGCAAAAGGAAGCCGCGGCCGGCAAATCCGCGCCGCAGCGGGGACATTTTTTCGTTTCCATCTCTGCGCTCCTCACAGCTCCGGGAGCAGGTGCGGAATGTCCCGGTAGCGCTTGTTGGGGTCCATCATGGTGCAGCGGGAGACGACGCGGCCGAGGCGGCCGGCGGCCAGCCGCTTCGACGGATGCTCGCCGGTGAGCATGACGTTCAGCAGGACGCCGACCGCGTAGATGTCGGTGCGGCAGTCGGACTGGGCCAGCCCGAACTGCTCCGGCGCGGCGTAGCCGATGGTGCCCAGCACGCGGGTGTCGCCCGCGGCCTCGGGCTTGTTCATCCGCGCGGAATCAAAGTCGATCAGCACCGTGCGGTCGCCGGAGAGGATGATGTTTTCCGGCTTCACGTCCCGGTGCACCGCCGCCATGGAGTGCAGCACCCACAGCCCCGCGCACACGTCCCGCACGATCCGCCGCGTTTCGCCCTCCGTCAGGGGGCAGCCGCGCAGCAGCGCGTCCAGCGTGTCGCCGGTGATGTACTCCTCCAGCGTGATCACGCGGCCGCCGCGCTCCGCCGTCTCGAAAACCGCGGGGAGATTGGGGCTGGAGACCCCCATCAGGCGGCGGTAGACCTCGCCGCTGCCCGCATAGCGGCGGCAGATGACGCGCTGCCCGGTGCGTTTGTGGCGGAGCAGCTCCACGCTGCCCCGGGAATTTTCCTTGAGCGTCCGCTCGCGCTCAAAGCAGGCGTCGATCCGCCCGCACAGCCAGTCGTACAAATTGTGCTTCCCCCAATAACAAATGCCGCCGGCATCTTGCTTTGCCGCGGCCGAGACGATATAATCGTAATACATAAATTATAGCATATCCGTCCCGATCGGGAAAGGGGAAAATCATCTTGAAACGGGATACCGATGAGCTCCGGGCGGCGCTGATGCGCGCCGACAGCATCAGCGCGTACATGGCGGAAAACGAGGACTGCTTTGCGGACGAGCGCGTCACGCAGCTGATCGCGGACGCCTTCCGGGGCAAGGGCCTGTCCAAGGCGGAGCTGGCGCGCCGCGCCGGATGCAGCACGGTCTATGTGCATCAGGTCTTCTCCGGGCGCAGATGCCCGTCGCGGGACAAGACGCTCTGCCTCTGCGTGGGCATGGGCGCCTCCATGGACGAGACGCAGCATCTGCTGAAGGCGGCGGGCTATGCCGCGCTCTATCCGGCGAGCCGGCGGGACAGCGTGATCATCTTCGGGCTGGCGCACGGCTACACGCTGGCGGAAATCGACGAGAAGCTCTACGCCTGCAAACTGGACACGCTGACCTGAGACGGGCCGCCTTTGACGGTTCCCGCCTGGCAAAGACCATTCTGTGTAAACCCCAAAAATGAAGCCGGCTGAATTGTTTCCATTGGCGCCTGTCCGGGACCGCGCGGCGGCGCGGCCCGATTTCTCATTTACAAGCAGGGCGGCGCGGCGTATACTGTGACCATCCGAAAAAATGAAACCGGAGGAAAGCGCATGCGCACAGAAAACAGAATGCCGGTCGTCTTTGCCGGCCACGGCTCCCCCATGAACGCCATCGGGGACAACCGGGCCCGGGACGGCTGGAAACAGACCGGGCGCGCGCTCGGCCGGCCGAAGGTCATCGTCGCGGTGTCAGCCCATTGGGGCACCGCGGGGGTCCGCGTGCGGCGCAGCGACCGCAATCCGCAGATCTACGACATGTACGGCTTCCCCGACGCCCTCTATCAGATCCGCTACGAGCCCGCCGGCTCCGCGGAATATGCCGACCGGGTACTGGCGCTGCTCGGCGGACAGGCCGCCGTCGGCAACGACTGGGGCATCGACCACGGCGTGTGGACGGTCCTGGCCGACCTGTTCCCGCAGGCCGACATTCCCGTGGTCATGGTCAGCACCGACCTGACGGCGGACGCCGCCGCGCAGTATGAGACCGGCCGGCGCCTCGCCCCGCTCCGGGACGAGGGGGCGCTGATCTTCGCCAGCGGCAACGTGGTGCACAATCTCCGGGCGGTGCAGTGGGACATGGCGGGCGGCTGCGGCTGGGCGGACCGGTTCGACGCCGCCGTCCGCGATGCCGTCGCCGCCGGCGATTTCGAAACGCCGGTCCGCTACAAGGCGCTGCCGGACGCCGACAGGGCCGTCCCCACCGCCGAGCACTACGCGCCGCTGCTCGTGGCCCTCGGCGCGGCGTCCGCGGACGACCGGGTCACCGTCTGGAACGATTACCGCGAGCTGGGCGCCATTTCCATGACCTCCTATCTGTTTGAAGCGGCAGAGGCGTAAGCGCCCGCGGCAGCAGAAAAGTCCCCGGAGCCGCACCGCGGCTCCGGGGACTTTTCTGCCCTTGCAGGGCGTCACATCTCGATCAGGCGCCGGTCGCGCTCCCGCGCCTGCAGGCGGTGGGAGATGGAGAGCACGGTCCGCCCCGCGGCGGCGCGCTCCAGCGCGTCCAGTACGCGGCGCTCGGTGTCGCTGTCGAGGTTGGCGGTGATCTCATCGAGCAGCAGCATCCGCGGCGAGGCGGCGACCGCCCGCGCGATGGAGAGCAGCTGCAGCTGTCCCTGCGAGAAGGCCGCCCGACCGATGGGCGTGTCGTAGCCCTGCTCCAGCGCCGCGATGCTCTCATGCAGGCCGACCAGCCGGGCCGCCTGCTCGGCCTCCGCCCGGCCGAGCGCCGGGTCAAAGAGCGTGATCTGGTCCGCGACCGTCCCCTCCGCCGGATGGAAGCTCTGCTCCACATAGCCGAACAGGCGGCGCTTGCAGGCGTCGGGGATGTCGGCGGCCTCGGCGCCGCCGACGGTGACCTGCCCCGCCTGCGGCCGGTAGAGGCCGAGCAGCAGCCGGAACACCGTGCTCTTGCCGGCGCCGGTGCGGCCGACGAAGGTGACCGCCTCGCCCCGCCGGACTGCGAAGCTCAGACCGCGCAGCACCTCCTCGCCGCCATCATAGGCAAAGCGCACCCGGTCGAAGCACACGGCCGGATCGGCGTCCTCCCGCGGCGGCGCGCCCTGGGGCAGCGCCCGCTCCGGCTCCGCCAGGAACTCGTCGATGCGTCGGACGCCCGCCACGGCGGACTGGATGTTCTGGATCTCCATGCCGATGCTCTCCAGCGGATCAAAGACCTTACCGACATAGGCGATGACCGCCACCGCCGTGCCGACGCTGATCCCGAAGAAGGTGCGCACCCCGCCGCCCATGGCGGCGCCGACCATCATCACCGAAATGACGGCGGCGCTGATAAACAGAACGATGGGCGAATAGAGCGAATCATAAACATTGGACTGATCGGTGGCGCGGTAGCTCTCGCCGATGTAGTCGTCATAGCGGCGCTCCATATAGGGCTCGCGCGCCAGCACATGGATCATGCGGATGTTGCGGATGGTCTCCGGCACATGGCTGTTGACCTTGCCGATGGCGGCGCGGTTGTCCAGCTGCGCCAGCAGCATCCGCTTCTGGAACAGGCGCGTCATCCAGAAGAGCAGCGGCGTCACCAGCAGCATCAGCAGGCCGAGGCCGAGGCTCTTGAGAAAGATCACGGTCAGGATGCTGACGACGCGGCAGGCGTCGGCGAACATGCTGACAATCCCGTTGGTGAACAGCGAGTCGACCGCATCGACGTCGTTGACGAAGCGCGAGGCGATCCGGCCGCTGTCATGGGCGGTGAAATAGCCGGCCGGCAGCCGCCGCAGCTTGGCGCACAGGGCGCTGCGCAGGCCGTGGGTCACCTTCTGGCCGAACACGGTGATCATCACGTTCTGCCCGGACTCCAGCACGCCGGAGAGGGCGATCAGGCCGAGATAGAGAAGCGCCAGCCGCAGCGGCACCCCCTGCCCCGCCGTCAGGCGGTTGACGGCGCGCTCCAGCACCAGCGGCGGGAACAGCGCCGCCGCCACCGAGAGCAGGATGACCAGCACCGTCAGCACGCTCGCCGCCGGCGCCGCCGCCATGACCCGGCGCAGCACCGCGCCGAGCGGTCCGTCACGCTTCATGGCGCCCGCCTCCTTCCTGCTGCTCGGCAAAGAGCTTCGCATAGGGCGGACATTCCCGCATCAGCGTTTCGTGGGCGGCAAAGACGCCCTGCCCGCCGTCCAGGTAAAGCACCCGGTCAAAAGCCGGGAACTGGTAGAGGCGATGGGAAAACAGCAGCACGACGCGGTTGCCGGCCATGGCGCGCAGGCGCGTCAGGATCTCCTGCTCGGTGGCGCGGTCCACCGCGGAAAACGGATCGTCCAGCACGAGGACGCGCCGGGCGTTGAACAGCGTCCGCGCCAGCGCGGCGCGCGCCTGCTGTCCGCCGGAGAGCCGCGTGCCGCCGCCGCCGATCTCGGTGTCGGCCCCCTGCGGCATCTGCCGCGCCTCCTCCTCCAGACAGACGGCCCGGAGCGCCGCGCCGACGTCGCCCGGCTCCCCGAGGCGGATGTTCTCCGCCAGAGTGCCATTCATCAGCTCCGGCTCATGGCCCATATAGGAGATCAGACCGCTGCGCTCCCGCGCGCTCAGCTCCCGCAGCTCGCGCCCGCAGACGCGGATGCTGCCGTCGTAGGGCACCTCGCCGATCAGAATTTTGCCGAGCGTCGATTTGCCGCAGGCGACCGGCCCGGTGACGCCGACGATCTCGCCCGGACGGACGGCAAAGCTCAAATCGCGCACCACGGGCGCGCTGCCCGGCCAGCCCGCGGTCACATGCGCAAAGACCAGCTCGCCGGGCAGGCGCGGATCGTCCGCCGGCACGGCATCGGCGGGCGCCGTGTAGCCCGTCATCAGCGGCTTGATGCGCGCCCAGGAGACCTGGGCCTTCTGAACGGCGTTGAAGAGCTTGGCGGCGTTGGAGGACTTGAGCGCCATCTTGGTGAAGCAGGAAAAGAAGGTCGTAAAGGCGGCGATGTCCCAGCTCCGCCAGCCGCTGCCCAGCACGTTCCGCGCCCCGAAATAGAGGATCAGCACCGCGCCGCAGGTGGAGATGATGTTGTAGAGCGGCTGCATGGTGTTCTCCCAGAGGTTGGCCGCCACCGCGCGCTTTTCATAGTCCGCGAGCCGCGTCTCATAGGCGGCGTCGCGGTTTTCCTCGCAGCCGCAGACCCGGTAGGTCAGGGCGTTGGCGATGCGGTCCATCGTCGTGCTGTTGAGCCGTCCGGCGCTCTTTTTATATTCCCCGTTGCTGCGCGCCACCCGGCCCCGCAGCCGCCCGGCGATCAGATAGGCGAACGGCGTGAAGGCGCAGGCCAGCAGCGCCAGGCGCGCGTCGTAGGAAAACAGCATCGCCAGATAGGCGACCAGTACCACGCCGGTGTCGAACACCTCGGTGGTGAACTTGCGCATTCCCTCGGCGCAGGCGTCGACGTCGGCGACCGCCTTGGTCATCACCGCCCCCAGGTTCTCCTTTTCCAGCTCGGCGCGGCTCATGTGCACGATGCGGTTGTAGAGCATGCGCCGCATGCGGCGGCTGGTGTCGTTGGCGAAGCGGCGCACGCTGAAGCGCTTGACCGCCCGCAGCGCCTGCACCAGCAGGATGACGCCGAGATAGAGCGCCGCCAGCGAGAGCATGTCCCGCAGCGTGCGGCGGCCCTTGATGATGTCGAACAGACACTGCGCCAGACGCCCCTCAAAATAGGGCCCGGCGATCATGCCGACGTTATAGAAGATGCCCGAGACCGTGACGACCGCCAGCGGCCCCGTCTCCCGGCGGAAATAATAGCCGATGCGATCCGGCTGCGGCGCCGCTTCAGCGTTCCGACGGCTCATGGCGCTCCGCCTCCTTCGCATACAGCCGGGCGAGATTGGGGAAGCCCGCCTTGCTCTCGCGCTTGGAGCGCTCATAGAGCAAATTGAGGATGCGGCAGAAGGCGGCGTCGTCCTCCGGCGACAGCCCCTCCTCCAGCCAGCCGTAACAGAGCGCCTCCACCGAGGCCTTGGAGTTTTTGAGCATGTCCGCCTTCTCCGTGGCGAACAGCAGCTGGCTGCGGCCGTCCTGCGGATTCGGGCGGCGCACCAGATAGCCCTTGGCCTCCAGGCTCGCCGCCCGGCGCGCCGCCGCGCCCTTGTCCAGCGTCAGCAGCTCCCGCAGCGCCGCCTGGGTGATGCCGGGGTTCTTGCGCACCGCATGGATAAAATCGTATTCCGCCGTGCCGACGCCCTCGACGCGGAGCATCCGCACCGTGAACTTGCTCACCTCGCGGGCGATCTTGGTGATCTGCCGTCTGGTCCCGTCCATGACACCGCTTCCCTTGCAAAAAAGATGTAGGTTCAACCATTTGGATGATACTGCATCTTTCTCCGTTTGTCAACAGCAAAGGGCCGCGCCGAGCGCGGCCCTTCCGGGTCAGACCGGCCCGGCCGGAAACAGCGTTTGCGGCCGGGCCGGAGGGGGCGATTCAGTTGTGGTGGAACACGCGCCGGTCGAGCGCGAACACCCGCGGGCTGAAGGTGCCGGCAGGCGTCTCCTGCAGCGTCTCGCGGTAGATCTCCATGCGGCTGTCGATCAGGTCGATGAAGGAGAGCAGCTCGCCCTCGGCGCAGACCGGGCGCAGCGCCGCGCCATAGTCCGGCTCGCCGTGGTGGGAGAGGATCAGATGCTGGAGCAGCGCCGCCTTCTCCTCCGGCGTGCCCAGCCGGGCGGCGGCGGCCGCGACCGCCTGGGCGCCCATCACGGAGTGGCCGAGCAGCTGGCCCTTCATGGAATAATCGGTCACCAGACCGAGCGCCGAGGTGGTGAACTCCTCGCACTTGGCGAGGTCGTGCAGCAGCGCGCCCGCCAGCAGCAGGCTGCGGTCGATCACGTCGGGATACTGCGCGGCCAGGAAGTCCGCCTCGCACACCATGCTCAGCGTGTGCATCAGCAGGCCGCCGAGAAAGCCGTGGTGCACGCTTTTGGCGGCCGGGATCAGGCGGAAGCGCGCCTCGTACTGCGCGAGCAGCGCCCGGCAGATCGCGGCGTAATCCGGGTCGGCGATCGAATCGAGCAGCTTCTGCAGCTCGGCCCAGCCCGCGTCCAGGTCGATCGGCGCCGCCGGCACCAGATCGCCCGGCGCATAGCGGTCGGCGGCGTCCGCCGTGCGGATGCGGCCGACGGTGAGCTGGCTGGCGCCGCGGAACTCCGTCACCGTGCCGTGCACCCAGACGACGCTGCCCGCGTCGCCCGGCCCGACCGGGCCGGCGTAGTCCCAGACCTTGCCCTCCATCGTGCCGCTGCGGTCGCCGAGCGTGACGGCGAGAAACGGCTTGCCGTTGGCGCCCTGGCGGGAATAGGCGCTCTGCAGGATATAAAATCCCTCGACCGCGTCCCCGACCTTCCATTCATTGATATGCATGGTGTTCCCCTTTTCCGGTTTTGTTCCCATTACGCAGGCGTCCCGGCAAAGCCGGGACGCCTGCACTGTTTATTCTTCCTGTTTGTCCGCGACCAGTCCGGTGCGGCGCGTGCGCAGAGCCGCGCGCTTTTTCTTCTCGGCGGCGTCCATCGCCGCGCCGATCATCATGCCGAAGCAGGTGCCGAGACACATGCCGAGCGCGGTGTTGGCGGTCGAAACGCCGAAGCACATCCCGACGCTCATGCCGAGGCACATATAGATCGCCAGCCAGCCCGAGGCCGGCTTTTCCTTTTCGAAGCGCGGGCCCTCGGCCCCGAGGCCGCACGCGCGGAAGCCGAGCTTCTGCAGCACCCGCTGCGAGATCTCGTTGTCCGCGGCGGTCTCCGCCTCGACCACATAGACGTTCTCCTGGACAAAGGCCCACTCGATCAGCGCCTGGCAGGCCTCGGTCGCATAGCCGCGGCAGCGGTGGCTCTCTTCGACCCCGTAGCCGATCTCGACCGCGCCGTCCGCCGGCGGGCCCTTGAAGCCGAGATCGCCGACCGGCACGCCGCTCGTCTTGAGCGCAATCTGCCAGGGCGCGTACCAGCGCCGCTCCTGCGGATGCTCGCGGCAGAGGGCCAGCATCTGCGCGTAGGCAGCGCGCAGGTCCGGCTCGTCCGCACGCTGCGCCAGCTCCGCCAGCTGCTCATCGCTCATCAGGCTCAGCTCCAGCCGGCCCGTTTTAACTTTCTTCATCATGCACCGCCTCTGCGATGACTTCATGTGCTCAGCAGCGATTGGTGTGACCGAACCGGTCTTTCATCCGCAGCTGGCCGCTCAGGATGCGCTTGCGCAGGCGCAGGTTCTTGGGCGTGACCTCGATCAGCTCGTCGTCGGCGATGAACTCGATGCAGGATTCCAGGCTCATCTGCCGCGGCGGCGTCAGGCGCAGCGCCTCGTCGCTCGCGGAGGAACGCATGTTGGTGACATGCTTGCGCTTGCAGACGTTGACGACGATGTCCTCGTCCTTCGGGCAGGAGCCGACGATCATGCCCTCATAGACCGGCGTGCCCGGCGTGATGAAGAGGGTGCCGCGCTCCTGGGCGTTGTAGAGCCCGTAGGTGACGGCCTCGCCGCTCTCAAAGGCGACCAGGCTGCCGGTGGTGCGGCCCATGATGTCGCCCTTGTAGGGGGCGTAGCCCTCAAAGACCGAGCTCATGATGCCCTCGCCGCGCGTGTCGGTCAGGAACTCGTTGCGATAGCCGAACAGGCCGCGGGCCGGGATCAGGTATTCCAGACGCATCCGGTCGCCCTGCGGGTTCATCTGCTGCAGCTCGCCCTTGCGGGCGCCCAGCTTCTCCATCACCGCGCCGACATAGTCGGCGGGCACGTCGCAGACAAAGCGCTCGATCGGCTCCTGCTTCTCGCCGTTGACGGTGTGATAGAGCACCTTCGGCGCGCCGACCATGAACTCATAGCCCTCGCGGCGCATCGTCTCGATCAGGATGGACAGATGCATCTCGCCGCGCCCGCAGACGCGGAAGCTCTCGGTGGTGTCGGTCTCGTTGACGCGCAGCGACACGTCCTTGAGCAGCTCGCGCATCAGGCGGTCACGCAGATGGCGGGAGGTGACGTACTTGCCCTCCTTGCCGGCGAAGGGGCTGTTGTTGACCGAGAAGGTCATCTCGACGGTCGGCTCGGAGATCTTGACAAAGGGGATCGGCTCCGGCCGGTTGGGATCGCAGATCGTGTCGCCGATCGTGATGTCGGCCACGCCGGAGACGCAGACGATGTCGCCGGCCACGGCCTCGTCGACGGGGTCGCGGTTGAGGCCGTCGATCTGATAGAGGTTGACGATCTTCGACTTATACATCGGGTGCGAGTTGTGATACTCGCAGATGACGACGTCCTGGTTCTTGCGGACGACGCCGCGCTCGACGCGGCCGATGCAGATGCGGCCGACGAAGTCGTTGTAGTCGATGGAGGAGACCAGCATCTGGGTCTCGCCCGCGGGATCGACATTGGGCGGGTCGATGTGCGCGAGGATGGCGTCGAACAGCGGGCGGAGGTTGACGTGCGGGCCCTCCGGCGAGAGGGACGCCGTGCCGTCGCGGCCGGAGCAGAACAGCACCGGGCTGTTGAGCTGGTCCTCGCTGGCGTTGAGGCTGATGAGCAGGTCGAGCACCTCGTCGATCACCTCGTCGATGCGGGCGTCGGGCCGGTCGATCTTGTTGATGACGACGATGACCTTGTGGCCGAGCTCAAGCGCCTTCTGCAGCACGAAGCGGGTCTGGGGCATCGGCCCCTCGGCCGCGTCGACCAGCAGCAGCACGCCGTTGACCATCTTGAGCACGCGCTCGACCTCGCCGCCGAAGTCGGCGTGGCCCGGCGTGTCGATGACGTTGATCTTGACGTCCTGATAGCGGATGGAGGTGTTCTTGGCCAGAATGGTGATGCCGCGTTCACGCTCCAGATCGTTGCTGTCCATCACGCGGTCGGCGACCACCTGATTGGCGCGGAAGATGCCGCTCTGCTTGAGCATCTCGTCCACCAGCGTGGTCTTGCCGTGGTCGACGTGCGCGACAATGGCAATATTGCGAAGATCATTGCGGATCATGTTTATCGCTCCCTAAAACCGAAATTTCAAACAATTTATTATACTTCTCCATTCTCCGCTTGTCAAATGACGGCCCGCCCTATTTTCGCCTTTTTTTAGCAAAATTTTTGTTTCTTTCGCCGGGAATCCATGGTATAATCGGGTTATCCTGATAAAGCGAGGAAACGCGATGCACAGTCCGATTTGAGCGCGGCGCCCGCCGCGGGACGGAACGATCCGCCCCGCTGTCTGTCGTACTCAAGATCGGAAAGGATTGTGAATCCCTGTGCGCATCAAACGGAATATCGTCCTCATGTGCTGCATCTCGCTGCTGCAGGGCATGGTGTTTTACGGGCCGATCGCCACCCTCTACCGGCAGGCGGCCGGCCTCGGCATCTTTCAGATCACCCTGATCGAAAGCATCTGCCTCGCGCTCAGCGTCGCGCTCGAGCTGCCCTGGGGGCTGGTCGCCGACCGCATCGGCTACCGCCGCACCATGCTGCTCTGCTGCCTGCTCTATTTTCTCTCCAAGCTCGTCTTCTGGCGCGCCGACCGCTTCTCGCTGTTCCTGCTCGAGCGCGTGATGCTCGCCGTCGTGATCTCCGGGCTGTCCGGCGTCGACGTCAGCGTGATCTGGCTCTCCTGCGAAGAACAGGACGCCCAGCGGATCTTCGGCCTGACCAACAGCCTCGGCACCGCCGGGCTGCTGCTGGCCGCCGGCTGCTATTCCCTGTTCATCGGCGGCAACTACCGCCTGGCCGGCCTGCTGACCTGCTGCAGCTACGGGCTGGCCGCGCTGCTGGCCTTCGGGCTGCGCGAGGTGCGGCCGCCCGCGCGGCGCCGGACCGGACAGCTCTCTGACTTTACAGCCCTTCTGCGCAGTACGCTGCGCGACCCCGCGCTGTGGATGCTGCTGCTCGGCGCCGCCCTGTTCGGCGAAACTCACCAGACCGTGACGGTCTTTCTCAACCAGCTCCAGTATGTCCGCGCCGGCATGAGCGACCGCCTGATCGGCGTCGTCTATGCGGCGGTGACGCTGGCCGGGCTGTGCGGCGGCCTTTCGGCCCGGCTGACCCGGGGCCCCGGACCGCGGCGCAGCGGCGCGCTGCTCTGCGGCGGCGGGGCGCTCGCCTGCCTGACGCTGGCGCTGACGCGCTCGCCCCTGCTCTCGGCCGCCGCCGTCGTGCTGCTGCGGGTCTGCTTCAGCCTGTTCCAGCCGCTCCAGACCGATCTCCAGAACCGCATGGTCCGCACCGGCGACCGGGCCACGGCGCTGAGCATCAACGCCGTGCTGGGCGACGGCGTCGCCATCCTGACCAACCTGTCCTTCGGCGCCGTCGCCGACCGCAGTCTCACCGCCGCTCTGCTCTGCGGCGCCGGCTTCTGCCTGGGCGCGCTGCTGCTCTGGCGCGCCGCCCTGCGCGGCCGGACATGCCGGCCGGACCCGCAAACCGAATAAAACATCAATACAGACGGAGGAGGCGGAACATCATCCATGAAGCTGACCGTTCTGATCGACAACTACGTTTCCACCGAGGGGCCGGACGTGCGCGGCGAGGCGGGCTTTTCCGCCCTGCTGGAGGACGGCGGCCTGCGCGTGCTGTTCGACACCGGGTATTCCGACCTGCTGCTCTTCAACGCCGGGCGGCTCGGGATCTCCCTCGACGGGCTGACCCACCTGGTCTTTTCCCACGGCCATCTCGACCACACCTACGGGTTCCCGCCGCTGGCGCGCGCCCACGACCTCGCCGCGGTGCGCGTGATCGCCCATCCGCGCCTCTGCGACCGGCGCTTTGACGAGGACGGGGACATCGGCACGCCCTTCACCCGTGCCGAGCTGGAGGCGCGCTGCCGCACCACCTTCAGCGCCTCGCCCGTCGCCCTCAGCGACCGGCTGCTCTACCTGGGCGCGATCCCGCGCGAAAACGACTTTGAGGCCCGCGAGCCCATCGGCCAAATCGCCTGCGGCGACGGCTACGAGCCGGACTTCATCCCCGACGACAGCGCCCTGGTTTACAGGCGGGACGACGGCCTGTTCATCATCACCGGCTGCTCGCACAGCGGCATCTGCAACATCCTGGAGCACGCCAAGCGGGTCTGCGGCGACAGGCGCATCGCCGGCGTGCTGGGCGGCTTTCACCTCTTTGCGCCGGGCGAGCGGCTCGACCGCACCGTCGCCTACCTGCGCGCCCAGAACATTCCCCTGTTCTATCCCTGCCACTGCGTCAGCCTGGCGGCCAAGATCGCCATGGGGGCCGTGCTGCCTGTCCGGGAGGTCGGCGCCGGCCTGACGCTGGAGCTGTAAAGCCAAGCTCCTTTCCAGACTGCAAGCGCGGGCCGGGATCATTCCCGGCCCGCGCTGTCTGCCAAAGGGCCCGCCGCGGCGGGTCCTTTTTTGTTTGTCCGGCCCGCCGCGGCCGCTCGGTTCAGCCGCGCCGCTCCGCGGTGCGGGGATGGACGCCGGTGACGGCGTATTCCGCCCACTCGGCGACGTTGGTGGCGTGATCGCCGATACGCTCCAGATACTTAGCGACCATCAGCAGGTCGAGCAGCGCGGCGCTGTCCTCTCCGCCGCGCAGGCGCCCGGCCAGCTCGTCCTTGTAATCGATGAACAGGCCGTCGAGCACGTCGTCGGCGGCGATGATCTGCCGCGCCAGCTCCAGGTCGCGCGCGGCATAGGCGCGCACGCCGCCGGAGACCATCTGCACCGCCTGCCGCGCCATCTCCGCCAGGCGCTCGGAGCGCAGCGGCGCCTTCTCCAGATGGCGGCTGAGCTCGGCGATGTCGGAGGCCTGGTCGCCGATGCGCTCCAGGTCGGAGATCAGCTTGAGCGCGGAGGAGATAAAGCGCAGATCGGCCGCCACCGGCTGCTGGCGCAGCAGCAGTCGCAGGCAGAGCTGCTCGATGTCGCGCTCCATGCCGTCGATGCGGTCGTCGGCGGCAAAGGCCGCCTCCCGCAGCGCCGGGTCGTTTTCCAGCAGGGCCTTGCTGGCGTCGGCGATGGCCTCCTCGCACAGCGCGCCCATGCGCTGCAGCTCGCCGCCCAGGCGGCGCAGCTCCTCGTCATATTGGCTCCGCATCATCCGAACCTCCCTGTGATATAGTCCTCCGTGCGCTTGTCGCGCGGAAGCGAGAACACCTGCTCGGTGTCGCCGTACTCCACAATTTCGCCCAGCAGGAAGAAGGCCGTCCGGTCGGAGATGCGCGCCGCCTGCTGCATGTTGTGCGTCACCATGACGATGGTATACCGGTCGCGCAGCGCCGTCACCAGCTCCTCGATGCGCGAGGTGGAGATCGGGTCGAGGGCGCTGGTCGGCTCGTCCATCAGCAGCACCTCCGGCTCGACCGCCAGGGCGCGGGCGATGCACAGCCGCTGCTGCTGTCCGCCGGAGAGGCCGAGGGCGCTCTTTTTGAGCCGGTCCTTGGCCTCGTCCCAGATGGCGGCGTCGCGCAGCGCCTTCTCCACGATGCCGTCCAGGGCGCGGCGGTCACGCACGCCGTGGGTGCGCGGGCCGTAGGCGACGTTGTCGTAGACGCTCATCGGGAAGGGATTGGGCTTCTGAAACACCATGCCGACGCGCTTGCGCAGCACCGTGGGGTCCATGTCGCCGTAGACGTTCTCGCCGTCGAGCAGCACCTCGCCCTCGATGCGGCAGCCCTGCACCAGGTCGTTCATGCGGTTGAGGGTGCGCAGCAGGGTCGATTTTCCGCAGCCGCTCGGCCCGATGAAGGCCGTGACGCGCTTCTCCGGCAGCGCCAGCGAGACGCCCTTGAGGGCCTGGAACTCGCCGTACCAGAGCCTGAGATCCCGCACTTCCAGTTTGTTTGTCATCTGTTTTTCAGCCTTCCTTCGGCCCGCCGCGACAGGGCGTTGAGCCCGATCACCAGCGCCAGCAGCACCGGCGCGACGGCGTTGGCCTGATCCATATACATTCCCTCGGAGAGCAGCGCGTACATGTGCACCGACAGCGTCCGCCCGGAGGTCAGCAGCGAGGCGACGCCCGCCGCCGTCCCGGCGGTGAAGATGAGCGCCGCCGTCTCGCCGACGATGCGGCCGATGGCCAGCACCACGCCGGAGAGGATGCCCGGCGCCGCCGCGGGCAGCACGATGCGCAAAACCGTCCGCAGCCGTCCGGCCCCGAGGCCGAAGCTGCCCTCGCGCCACAGGTCGGGCACCGCCAGCATCGCCTCCTCCGCCGTGCGGAGCACGGTCGGCAGCACCATGATGGTCAGCGTCAGCACGCCGGAGAGCAGCGAATAGGACAAATGCAGGGTCACGTTGAACAGCAGGAACCCGAACAGGCCGTAGACGATGCTCGGCACGCCCGCCAGCGTCTCCGCCGTCAGGCGCACCAGCGCCACCAGCCGGCTGCCGCGCGGCGCGTATTCCGACAGCCAGATCGCGCCCGAGACGCCCAGCGGCACGGCCAGCAGCAGCGTGCACAGCGTCACCGTCACGGTGTTGATGAGCGCGGGCAGCATGGAGGCGTTTTTGCTGGTGTAGTGCCAGGCGAACAGCGAGGGCCGCAGGTTGGGCAGGCCCCTGACCAGCGCGTAGGCCAGCACGGCCAGCAGGGTCAGGGCCGTCAGCCCGGCGGAGAGCCAGGTCAGCCAGCGCAGCACGCGGGAGCCGAGATGTCTGTTTGTCTTTTTCATGTGCGCGCCTCCCGCTTGAGCAGCCGGAAACACAGGTTAATCAGCAGCACGAAGGCCAGCAGCACGACGGCGGTGCCGAACAGCGCGCCGCGGTGCAGGTCGGCGGCATAGCCCATCTCGGTGACGATGTTGGCCGTCAGGGTCCGCACGCCGGAGAGCACGCTGTCGGGCATGATGGGCTGGTTGCCGGCCACCATCACGACGGCCATGGTCTCGCCGATGGCGCGGCCGACGCCGAGGATGATCCCCGCCGTCACGCCGGAGCGGGCAGCCGGAAGCTCGGTGGTGAACACGGCGCGCTCCGGGGTCGCGCCCAGGGCGAGCGCGCCCTCATAATAGGTCTCCGGGACGGCGCGCAGCGCGCTCTCGGCCACGGTGATCACCGTCGGCAGGATCATCATGCCGAGCAGCACCGAGGCGGTCAGCACGCCCTTGCCGCTGCCGCCGAACAGGGAGCGGCACAGCGGCACCAGCACCGTCAACCCGAAAAAGCCGTAGACGATGCTGGGCACGCCCGCCAGCAGCTCGACCACCGGCTTGAAGCGGCGGTGGAGCCGCTCCGGGCAGAAGCGCGCCAGGAACACGGCGCACAGCACGCCCACCGGCACGCCGATCAGGGCGGCGCCGACCGTCACATACAGGCTGCCGACGATCATCGGCAGAATGCCGAACTTGTTTTCCAGCGGCTTCCAGGTCATCCCGAACAGGAACCGGCCGACGCCGATCTCCCCGATCGCGGGAATGCCCTGCAGCAGCAGAAACAGGCAGATGAGCGCCACCGCCAGGATGCAGACGCAGGCCGCCGCCGTGAACACGACGCGCATCGCGCGCTCGCTCAGCCGGCCCTTTTTCATACGCACGCTCCGGGGATGTCGCCGACGCCGTCCAGCACCAGCCGCGGCCGGTACGGGAACCGCGCCAGCTCGCCGCGGGCGGTGACGCCGGAGAGCACGAGCGCCGTGTCGAGGCCCGATTCGATGCCAGCGATGATGTCGGTGTCCATGCGGTCGCCGATCATCGCGGTATTCTCGGAGTGCTCGCCCAGCAGCCGCAGGCCGGTG